>ODAI012354763.1_pt1 | contig 12173 bp, 11 predicted proteins | sample 1539321 | NCBI WGS metagenome assembly ODAI01 (sample SAMN02144231, study PRJEB22623) | gut metagenome | biome: sheep rumen | host: Ovis aries | place: New Zealand
CACAATTCATGCCCACAACAATGCTCATAGTGATGCTCATAGTGGCGTGGCTCGAAAAAAATCACGTTGTAGCGGCGGCATTCATTCAGGCGAAAAACGAAATACCATTCTTCATACCATCGCTGCTGTCGGGAGCCGCAACAGTAATACTGCTACTGATATTCCTCGCAAAACTCAACATGAACCTCTGGGGAATGATATTGGCACCGGCAATAGCGCAAATCACCTACCAAAACTGGAAATGGCCAGCGGTTATGATACAAGAAATCAGAAACGAAAAAAGAAAACTACTACAATAAATACCCGAAAAATATCTGATAGCAATGTAAAAACGCATTTTTTTGGTGAAATTTTGACTTTTTTCTGTATTTTTTCAGTAAAATTGTTTTTAATTCGGCATAAAAAGTTTAACTTTGCAATTCGAAATGCATTTCAGCGAAAAATGAGTGCAACAAATAAATAGGTATAAAAATACGAAAGATTAAGATACTCTTGTTTATATTGACCAATATGAATTACGTAAAACATTTAGCAATGATGATGGCGGCGCTGGTATTGGCGTCGTGCGCCGGTCGAGACAATGACCTAAGCGGTAACATCTCGAACACCACCGGTTGGAAGTACAACGACAAGAAGTCCACAGGCTTTGAAGTTCAGCAGGGCTTCACTACTACAACCCCTCCCGGTATGGTGCCCATCGAAGGCGGTACGTTCACGATAGGTGAAAAAGGTGAATTCATTACAGCACCGCGTAACAACCAACAACGTGACATCTCCGTCAACAGTTTCTATATGGATAAATATGAGGTTACTAACCTCAACTGGCGCGAATACGAGCACTGGATGCACATAGTATTCGACGGCACGGCACCTAACCTCGCTAAAAAAGTACGCCCTGACGTAACAGTATGGCGTGAAGAACTCGCATATAACGAACCATACGTCGAAAACTATTACGAGCACCCGGCATTCAACCACTATCCCGTGGTGGGCGTCACATGGCTTCAGGCTATGGACTACTGCCGTTGGCGTACCGACCGCGTCAACGAAATGGCACTCATAGCCAATGGACTGATAGAAGCACCGGACTTCTCACAGCTTGACCCCGCGTACGAAATGGAATACGACTCCATAGCACACGGCTTCGTGTTCAACACACAGAAGTACCTGCTTGACAAAACCTATGAACCCGTGCCCGGCAAGCACACCAAAGCAGACCTCTTCGGCAACCCGCGCCGTGTGCAGATGTCTGACGGTATTTTCCTCTGCTCAAGCTATCGTCTGCCAACAGAAGCCGAATGGGAATTCGCGGCATACGCTCCAATAGCCGGTGACGAAGGACTCACCATCGAAGGCAAGATATATCCCTGGAGCGGATACGGCTCACGCAATATGAACAAAAAAATCGCCGGACAACTCCAAGCCAACTTCGTGCGTGGCAAAGGCGACTACATGGGCGTATCGAAAATGCTCAACGACCACCACGTAATCACAGCACCCGTGAACTCATATATGCCTAATGACTACGGACTCTATAACATGGCCGGCAACGTCAACGAATGGGTACTTGATGTATATCGCGAGACAACATTCCAAGACATGGTAGAGTACAACTCATTCCGTGGTAACGTATATCTCGAACCAAAAATCGAGGACTATGATGAAGAAGGCAACCCCTTCTACGCCATCGACTCAGTAGGCTGCATTGCCATGGAAGTCAAGGAAAAGACACAAGACGTACGTGACTATAACGACGGTGACTCAGCATCTTTGATAGACACTGACTTCCCCTTGCACCCCGATAGCGCAACACTTGCCGCTCTTGACCCGGATCGCATGATTGACCCAACGGACGTGCTGGCACCAAAAGTAACAGTCAACACACGTGTCTATAAAGGCGGATCATGGAAAGACCGCGTATATTGGCTAAACCCATCTACACGCCGTTACCTTGACCAAGACCGCTGCGCATCAACAATAGGTTTCCGCTGCGCTATGAGCACCGTAGGCTCAGAAACATTCTACGACAAATAATAAGAATAAACAAGAGTTAAGAACAAACGCCATAACGGCAAAGAAAAACGCGAGAGCATTTACTCTCGCGTTTTTTGCGATGTTACCATATTTTTTCCGTAACTTTGCATGACTAACAACAAAAAACAAACATCATGATACAACTCATTCATACCAAATCAGCTTTCAAGGCCATCACTGACCAACTGCGCCACGACGGCAAAACGATAGGCTTTGTTCCCACCATGGGCGCACTGCACGAAGGGCATTGCTCACTGGTGCGCCGGGCAGTAAAAGAAAACGACGTATGTATCGTCAGCGTTTTCTGCAATCCCACACAATTCAACAATGCCGAGGACTTCGAAAAATACCCTCGCAACATAGAACGCGATGCTGAACTGCTTGAAAAAGAAGGAGCGAAATTCGTCTTCAATCCTACAGCCGAAGAAATGTACACAGCCGAAGAAATGAAAACCACATTCCAATTTGACTTCGGAGGATTAGACCAAGTCATGGAAGGAAAATATCGCCCCGGACACTTCAACGGGGTGGTGCAAGTTGTAAGCAAACTCTTCGATCTCGCACAACCCACACGAGCCTACTTGGGAGAAAAAGACTTTCAGCAACTCGCTATCATCAGACGTATGGTACGACTGATGAACTACAACATAGAAATCATCGGATGCCCTATAGTGCGCGAAGCATCAGGACTAGCCATGTCAAGCCGCAACGAACGACTGAGCGAACAAGAAAAACAAACGGCAGTCAATATCTCACACATACTCTTCGAAAGCCGACAACTCACTGCCATGCAAAGCGTAAGCCACGTGCAGCACTGGGTAGTGGAACAAATAAACCGAATACCGGGACTCACGGTAGAATACTACCAAATCGTAGATCAGGACACACTACTACCTACCGACACTTGGAACAACGCAATAGGATGCGTCACCGTCTATTGCGGACCGGTACGACTCATCGACAATATCAAGTACGACTAATCACGTATCACACCGACAGCGCATGAAAGCCACACACCATGTCACGCACACACATCAAGAACTCTATCGAAACACAATAGAGGAATATCACCATGACATGAAAACCACGCATTTCAACACCATGATGAGCGAAGCTCGCTGGCTGATGATCTGCGTCAATGGCTATGTCACCGCATGCGACCCCGGCTGCAATAACATATCATCATACTGCGGATATATCCTGCTAAACAAAGCCACCGTGGGGATGAACCTCAAAACATTAGTGAGCAACAAATGGTGGAACAGTTCAATAGCACATCGTTTCAGCACACTCACTCTCAAAGAAGTAAATAACAATTCTATCACGATAGAATATGGCACACAGACTTTGACCATAACACAGAATGAGAGCAAGCACCTCGACCATGTACCCTTGGACTACGCCTATGCCGACATCTACATAGAACTGAGATACGACCTATACAAAAAAAGTCATTACTGAGTGATTACATAACACAGTCATAAACAAAAACTCTTAAGTATAAGTTCATTTCTGAAAATTTCAAAATAGTATAGATATGAATATTCTTTCATGGTTCGGCTGGAGAGTTGAACATAGCGTTCCCAATCGCGAAAAATGTGTTATTTGCGTGGCACCTCACACGAGTAATACCGACCTTTGGGTTGGACTACTGGCTTTCGCGGCTCTCAAACGCGGTAAACCGCACTTCCTGATGAAAAAAGAGTGGTTCCGGTTCCCTCTGGGATGGTTCTTCCGCCTGCTCGGAGGCTTTCCTGTTGACCGCTCACAACACACATCCATCACCGACCAGATGGCTCAACATATCAAAACTACCGACCATTTCATCCTTGCGGTAACCCCTGAAGGAACACGCAAACCCAATGCCGACTGGAAGAAAGGCTTCTACTTCATAGCCTTGAAAGCCGAAGTGCCTATACAATTGGCATACATTGACTACAAAGAAAAACGCGTGGGAATAGGAAAAGAAATAATGCCTTCGGGCGATGTCGAAGCTGACATAAAAAAAATCAAAGAATACTACAAAGGCTTTACCGGCAAACACCCCGAAAATTTCGTTGTATAATGCTTATAAGTGTAATCGTCTGTACATACAACCGCAGTGCATACCTCTATCGGTGCTTGTCGCTATTGGCACAGAACGACTATCATGGTTCATGGGAACTGATGGTCATCAACAACAACTCCACAGACGACACAGCACAGGTCTGTGAGCGATTTGCCACGGCATACCCTAACGTCAACTACCACTACCACCTTGAGACAGAACAAGGTCTGTCACACGCACGCAACAGAGGCCTGAGGGAAGCGCACGGTGATTGGTACGTGTTCCTCGATGACGATGCCTACGTGGCTCACGACTATCTCACTAATCTTGAGAAACACCTCCACAACGCTGATTTTGACGCTTTCGGAGGAAAGATAACACCACTCTTCGAACCCCATGCGCCACTATGGTATAGCCGCTGGTCAATGGGCTTCGTGTCGGCGCTTGATATGGGAAATGAAAAACACTACTTCCCGCACGGCAAATTCCCCATAGGAGCCAATATGGGCTTGTCACGAAATGCTGTGAAACGCGTAGGTATGTTCAATACCACTCTCGGCAGAAACAAAAACAACCTGCTGGCCGGCGAGGAAAAGGATATCATCTACAGAATTGTTGATAACGGAATGACAGTAGCCTACCTACCGGATATCGAGGTGCAGCATGTTATTCCCGAACATCGCACCACCGACCAATTCATAGCCCGATTGGGATATGGCGTAGGACAGAGCGAAAGACTGCGCACACAGGCTAACGGAGCTGTGGCATACTGCATTAGACTATGCTCCGAAGCCGTGAAATGGGGAGCCACGATAACAATAGCAGCATACTACACCATCACGGCACAATATCAAAAAGGACGCATACTACTGCTGTTCCGCAAAAACGTAACACAAGGACTGCTCGCAAAATGACATACCTCGCATATCTCGGACTCGGAAGCAACATCGGTGAGCGTGAATTAAATATGCTCCTTGCTATACGGGAGCTGAAAAACAATGTCGGCACAATACTCCAGCAGTCAGAGCTCTACTACACCATGCCCGTGGATTTTGACTCCGAAAACTATTTCGTTAACCAAGTCGTTGCCATAGCCACACAACTTAACCCACACCAATTACTGACAACAACACAACGCATTGAAGTCCTAATGGGTAGAGATACCAAAACCATTAACGGCATACACCGCGACAGAATCATAGACATAGACCTGCTCAAGATGTTCTCCCTCTGCGGTCACAACAGCTGCCAAATCACTATCAGCGATGAGCACCTCACCCTGCCACACCCTAAAATCGGACTGCGACCCTTTGTGACACTGCCTTTGTTGCAAATAGCCACTGCCCCTTGCCATTCCGAGGAAAAAATGTAAATTTGCATCTTAAATAAGTTACCATCATGAGCATCCTATTCCCGAAACTCAACAAACCCCGCGAGTGGGACTATCGCCCCATCTATTACGACCCTGAAAAAGAGCGCCGTAAAGAACGTCTGCGCGAACTTCAGGAAGAACGCCGCGAACGAGAGCTTGTCAGCGGAGAACGCAAGAGTCAAGCCGGTGAGGACTATCACCACGCGCTACAACGAGGCTCATTCCGCAATGCCGCGACACACCGAGAAAGCCAGCGAGTCAACGAAAGCCGGAAAACAAACACCAGATTTCTCATCATACTACTGGCATTGCTGATTATGGCATTCTTCTTTTGGCTCTAAAAAGATGATATAGATACCTCTTCTAACAGCCACACTAAACACATAACCTGCTCATAACAAATGTCCGACATCATACATCTGCTCCCCGACACCGTCGCCAACCAAATCGCCGCCGGAGAGGTCGTGCAGCGACCGTCTTCAGTACTCAAAGAACTAGTTGAGAACAGCTTAGACGCTGGAGCACAGCATATCGACATCATTGTGCGTGACGCAGGACGAACATTACTCAAAGTCATCGATGACGGCAAAGGCATGTCACCCACCGATGCCCGTATGGCTTTCGAACGGCACGCAACAAGCAAGATAAGCACTGCAACAGACCTCTTCAACCTGCAAACCATGGGCTTCCGAGGAGAAGCATTAGCATCAATAGCCGCTGTAAGCCAGGTAGATATGACAACACGCAGACCAGAAGACGAACTGGGCACTAAAATAGAAATGGCTGGAGCGACAGTCATCAGCCAAGACTACTGCCAATGCCCATACGGAACAGCTATCGCCGTCAAAAACCTGTTCTTCAATACTCCGGCACGACGCAGATTTCTCAAAACCAATAGTACAGAACTAAAAAACCTCTTTCAGGACTTCTACAGAATAGCACTCGTATATCCAAAAGTGCATTTCACATTCACCGCCAACGACGAACAGGTATTCAACCTCGAACCCGGAACCACAAAACAACGCATAGCACAGTTGCTTGGCAAAACAGGCAAGACAGACTTCTATAGCCAACTGCTAACCATAGACACCGAAACGGAACTGCTCAGCATCAAAGGCTATATAGGCAAACCCGAATCAGCCCAGAAAAACCCTTATCAGTACCTGTTTGTTAACGGCAGGTATATGCGCCACCCGTACTTCCACAAAGCGGTGATTAACGCCTACCAAGGACTCATCGCCAACGATGTACAGCCCCACTACTTCATCTACTTCAGCATTGCCGCACAAGACATCGACGTTAACATACACCCCACGAAAACGGAAATCAAATTCGCCGACGAACAATCAATATGGCCCCTACTCTATGCCGCAGTTCGCGAAACACTGGGCAAATACGATGCACGGCCATCACTCGACTTCGACCAAACTGACGCACCGGACATACCAACCTATGACCCGCGACGCAACGCCTCGCTCACGATGCCATCAACAGGCTATGACGGATACGACCCTTTCAAAAGTTCTGAACAAAGAACAGTGGATAAGGAACAAAGACATGAAAGTCAGAACAGAAACGGCAACCAGGAAACAAGACCTTGGAAACAAGAAACAGGTATCAGAAACCAAGACATACAAAACTGGCAGCGACTCTACGAAGGATTTCAATCCCATAGCGAGCTTTCACAGCAACAACTCATCGAGCAGGACGATATAGCTCTCATCTGCCAGCTCGACAACAAATGGCTACTATGTCGCACCGCCACGGAACTCGTTCTGATAGACCAGCACCGGGCACATACTCGCGTGCTCTATGACCACTACACAACCCAAAGCGGAAAACAACAGGCGTCGCAACAACTGCTATTCCCCGAACTATGGCAAATCAATATCGACAAAGCAGCCATAGTACGCGAAATGCTCGATGACATCAAGAGCCTCGGCTTCGAGATACAGAAATTCGGCAACACGGCATTCAGCGTCACCGCTGTTCCGGCAGAATTGGGCGATGGAAACCCCATAGAAGCCCTCAACGATATACTCGCTACCGCTACAGAACAAACCACCAATACCACACGACAACAAAAAATGGCATTGGCACTGGCACGTAACGCCGCAATAAGAGCAGGACAACAACTAAACGCCACACAACAAGCACAACTCCTTGAACAATGGCTCAAAACACCCATGAAAGCCATCACACCAGAAGGAAAGAATATTATGCTTACCATATCATTCAACGAAATAACACGACGCATTTGATTTTTTTGAACCTTTTGTTGCGTAATTCACAATAAAATCGTATATTTGTAAACTGAAAAAGTGTAACAAACAAAAATCATAAACTATGAATTTCACTATCAATAGCGGAGCGCTTTATTCTCAATTACAGATAGTAAGCCGCGTGTTGCAAGCCAAGAACACCATGTCAATCCTCAACGACTTCCTGTTTGACATTCATGACGGCACGCTCACACTGCAAGCTTCCGACTCGGAAACAACACTCACGTCAACAATGGCTCTGGAGAACCATGAAGGAGACACAAAAGTCACTATATCAGCGCAATGGCTCATGAACCTGCTCAAAGAATTCTCTGACCAGCCACTAACGTTCGACATAAATACCGACAACTTCCACATCACCATGTCATCACCCAACGGACAATACCAACTCATGGGGCATAATGGTGACGAATATCCCAAAATGCGCAGCATGGAACAAAGTGAAGTCAATATGTTCAACATCAGCGCTCCTGTACTGCTCTCATGCATCAACCGTACTCTATTCAGCACCGCCAACGATGACCTCCGTCCCGTGATGAACGGCATCTATTTCGACCTTGATGTTGATAAAGGTACCGTAGTAGCCACCGATGCCCACAAACTCGTGAGACTCATCAACACCACTTTCCATGCCGACGCACCGACATCATTCATTCTTGCCAAAAAACCGGCAAACATACTGCGTGGCATACTGGGCAAAGAACAAGGCGACGTGCTTGTCACATTCGACAAAAAAAATATACTCTTCCAGACAGAAACTCTGACACTCATCTGCCGCCAAATCGAAGGACGCTACCCCAACTACAACACCGTGATACCACAGAATAACTCACGCAACGTAGTCATCGACCGCCAGACACTCATCAGCGCAATACGTCGCGTGGGCGTCAGCGCCAACGTAGCCAGCAACCTCATCAGACTATCAATATCCACCAACCAAGTGGACCTCGCAGCGCAAGACATAGAATTCTCTATTTCAGCACATGAGACGATTCCATGTCAATACGAAGGCGACCCCATAGAGATAGGATTTAAATGGACTTTCCTGCTCGACATACTCAATGCCATAGAATGTGACGAAGTCATGATCAGCCTTGCAGACCACTCGCGTCCCGGACTCATACTGCCACTGCATAATGCCGACAACGAAGACCTTACAATGCTACTCATGCCCATGATGCTCAACGACTAACAGAATAATAATCATCAACTGACAATCCCCAAGGCGGAGAGGTAAGATACCACACGGATCTCGCCACTCCGCCTTGACGCTAAAAAAATACCACGCAAATCATGAAACAAGACAAACCCATCGTGTTCTTCGACCTCGAGACAACAGGTCTCAACATCACCACCGACCGCATCGTGGAACTGAGCTACATCATAGTATATCCCGACGGAACTGAAGAGCGCAACACACAACGCTTTAACCCAACAATACCCATCCCGCCATCCACAACAGCAGTACACCACATCACTGATGATGACGTACGCGACTGCCCTACTTTCAAAGAAAAAGCCGAACAAATAGCACAAGTATTCACCGACTGCTACATAGCGGGATACAATAGTGACCACTTCGACCTGCCACTACTCGCCGAAGAATTTATCAGAGCAGGAATAGACATCAACCTCAAAAATAATAAGACAATAGACGTACAAACCATTTTCTTCAAAAAAGAACCGCGAAACCTCAAAGCGGCATATAAATTCTATTGCGACAAAAACCTTGTGGACGCTCATTCGGCAAACGGCGATACACAAGCCACATACGAGATATTCCAGGCTCAACTGCTGCGCTATCAAGACCTGCCTGCGGACATCAGCAAACTATCCAACTATACTACCGTCAAGCGAAATGCCGACTTCGCCGGACATCTCATTTATAACGACAATAATATCATAGTATTCAATTTCGGTAAACATAAAGGTAAAGCTGTCACGGAAATCCTCGACAAAGAACCATCATACTATGACTGGGTGATGCGCAGTGAATTCCCTGCCTTTACAAAAAAAATCCTCACCGAAATCCGCGATACTCACAATATCGAGAAACTCAAAGACAAGTACAAGAAATAATTATGTCACGACAACTCACATCCACAGAAATACTCACCCTTGAAAGCCAAGGATGTCGCTGCAACAACTGGTCAAAAGTCAGTGTCAGCGACAAATTTCGCACCGAACACATCATGCGTTGCCAATTCCTCGGAGAAGTCACTATCGGCGACATCAGTGGTGAAAATACCGGCACAAAACTCCCTAATGGACTATATGACAGCACTATCGCCAACTGTCGAATAGGAAACGGTGTACTTGTGGAAAAGGTTGCCATGCTGCGCAACTACACCATAGGCGACAACGTGAGCATTACAAATTGCGGCACTATAGACGCTTCAGACATCGAGTCGCAAAGACCTGGCAAGATGTTGCTCATCAACGAGGGAGGAGGGCGCGAAGTACAAAACTCGCTGAAACTCACAGCAGCACTGGCACACATCGTATGCCACTACCAAAGCGATAGGCAACTCGTCAGCAAACTCAATGGTATGCTCGCCGAAGAGCCTACATCACACGGCATAATAGCACAAGGCAACACCATCGCCAACTGCGTGAAAATACTCAATGTCAATATCGGGCATGACAACATCCTTGATGGTGTACAGGAACTCAACCGCGGCACTATAGGACATGACAATGTCATTGGAGCAGCTGTCGTAGCTAACGATTTTGTCATAGTAAGTGACAGTATCGTTGACGGAGGTGCCACCCTCGAGCGCTCACACGTAGGCGAAGGCTGCCGTATCGGCAAACAATTTTCTGCCGTTGACAGCGCTTTTTTCGCCAACTGCCAAGCTTTCCACGGCGAGGCATGCTCGCTATTCGCCGGACCCTATACCGTCACGCACCATAAGTCAACATTGCTCATAGCCTGCCAGACAAGTTTCTTCAATGCCGGCAGCGCCACCAACCAAAGCAATCACCTCTACAAATTAGGACCTCTGCACCAAGGCATTATGGAGCGCGGATGCAAAACGGCATCGGGAAGCTACCTCATGTGGCCCGGACATATAGGAGCTTTCACTATGGTTATGGGACATCACTCCAAACACCTCGACACCAGCGAACTACCCTTCTCATACGTCATAGAACGCGATGGCAAGAGTATGGTGATGCCCGCTGCCAACCTACGCAGCGCAGGCACATGGCGCGATATGGTCAAATGGACAGAAAGGGACGTCAGAAGTCAAGAAGCGAGATATGACATCGTGAACACTGCAGTCTTCACACCCTACATAGCAAACAAAATAGCCCATGCCATAGAACTGCTTACCACACTCCTTGATCAGACTTCAGGCAACGAAATTCACTATAAGGGCTTTACTGTCAAGACAGCCATGGTCAGCCTCGGCATAAAGCTCTACCAACAAGCTCTGCAGCATACCATAGGCCAACTGCTACAGCAAGGTATTGCTCAACAGAGAATTATGCCGCAAGTCATTGGCGCGGATAAATGGGTGGACTGGGCAGGACTCACCATACCATACAGCGCAGCCCAAGAACTTCTGGAAATCATCAAAATATCTTCGGCAATAACAATCGACGATATCAACACCATGCTGCAACACCTGCTCACCAACTACAACCTCTATGCTTACAACTGGGCGCGGGACATGATAGCAAAACAAGGCATCACCACCGAACAGGCTATCGAACAAGGCAATGCGGCTACCGCGGCACTCAAAGAAATGGTCATCAGTGACGCTATGAACGACTTCGCGGACTTCACCAAGATAGGCTATGGGCTCGAAAGCGAACAGGAAGCGGACTTCAGAGCAGTCAGAGGAGATATCAAAGACAGTAATTTTATCAAAAAGTTGCAGGAATAAATTTATTTTCTTACATTTGCAAATAACTAACAATGCAAAAACACACTCGCAAGATAATAAGTATGCGTAAACTTTTCACTTTCATTAGTCTTATAGCCTGCGTAAGCCTTTTAGCGCAACATGTTTACACCGTGGAAACAGTTCCTGACCCTAAAAAATTCGGTGGCGGCTATGTCAGCAATCCCGATGGGCTGCTCTCCCCACAGGTGGTGCCTTATATCGACACGTTATGCGCTCAGATAGAGCACGACACGGAAGTGCAGATAGCCGTGGTGGCGCTCGGCAGCGTCGGCGACGTGCCCTACGACCAATTCTCTGTGCGCCTCGCCAACTATTGGGGCATAGGCAAAGCTGATAAAAATACCGGCATTCTCATCTTCTGGGTTGCAGACCAGCGCAAAGTACGCATAGACACCGGACGTGGCATTGAGCAGTACTTCACTGATGCCGATTGCGGAGAAATACTTGACTACTACATCATACCGCATTTCAAAAAAGAGGAATACAGCGCAGGCATATATCGAGGTATTGAAGTTATTCAAGAAAAA
>ODAI011112568.1_pt1 | contig 12171 bp, 11 predicted proteins | sample 1539321 | NCBI WGS metagenome assembly ODAI01 (sample SAMN02144231, study PRJEB22623) | gut metagenome | biome: sheep rumen | host: Ovis aries | place: New Zealand
ACAAGCGTTGCGTTCGTCGGCATCGCATACGAAACCGCCGCGTTAGTCGCGACGCTCTCCACTCGCCGCCCGCGAGCGATTTCGTCGATAGTTGTTTGGACAGGATTAACAAGATTTACAAGATTACCCTCCCCCGCAAATCCTGTCAGTCGTGTAAATCCTGTCTGAAAAGAACCGCCGCCCTGTTGCACTTGCGGCTGATTCATGTTCGGCGGCACATTGTTCGTCTTCTGTGCGGTAAGAGTTGCGACAGTCGCGGCTGCGGCAAAGCCCAACAGAAGCGAGTGCGGCAAACGGCGAAGCGCTCGAAAGCCGAAAGCGGCAGCGTATGCGAACGCAACGGCGAACATCGCCATTACGGTGCAGTAGCCGATATAGAACCAATCCACCATCACCGGATCCTTATGTCGAACCGGACGCGCTCCTCGTCCTTTTCAACCGATTCGCCGATTTCGCCAACCCCGCGCCTCACAACCTTGAGGCGATTCCAAGCCGGGTCAAACTGCCTCTTACCGATGACCAGCGCATTCGTCATCGCAGTCTCGATCTCGCCCGTGCGAAGGTCGACGCGATACCATGCACCGCAGTCGCAGCCAAACACAATGTCGGCTTCGTCAACCGAAAGATCACCATCCAAGTCTGCATCCGCGCCGAGCGCGATCAGCACCTCATTAGTCACGCACGATTCAAACTCCACCGAAAGCGCCAGCGTCTGTAGCCGCGCCGCATTGACATTCAGCTCGATGTTGGTGCTTACTTCCGCATCAGGCGTCACCGTCTCCGGCAGCGACGGCACGACGACCCGCGCCCCCGCAAAAGCGGATGCGTGAACAAGAAGCGCAACTAGCACTGACGCCGCAAATTTCATCTGCGGGTATTTTACCATAAATCCCGCTCTCAGAAATAGCTCTTCACATTCTCCCACCAGGTGCGCTCGGGCCAAAGCTCCCTTGGCAGGCGTTTATAGCCGTGCGGCGACTGCCAATTCCGAGGCGCATACCAGTTTGCAGCGATTTCCTGACGGTAGACAATTATCAGCACGATAGCCGCCAACAAAACTGCCGTGGAGGCGACGACACACTTCTTGTGATTGCGCCATACTTCCCGGAACCACCGCACTATACGCGGCGCAACGACAAGCGCGTAGGCGAGGAAGCACCAAAAAAGCAAGTTTAGCGCCGACCTTCCAGGCTTGCCGTCAAACATTACCGAGAATCCCGACGAACATTCATTAACTCTATGCGTCGGAAACGGCAGCCCGATGTAGCGCGTATACCCGCAAGCATCATCGTACAGAGGATCTGTGTATATATGCACCCTCATTGTGACAACCCAAAGGACAACTCCGATCACGACGGCAACCCAGAAACGCCAGTGGCGAACCCTGAGCATGAAGAACGCAAACACACTGAGGCAGAGACAACCCATTTCGGAAGCCATCACGCCAATCATCAGCGGTAAAAGCCACGTAAGGCAGAAGAATCCTACATGTCCGACCACCAACGCCGATACGATCCGCACCAGCGTCCAGGCCACTCGCCTTGCCTTTTCGTTCATTTCACAAACTCTTCATTTGCACCAACCAAGATTTATCAGCTGGCATTTTACCATATTCTTACCTGTCGCTCTTCAGCGCATTGTCGCGGCGGCAGAGCATCTGCAGGTTTTCGGGAACGGTCTTGCCGCCCTTCGACCACGGCACAATGTGGTCGCCTTCCATCTCCTCATACTCGAAGTGTCCGCCGCAGACAGGGCATACACCCTTCTGCGCCTCGTATGCCGCGCGCTTCTCGTCGTCGTCGAACTGCCGCAGGCTCAACTTCTCGCGCCGCGTCTCGCCGGAAAGAAGGAACTCATAAATTCCCTTGTTGTTCTGCACTTCCTTGTCCGTCATCAGCTCGACGATGCGGTGCTCCAGTTCTTTCGGGTTGTAGCTCTTCGTGGAGAACTCCCTGTAGAGCCGCCCCCACTCAAGCCCCTTCATCTCGCGCCGATACTTCGGAAACAGCGTCTCGATCCAGTTCACGACCTTCTGGAAATGGAGCCAGAGCTCCGTCGCCTCGCCGTCGCCCTGGTGGATTGCCATGTATTCCTCGATGGCCTTGTCCTTTGGCGAGTTGATAATCCACTCTATCGCTGTCTCAAGGTACTCCTGCCTGTCCGCGTTTCCGCTTAGGTAGGGCGAGCCGATCTTCTGCGCGACGCAGCCAGACTTCGAGAAGTAGCGCTTCGCGTCCGCGACCCACGGGCCCGAGTAGACGGCGTTGCGCATCTCCTGCGCTGTGAGCTTAAGCCCCGCGATGTTGATGACCTTGAACCAGTCTATCTTCTCGGACGGCTCGCCTTCGCAGAAGTAGACCATCAGCTCGTAGTCGAGGAACTTCCGCTGGATGTCCTCCGGCTGGCGGTGGAAGTACTTTGCCGCGAGGTCGAGCTCTCCCCACGCGAAGTCGCCGTTGTAGTATTGGCAAAGCGAGATCGTCCGCTGCTGGCCGTCCATCACCTCGAACGTTCCGTCGGGGTTCTTGACCCAGTACATGACATTGAGCGGAAAGCCCTTCATCACGGTGGAGATCACGGCATTGCGCTCCTTCTCCTTGTAGACGAACTCGCGCTGGTAGGCGGGTCTGATGTCGAGCAGTCCGCCGCATCCCCTCACGCCGCTCTCCGCGTCATCGACATATCCGTCGACAAGGTCGCGTATCTTTATTCTATGCAGCTCGATTTTCATGGTGTGTTCCTTTTCTTTCGATATTTCTTCTCACGCAGAGGCGCGGAGTGCGCGAGGTGTGTTTGTTAGACAGATTTACAGGATTGACAGGATTGTTTCGGTCGCAAAATGAGATTACGGTGCGGACGAAATCTTGTCACGACTTCTTCCCCTCTTCTTTTCTGCGGCGGATGAATATGCGACTATACAAGCGTTTGCCGTTAACATATCCTCTTCCTTTTGGAATCCCGAGAGATTCTTCATTGCCAACTATCTCAAATTGCTCTGGGTTGTACTTGTCCATGAATGTTATCGGTACGCCCATGACGCCATCATAGTCATAGGGAATATCAGAAGTTTTCGCAACTTCAATAGCGGCAAAGTTATCGTACTTAGGGAATTCGGACGAAGAATATCTTTTGTAAAGCGGTAGACGTTCGTGTCTCTTGGCAATATCCATGTTTGTGAACCACATCACGCCCGAAACACGAATCATACCTTCTCTATGATCTGCATCCGTAGCAGTATCAACATATCTGCTTCTAAAATGAGCACAATTTCGCTTGAATCCAAATCCCAACCAAATCTTGTTTGCTTTGAAAAGTGGAAATATCTCTTTGTATGTTATCGCATTCTGATTTCCAATTATCAAAAACTTCTTGTCGAATCTTACGAGCTGCGCAACATACTCACGGAAAAGTGAAAACGGCGGATTAGTGACAACAACATCCGCCTGCTTCAATATCTCAATGCACTCTGCGCTTCGAAAATCTCCATCACCTTTAAGTTCTCGAACACTTACTTCATCATCGTCGAGTGTCATATTGCCGTTCTTGTCACCCTCATAAATCTGGTAGATGGCGCGTTCACACTCCCCTTGAGAAAACAGATCGACATCTTGACTCTTGTAGCACGTGGCGATAAGTCGCTTCAAACCAAGCTTCTCAAAATTCTCCACAAAGTAGTTGAAGAACTCGCTTTGCCGAGGGTCATCGCAGTTGCAAAGCACTACCTTTCCCTTGAAGTGCTGTTTATAATGTCGCAACTCATTTTCAATATCAACTCGTTGGGTATAGAACTCATCTTTCTTCGCTTTTTTCGCCGCGTTAAGTCCAGCTGTATCGCCCATCGCCACGCCCTCACAACTCCGCGCCTCTGTGTGAGAATTCAGTGCGGAAATTCTTGCCGCGCATAAATCGTCGCGGAGACCGCCTCGCATGCATAAAAAGAGCGCATTTCCTCTCATGCACTCAAGAGAAGCCCTGCTACAGGCTAGTGTGGATGCATAAAGAGAAAATGCGCCCAGCTGGGCGCATCTCCACTCACATGCCGTCCACACATTGAAACAGTAGCAGTATTTCTCTTGAACGACGTGTAGCGTTGATGCTACATTGATTAAGCGCCCGGCGGAGATTGCTCTCGTTTTCCGGACTATGACCCCGCGTCGCGCACACCGCCTCGCGAGATGTGAGTATTATAGCAAAATTTAACGCGTCAAGTCTGACGCGCTGAATTTCTTACAAGATTGTCTTAGCCACCAATTGAAACCTACAGGAAATCACCAATATTGGCTGGCGTGTCAGGATTTGGCGGCAACATTTCCACAAGCTTCCGAAACATCGGCAGCAATTCGGGGACGTCTTTTGTCATCGCATCCCACAATATACCAAAATCAATTCCAGAATAGTCATGCACTAACTTATGCCTGAATCCCGCTATGTCCGACCAAGGTATTTCGGGATGTGCTGCGCAATATCCTTCGGTCACATTGTTGGCCGCTTCGCCCAAGACAATAAAGTCGAGAATTATTGCGCGCGTTAGACGATCGTCGAAGAACAATCTGTCACGTGACGTTTCACTCGTTTCCTGCACAATACGTTCCAAGGCTTGCAACATGTGCATGACGCGCGTTTCGTCGCGATACTCGCCTCCGACGATACCTTTCATATTGCGACCGCCTCTCGACATACGCGCTCAGCAAAGCGAGGCTCGCGCAACAACGCGGAGTTTACCGTCAATTCGACTTTTCGCCCCAGAAGATTTGACAGTTCTCGCTCAAATCGTACATATTCAACAAGCCCTACCCCTCCACGAAACTTCACAAGCAAGTCAACATCGCTGTCAGGACGTTCCTCCTTTCGGGCACAAGAACCAAACACCCAAAGCTTTTCAGCCTTGTGCTTGTTTGCGACAGCATGAATCACATCTCGCTTCGCACGTATCTCGTCCATCATACACATATTTGAAACGCCACAATTATACCAAAATCTGCTCAGGGTTGAGTGGTGAAATTTTGGCAAATATAGATCGCGGCGAATCTGCCGCGGACAAGGTAAAGATTCCAATCTCAAGACAGCCGCCAAGATGGCATATCCACCGAGGCCGTAGGCCGAGCCGCGCAAGCGGGCGCTAGCGTGGCGCTTTCCCAGTTAGCCGTATGGGTGTTTCGGCGGCAGGAGATTTTGCTTTCAGCCGCAAGGCTATCGCCAAGCCGAGCCGATGGTCGCGGGTGAGGCAGGCGGAAGGTCGCAGGCGTAAGAGTGACTTGCGTACGCAACCAGTGATAGACGCCGAGGCACGGCAGGCTAAACTCGGCTCATTGTCTGATGTGCGAGAGCCGTCGCGAGCCTGGAGCCGAACGAGAGCCCCGCGAGCCATCGGGCGGCGTGGCGATTCTCGCCCTAAGCCGAAACACGCCCCACCGCGTCCGCGCAAAGGCGCTTACTTCACTTCCTCTATCGCGATATTGCCGTCGATGCGGCGGCCGTTTACGCGGCGGCCGTCGGAAAGCGCGAGATTTTCGAACGAGACCTCGCGCCACGACTCGGGGCAACCCTTGAAAAACTCGACCTTGCCATTCACCTCGTGCGCCATCATCTCGAGAACGGCCGTCGCCGCCGCGCACTGCCCGTCCATCTGCATTATCTGCCCGTCACCCGAGCCGGCGAAGCTGCCGAAGATCGTAAATGTAGAGAAGCCAGGCGCATACGCGTTGTGCAAAGAGCCGTGGCCGGGATTGCAGAAGTATGCGTCCCACGACCTCAGAAACTCCGCCGCAGCCTGGGCGTTCCCGACATGTGTGTTGAGTATCGACGCCCACGGCACACACCAGCCGGACCAGTAGCCAGTTCCGCGAGCGACCCACGTCCTGTAGGTCTTCGCCGCGACGTCGCGCGTCGCCTTGTCGGAGAGGTCGAGCGTGTCAAACGGATAGAGCCCCGCCATGTGGGAGTGGTGGCGGTGCGATTCCGTAAGCGCCTGGCCACGGAAGAGCTCGATGCCGCTTCCTCCCGCCGAATACTGCGGCAGGCGCTTTTCGACGTCGAGCCACATCGCGTCGGCCTCCTCGCCGAGGAGCTTCGCCGCGTTGACGAGATCGCGCGCGAGGCGGTGTGCCGCCGCAAGCTGGAAACTGGGGTCACGCCCGACCGCGCTTCTCACGTCTGCTCCGCCCCACTCCGGAGATGGCCCGAGCGGGAGCGTGAGCTTGCCGCCCTCATCCTCCATCATCGCGCGATAGACATTCATCGCGCCCTTCATGAAGTCGAACGCACCGCCTTTTAGAAACTCGACGTCGCCCGAGTAGCGCACATACCGCATCATCATCGCGGCGACCCACGCCGTCGAGCCGTGGTCGATCGTGCCTGTCCAGAACCCGCCGATGCAGACACCCCTGTCGTCGACGGAGTGGGGAAGGACATAACCATTGTCGATGCCGACGAATTTCCTCGCGTTGTCCTTGAGAAGCGGCCGCCACGAAAGGACCATCCTGAAAAGCGGCAGAAGGTTCTCGAAGTGCCCGCCGCGGTAGGCGGGGGAGTAGCACTCCTGCACGTTGATGTTGAAGTGGTAGTCGCCGTTCCACGGAACGAGCCTGTCGTCCTCGAGCCACACGCCCTGGAGCCCCGCGGGAACGCCGTCGGGGTCGGTCATCGCTCCGAAGCGGTACATGCCGTAGTCGTAGATGCGCTGGATCACGGGATCGGGCACCTTCACGCGCGCGCCTTCCGCCCAGAACTTCGCCCAGTATTCGCGGGACTCCTTCGCGACGGTGTCGAAAGCGGCCGTCATGAGGACATCCGCGACAACCTTGTCGCCCCGCCCTGTCTTGATCGCGACGACGCCGGATTTCTTCGCCCACGAAAGCCACACCGGATCGTCCGCGGGAAGCTTCCACCTGAAGCCGCCTGCGTCAGGAACAGCGCCGTCGAACACCCGCGCCTTCTCGAAGCCGAGCGGTTTCAGCTTCCGCTCGTAGACGGGATAGTCGGTCGCGGGGATCGTCTTTGCCTCGAATTCGACGCTTTTCGGGAACTTCATCGCGAAGACGCCGCCGTCATTCTTCGACATCGTGATCTCGGCGAATGCTGTTCCGTCACCTTCCTTCATCGCCGGATACCAGAGCTCGAGACGTCCGAGGCCCGTCGCCGTATCGAGTTCGCCGCGCTTCAGCCGCCATCCGTCCCTGAGCGTGACGACGACGCGTCCGAGCGGAAGCATGTAGGGGTTGCGCGGCTCGCCCTTAGGCGTCTCCTTCTTGAAAAGCCCGTAGAGACGATCCTTGTCGCCGGAATGGACGGCGGCGACAATGTTCGTATAGTTCTGCTCGGGAGTCCAGGAATATCCGCCTCGATGGTCCCAAAGGTCCGAGCGCCCAACAGTGAGGCGAATCTCGTCGCCGCCACCCCAGACGAGGACGCCCGTCTTGCCGTCGCCGAACGCCATTCCCTCGTGGCAACTCCCCGTGCGCGGGAAATCCCATTCCACCGGGGCTGCAAAGGCAGTCATTGCGAAAAACAGGTACGCCGTCGCGGCAACGTTTGATGCTCTCATGTCTCGATTCCTCGTTTCTGGTGTTTTCTACCGCCCTAATTATACCAAAAAATACGCCCTCTGCCTTGACTTGTCGGCGGCAAAAAAGATATAATTTAAAGCACTTTTGGAGGAACGACATGTCTGAAGATTTGCAGAGTCTCTTGGAGAAGATCAACCGCGAGGGCATTGAAAAGGCCCGCACCGAAGCCGACAAGATAATTGCCGACGCCAAGGCGAAGGCCGCCGACATCGTGAAGACGGCGAACGCCGAAGCCGCGAAGGCAAAGGCAGACGCGGAAAAGGCCGCGGCAGACTACGCCGCGCGCGCCGCAGAGACCGTCCGCCAGGCAGAGCGCGACACGATACTCAAGATAGAGTCGTCCGTTACCGCCCTTCTCGAGAAAGTCCTCAAGGCGGACGTCGATGCCGCCCTTGCAGACGAAAAGACGGCTACCACGCTCGTCGCAGAGGCGATCAAGGGCCTCGTCGGCTCCGTTGAAGTCGCGGCGACACCCAAGCTCGTCGCCGCCCTCAAGGCGCAGCTTGCTTCCAAGGGCAACGTCACGGTAGTGATGGACGACACGCTCGGAACCGGCTTCTCCGTAAAGACCGACGGCGGCCGCGTGGAACATGCGTTCACCGGCGACGTTATTGCGGACGAGCTTGCAAAGCGCCTCAGGCCAGACCTCGCGAAGCTGCTCAAGTGATGTCCACCGACTACATAGTCGCAAGTCTTCCGACGCTTGCGTTCGACGCACCTGCGCCGATTACGTGGGAGAAATTCGCGGAAACCGCGCCAGACGCGGAACGCCTCGTAGCCGCTTCGGGATGGAACGACCTCGAAACACAGCTCCGCAACGCCATGGCCGTCGCGAGAGGCGGCGCGAAGTATGAGCGCCCAGCTGACGGCTGCTCACTTTACTGGAAAAACCGCGTCACCGCCTGCTTTCAGGAGAAGGAGGTCGCGAAGCGCCAGGACATGATCGACAGGGTCTGGTGGGACGCCGCAGGCGAACTTACCCCGCCGGCCTCGCCGCTTGGTTCAGGTGCGCTCGCCACCTACGCGGTTCGGCTCAGGATCGCGCTGCGCCGCTCCGCCGTCTCGGCAGAGAGGGGCAACGCGGCATTTGACAGGCTTACGGCAGAAACGAAAGAATCGAAAGTATGACAACTACCGGAAAAATCGTCGCCGTCAACGGCAACATGATCACGGTCGCCTTCGATGGCGCCGTTGCGCAGAATGAAGTCGGCTACGCCGTGTGCGGCGACAAGAAGCTGATGGCGGAAATCGTGCGCGTGCGCGGCACGCGCTGCGACATGCAGGTGTTCGACGCGACGACAGACCTCATGGTCGACGACCGCGTCGAGTTCACGGGAGAGCTGCTTGCCGCAGAGCTCGGGCCCGGCATGCTCGCACAGGTCTACGACGGTCTCCAGAACCCTCTCGCCGATCTTGCGAAGGAAGCGAGCAAGATTTCAAAAGACGCGGAGTTCTTCCTCCAGCGCGGCATGTACATCCCCGGCCTCCCCCGCGACAAGAAATGGGATTTCCACCCGCTTGCAAAGGTCGGAGACCGCGTTACTGCCGGCGACTTCCTCGGCTGGGTGACGGAGGGAATCTTCGACAACAAGACGATGCCTGGGCACAAGATCATGGTCCCCTTCGCGCTCCGCGGCGTCTACACCGTTAAGTCGCTCGCCCCTGCTGGCGACTACACCGTGACCGACACGATCGCGACGCTTACCGGTCCCGATGGCAAGGACGTTCCAGTCCAGATGATGCAGCGTTGGCCAGTCAAGGTGCCGATCAAGTGCTTCAAGGAGCGCCTCGCGCCGACCGAAACGCTCGAGACGACGGTCCGCACGATCGACACGTTCTTCCCCGTCGCCATCGGCGGCACATACTGCATCCCCGGGCCCTTCGGCGCGGGCAAGACGGTCCTCCAGCAGACCACCGCGCGCTACGCGAAGGTCGACATCGTGATTTCCGCCGCGTGCGGCGAACGCGCGGGCGAAGTCGTCGAGACGCTAAAGGAATTCCCCGAGATCGTCGACCCCAAGACGGGCCAGTCGCTCATGAAGCGCACGATAATCATCTGCAACACGTCGTCGATGCCTGTCGCCTCGCGCGAGGCGTCGGTCTACACGGCGGTGACGCTCGCAGAGTATTTCAGGCAGATGGGGCTCAACGTCCTCGTTCTCGCCGACTCCACGTCACGCTGGGCGCAGGCGATGCGCGAGCTTTCGGGCCGCCTCGAGGAAATCCCTGGCGAAGAGGCGTTCCCCGCCTACCTCGAGTCCAGGATCGCGGCGTTCTACGAGCGCGCGGGCCGCGTCATGCTAAAGAACGGCTCGACCGGCTCCATCACGATCGGCGGCACGGTCTCTCCCGCGGGCGGCAACTTCGACGAACCGGTGACGCAGGCGACCCTGAAGGTCGTAGGCGGCTTCCACGGACTCTCCCGTGCGCGCTCCGACGCTCGCCGCTACCCCGCAATCGACCCTCTCGACAGCTGGAGCCACTACAATTCCGTTATCGAGCAGCCGCGCGTCGAAAAGGCGCGCGCGATACTGCGCAAGGGCAACGAGGTCGGGCAGATGATGAAGGTCGTCGGCGAAGAGGGAACTTCGCTCGCAGACTTCACGACCTACCTCAAGGCCGAGTTCCTCGACGCCGTGTACCTCCAGCAGAACGCGTTCTCCGAATCCGACGCGACGACGCCGGTCGCCCGCCAGAAGGTAATGTTCGACATCGTCGAGAAGGCCCTTCTCGGCGAATACTCTATCGACGACAAGGCGGACATGCGCAAGTTCTTCATGGACCTCCAGCAGACCTTCATCGACTGGAACGACAAGCCGTTCGAGTCCGACGAATTCAACTCGCTCAAGGCGGAGCTCGAGAAGAAGATCGCAGGCAGCTCGGTCAAGTAAGGGCAAAAACGCCCTTGCGCAAAGGGCCGAAAAAGTGTATCATATTGGCGTTGGTTCAACATCTGGGCCGACAGGAACAAAATCAAGGAAATCACAACAATGAAGAAACTGCTGTTCGTTGCGGCGCTTGCCGCCATCGCCTCCGGGTGCGTCATGACGGGTCCCTCCAACACCTACGCTCCCATCACGCTCGATGTCCAGAGCCCTGACATGAGCTTCGTCGACAACGACGTCAAGCCCGCCAAGATGGGCGTCGCGACCTCGTCCGGAATCGTCCTCTTCTGCGAAGGCGACGCATCCCTCAAGGCCGCCATGGACAACGGTGCCATCAAGAAGGTCCACCACGTCGACTACAAGGTGAAGAACATCTTCGGCATCGTCGGCTCCACGTCCACGATCGTCTGGGGTGAATAATCCGGGAGTCAAAAACCTGGAAATAAAAAAGGCCGCACTTCAAGGTGCGGCTTTTTTATTTGGTCGGAGCGGAGGGATTTGAACCCTCGACCTTTTGCTCCCGAAGCAAACGCGCTACCAGACTGCGCTACGCTCCGACGTCGGGTCTTTCACGAGGTGAAAGTGGCAGATAGTATACGCTTTCCGCAGCGCAAAGTCAATGGCGAAACGTCAGCGGTCAAAGTTGAAGTTTATGCCGGGAAAGCAGGGAAGGAAGCCAGAGCTATTGACATTGAGAAGCCCGAGCTGGAGCCCTTCATGGCGCTTCGCCAGGTTGATGAACCCTAGCTGGAGTCCGTTGGAGCTCTCGGCAGCGACGTTGATGCCGCCCATCTGGAGGCCTGAGACATCCTTGTGGCCATAGTTGAATCCCGCAAGAGACCAACCGGTGAAGTTGTTGCGAGCGACAAACACGCCATCGAACGACACGCCCGTATAGTTGCCTACCATCCAGCTGACGCCGCCGAGCTGAAATCCGGCAAGTTCGCCGCCATAGTTGACAGTACCGATCTGAACGCCGGCGGACTCGTCTTCGTTCCAGTTCACCATGCCAGAGATCTGAAGCCCGTGAAAGTCCCTGTCCCTGTTCGCTATGACGCCAAGCTGGAAACCCTTTACCGTCGCCATGTCGACAAGGTTGAAGCCTGTGACCTGAAGGCCTGTCATCCCTTCGCCAAGGACACCGACAACACCGAGGTCAGCGCCGATGAGCTTGCCGCTGTTGTTGCCGTAGGGAAGGTCGAGCCTGAGGCCGTAGACGTCGCTGCGAGCCCAGGGAAGCATGAGGTCGCCAGGCGAGTAGAAGCTGAGCTGGCACCAGGTGGCGTCTGCGGACGCGACCGACGCGGAGAGGATCAGGAATGCTGCTACGATGAGCTTTTTCATCTTGTATGTCCTTTCGTGTTCGTAAATTATATCAAAATTCGAGCGCGGCGTACATCATGGCGAGAAATTCCTCGTACGTCATGCGCTTCTGCTCCATGGAGTCGCGCTCGCGCACGGTGAAGGTGCCGTCCTTCGTCGTCTGCTCGTCGACGGTGATGCACCAGGGCGTCCCCGCCTCGTCCTGGCGGCGGTAGCGGCGGCCGATCGCGCCGGAGACGTCCCACATGCAGTTGACCTTCTGCTGAAGCTTCCTGAAAATGTCGCGCGCGAAGTTGAACTGCGCTTCGTCCTTCTTGATGAGCGGGAAGATCGCGACCTTGATCGGGGCGACCTTCGGGTTGAAGTGGAGGACCGTGCGGATGTCCTCCTTGCCCTTC
>ODAI011265090.1_pt1 | contig 12171 bp, 10 predicted proteins | sample 1539321 | NCBI WGS metagenome assembly ODAI01 (sample SAMN02144231, study PRJEB22623) | gut metagenome | biome: sheep rumen | host: Ovis aries | place: New Zealand
CGGTTCATAAGGCAGCCAGAGCGGACGTAAAGAGAAAAACGGCCCGGCGGGACAACGGGAAAACGGACTTCCGGGGAGGACAGAAAAAACCGTTCCGGAAGGAGAACTTCCGGAAAGCGGATACGGGACGCCCAAAGGCAAAAACGGAGACGGAAGGAATGCCCGCCAGAAGGATCGCTCTGCGCGTCATCCGGCAGGTTACCGAACAGGGAGCCTATGCATCCCTGAGCCTGGACAAGGCGCTGGAAAACTGCGGACTGATCTCCGCCGACCGGAGACTCGTATCGAGACTTGTTTATGACACGCTGGATCATCTGATCTACCTGGATCATGTTCTTGACCAGGTGATGGCCCGGAAAGACACAGACATCAAACTGAAGAACATTCTTCGGCTGGGCGCATGCCAGATTCTGCTGGAGGACCGGATTCCCGAAAGCGCGGCAACGGATACAAGCGTGCGGCTTTGCGAAGAAACCGGGATGGAGGGACTGAAGGGCGTCTGCAACGGAATTCTTCGGAACCTGATCCGGAAGAAGGATGAACTGGAATTCCCGGAGCCGGAGAAGGAGCCGGACAAAGCGGAAGCGATCCAGCTCAGCGTACCGGAATGGCTTTGGAAAAAACTGAAAGAAACCTACGGCAGAGAAGAGGCAGAAGAGATCGTTACCCACAGGGAAACGGCAGAGACATGGAATGTGCGGCCGAATCTGACAAAGGTTTCAGACGAAGAGTTTGAAGCGGTCCTTTCCAGAAAGGTATGGGAGAAGGAAAAAACGGATCTTCCTCATGCCTGGAAGGTGCGCGGCGCCATGAATATTGCGCGGGATGCTGACTTCCTGAACGGGACCTTCTCCATCATGACAAAAGGGAGCATGATGGCATGCCTGGCCATGGATGTAAAAAGGGGAAAACAGATCCTTGACTGCTGCGCGGCCCCCGGCGGGAAAACCTGTTTCCTTGCGGAACTGATGGGCGGAACCGGACGGGTGCAGGCCTGGGACATTCATGAACACAGGACTGCGCTGATTGAGGCACAGGCAAAAAGGCTCGGACTGGAAAACGTCCGTCCCATGGTGCGTGATGCCGCGAAAAAACGGGAAGACCTGATTCACTCCATGGACGGGGTGCTTCTGGATGCCCCGTGCACAGGAACCGGCATGATGGCGGAGAAACCGGACATGAAACTCCGGATCACGGAACAAAGCCTGGAGGAACTCACGGAGATCCAGCGGAAGCTGCTGGATACGGTCTGCGAATATGTCAGACCGGGAGGAACGCTGGTGTACTCCACCTGCTCCGTGCTGGAAGAAGAAAACGAAAAGCAGGCGGCGGACTTTTTACAGCGTCATCCTGAGTTTGAAGCCTGCGATCTCCCGGATACGATTCCGGCGAGATACAGAGAACACAGAAAAACCGGGCTTCAGCTTTTGCCGCGCCGGGACGGTACGGAAGGCTTCTACCTGTGCAGGATGAGACGAAAAGCAGAGGACCAGTGATAGCAGGGAGTCGGGAAATTGGAGAAAACTGAGCTGACCGGAATGATGCCGGAGGAAATCACAAGCTGGGTGCGGGAACAGGGACTGCCCGCTTTCCGCGGAAAGCAGATCTTCGAATGGATTCATCGGGGGGAAGATTTTGACGGAATGACAAACCTTCCCAAAGAGCTGCGGGAGAGCCTGAAACAGAAGGCGGTTGCCCAGCCTGTACGAATCAGTCTGGAACGGCGGAGCCGGCTGGACGGAACGGTAAAATTTCTGTATGAGCTGACGGACGGAAACTGTGTGGAAGGCGTGCTGATGCGCTACAAATACGGAATCAGCCTTTGCATTTCCACCCAGGTGGGCTGCAGAATGGGATGCAGATTCTGTGCCTCCACGCTGGAAGGGAAAGTCAGAGATCTTACCGCGGGAGAAATGCTGGGTGAAATCCTTGCGGCGAACCGGTATCTGGAACCGGAAAAGGAGAAGGTCAGCCATGTTGTTCTGATGGGAAGCGGGGAACCGCTTGACAATTATGAGCAGGTGATTCGGTTCCTTCGCATTCTGAGGGATGAAAACGGGATCAGGCTGAGCCTGCGGAATGTATCCCTTTCCACCTGCGGAATCGTGCCGAAGATGTATGAACTGGCGCGGGAGAAGCTTCCCGTGACCCTGAGCGTTTCCCTTCACGCTCCCAATGATGAAATCAGGCGCAGGCTGATGCCGGTGGCAAACACCTGGTCCATCCGTGAAATCCTGGAAGCATGCCGGGTCTACATCCAGGAAACGGGGCGGAGAGTGATCTTCGAGTATGCGCTGACAGAAGGGATCAACGCGGATAAAGCGCAGGCGGAAGAGCTGGCGGGAATCCTGCGGGGCATGCAGTGCCACGTGAATCTGATTCCGCTGAACGCTGTGAAGGAACGGAATCTGAACGGAGTCAATGAACAGACGGTGAAGGATTTCATGCAGATTCTTGAGAGCAGACATATCTCCGTGACAAGGCGCAGGGAGATGGGAGACGATATTGAAGGAGCTTGCGGACAACTCCGCCGTAGAACGATCAATACCTCAAGGAGCGAAGAAACATGCGAAAGTTTAACCTGAAAAACAATGCCGCAAAGCGGATGATGGATCCGGAACAGGAAACCGCTGCCACGCCCCGGAAGGAAAACGGAGCCGAAACGCCGCTGGGAGGATTCGTCATCTCCAGCAGAACGGATATAGGCAGAATCCGTAAAACGAACCAGGATGCGCTTATTCTGGGCTGCGGTATTGCCGGCGTTGCTGACGGCATGGGAGGGCATAACGGAGGCGAGATCGCATCCGGCGAAACAAAAGACGGGCTCCTTCGTGAAATGAAAGGGAAGAATCCGGATCCCGGACTGATGGAGGAGATCATCAAAAAGATCAATCTGGAGATCTGGGAACGGCAGGAAAAGGATGCGTCGCTGACGGGAATGGGTACGACGCTGACCCTTCTCTGGCCGTCAGAAGACGAAGTACTGATTGCCCAGATCGGGGACAGCCGGGCATATCTGATGCGGAACGGAACATTCAGGCAGGTAACCGCAGACCATTCACTGGTAGGCGATATGGTTCGCAAGGGCGTCCTGACAGAAGAACAGGCCGCCTGCCATCCCATGCGGAACTATATCACGCGGGCGGTGGGAACGGACGATACAATCGAAGTGGACATATACCGCGAAAAACGTGAGGCAGGAGACCGGTGGCTGGTCTGCTCGGACGGCCTTTACGGGCAGATGAGCCGGGATTTGCTGATGACGATGGCTTCGGCGGAAAACCAGGAGGAGGCGGCGGACCGCCTGCTTCAGACTGCGCTGGATAACGGAGGAAAGGATAATATTTCCCTGATTCTGCTGACCGATGAGAAGGGCGCGGTGCATGCGGAAAGCAGCATGGCTTCTGAAACTGCCCATAACAACGGGGGGACGGAAGCATGACAGAAAAGATCCTGGCAAACCGCTACCGTCTGACCGAGCAAATCGGGATGGGCGGAATGGCGATTGTTTACCGGGCTGTTGACCTGCGCACGGGCCATAATGTAGCCGTGAAGGTTCTGCGGCCTGAATACAACGAGGACCGGGAATTCATTAGCCGATTCCAGCGGGAGGCCGAAGCGGCCAGCAAAATGACCCACCACAATATCGTGAATCTGCTGGATGTGGGCATGGACGGTGAAAACCGTTACCTTGTGATGGAGTATGTTCAGGGGAAGACCCTGAAGGCGGTGATTCAGGAGCGGGGAAAGCTGAATGCGCCTCTTGCCTGCCAGATTGCCATAAGAATCCTCAGCGCTCTGGAGCACGCACACCGGAACGGGATTGTTCACCGTGACATCAAGCCGCAGAATATCCTCGTTCACGAGGACGGTCATATCAAGGTTGCTGACTTCGGAATCGCACGCATTGCCGACAGCGCCACCCTGACCAGGGGCGACAATGTCATGGGTTCGGTACACTATTTTTCCCCGGAACAGGCCCGGGGAGAAGGGGCAACCGCAGCCAGCGATATCTATTCCACGGGCGTAGTCCTTTACGAAATGCTGACAGGAAGGGTTCCCTATGACGGGGATAACCCGGTGGCCGTAGCGATGCAGCATCTGCATGCCGCGCCGGTTCCGATCCAGAATTATTCTCCGGACGTTCCTCCCGCGGTGATCCGGGTGTGCATGAAGGCCATGGAGAAAAATCCCGCGATGCGGTACCAGAGCGCGCGGGATATGGCGGCGGATCTTCGGGCGGCACTGGAAGAGCGGGGAGAGCAGGTTCCGTATCCGGAGAACGAGCTGGTTGTGCGTCAGCCAAAGCCTCAGGTCTCCGGGGGAGACCGGACCGCCAATACGGGACCGCGCAAAAAGATCCGGATGCCAAGCAAACGGAGCCTGCGGATCCTTCTGGATATTTTGCTGGCTTTGGCCGTTATGGCAGGCTTGTTTTTCGGCGGAAAAGCAATCTACGAACAGACGATTTTTACGGTTAAAGTTCCCAACGTCATGGGGCTGAATATTGACGAGGCTGCAAGAATCCTGAAGCAGGCCGGACTGACGGAAACCCATAAGGCGATGCCCAACGACCAGGTTGAGCGGAACCAGGTATACGTGCAGAACCCCGGAGCGGAAACGACCGCACGGAAAGGGGATGCGGTGATCCTTGTCATCTCCAGCGGGCCGGTTCCGTTTGAAATGCCGGACGTGGTGGGAAAAACAGCAGATGAGGCCACCAGCCTGCTGATCGCCAAGAACATGAAGATTACACGGGATCGGGCTGCCAGTACGGATGTTCCCAAAGGGAGCGTCATGAGCCAGGTGCCGGCAGCCGGAGAACAGGTAACCCGCGATGATCCCGTGACGCTTACCATCAGCGGCGGGAGCACCGTGGTGCCCTCCCTGCTGAACTGCACGCTGGAAGAGGCGGAGGAGATGCTGACAAAACAGAACCTGACGCTTCAGCCGTCCCTTAAGTTTGTGATTACGGACAATGAGAGTGAGCACGGCCGGGTTGCCGCATCTTCTCCGGAGGCGGAGAACCGCGTGGCGGAAGATACGCCTGTACAGCTGACGCTTTACAGATTCCCGGATGCGGAGTGCACCGCCTCTCTCAGTGTATTGGTTCCCCTCAGCGATCAGCAGCTGAAGGTGCGCATCAGTATCCATGCGGAACAATCCAACGTTGCCATTGATACCAGAACCTACACCGTTGAGCCGGAGGATCCCAGACTGATCGAGCAGACGGTGGATATACCGGACAACCGGTCCTATACGTATGCGGTTTATATCGGAGACACCCAGCTGGAACAGAAAAGCCTGAATCCGAAGGCGGCAAGCGGAGAGGAAACAGGAAATGAGTGAACAGCAGGAATCATTTCTCCGGGGGACGCTGATCCGGGGAATCGGCAGCTTTTATACAGCGAAGGATGAAAACGGGAACTGCTATACCCTGAGATGCAAAAAGAAATTCAGACGGCAGGGAATCAGCCCCATGACGGGGGATGAGATCCTGTTTTCACCGGGCGGGGCGGAGGAAGACGGCTGGATTGAAGAAATCCTCCCCAGAAAAACGGTGTGCCTGCGCCCGCCGGTAGCCAATGTTACCCGGCTGATCGTTGTACTTGCGCCTGTTCCGGAACCGGATCTGCTGTTAACGGACAGACTGATTTCCCGGGCGGTTGCACAGGACATGGGAGTGGTACTGGCAGTTAACAAAACGGATCTGGACGCAACGCTTGCTGAAAGGATCAGCGAGGAATACCGGGCCGCAGGGTTCCCGGTGTTTCCGGTCAGCGCGGTGGAGAAAACAGGGATTGATGCGCTGCGTCAGTCGCTGAAAGGCGAGCTTTGCTGTTTTACCGGGCAGAGCGGCGCCGGGAAAAGTTCGCTGCTGAACCTGCTGCTGGGACTGGAGCTGGAAACGGGCGACATTTCCAGGAAGATATCACGGGGAAAAAACACCACACGGCAGGCGGAGCTTCTGGAAAGCAACGGCCTTCGTGTAATGGATACGGCCGGATTCAATCTTCTTGAACCGGAAAAACAAATGGAGCCGGAAAAGCTCCGGAACAGATATCCGGAGTTCCGTCCTTATGAGGGAAAGTGCCGTTTCAGGGAATGTCTTCATGACAGGGAACCGGGCTGCGCGGTTCAGGAGGCTGCCGAGCATGGGATGATTCATATGAACAGGCTGCTTCGCTACCGTCAGCTGCTGGCGGAAACAAAGGAGATATGGAGGGAACGATATGATTAAGATTGCGCCGAGCATCCTGGCCGCTGATCCGCTTCACCTGGGGCGGGATGTGGAACGCGCCGCTGCTGCAGGCTGCGACTGGATCCATGTTGATGTGATGGATGCCCATTTTGTTCCGAATCTTGCGTATTCGCCGGATACAGTCCGCGGGATCCGGAAGATCGTTTCCATTCCAGTGGATGTTCATCTGATGATGGATCAGCCGGAAACACTGCTGGATGCGTTTCTGGAGGCGGGAGCAGATTCCCTGACCATTCACGCGGAGATCGGATCAGACGTTTCCGGAATACTGAAAAGGATACGGAAAGCCGGGTGCCGTGCCGGAATCGCCCTGAAACCGGGCACACCGGCAGAAGCTGTGATTCCGTATATCAATGACGTTGACCTGATTCTGGCGATGACGGTGGAACCCGGATTCGGCGGACAGAAGCTGGATGAGAGGGTTCTGGAGAAGATCAGCATAATCAGGGACAGCGGGTTTCAGGGAGAGATTGAAGCGGACGGCGGCATCCGCGAAGACAATCTGAAGACGCTGATCGATCATGGACTGACAGTGGCGGTAATGGGAACGGCGCTGTTCCGGAACGAGGATATGAAAGCCGCCCTTACCAGACTTCACAGAATGGGACCGACAGGGAACGCAGGTGCCGGACAATGCGGATAAATCAGGATACGATTGCGGCGATCGCCACAGCCCCCGGAGAGGGCGGGATCGGAATCATACGAATCAGCGGGCCGGAAGCGGAGAAGATACTGGATACGGTTTTTACTCCGGCGGGAAAGCGGGAGAAAAAACCGGAAAGCAACAGGCTGACCTACGGGCACATTCATGACGGGGAAGAAGTGCTGGACGAATGCATGGCGGTCATCATGCGTTCCCCCGCCAGCTATACGCGGGAGGATGTGGCGGAAATCCAGATTCATGGCGGATCCCAGGTGCTGCACGCCGTTCTGGATCTGTGTCTCCGGAAGGGCGCCAGGCTGGCGGAGGCCGGTGAGTTTACCCGACGGGCCTTTCTGAACGGGAGAATCGACCTGAGCCGGGCGGAGGCTGTCATGAGCCTGATTTCCGCACGCGGTGAACAGCAGCGGCGCGCGGCTGTACGCCAGATGGCGGGAGGAACGGCAGATTTTGTCCGGGAGGTATCGGATGAACTGTACAGGATACAGGCCGGGCTTGCGGCGTGTATAGACTATCCCGAGGAAATATCCGATGAAGAAGGGGCCGGAATGCTTCGGGAAGGCATCAGCGCCCTGATCGAAAAGCTTCAGCAGTCCATAGATGAAAGATCCGCCAGACTTCTTCACGAGGGACTCTGCGTTACGCTGTTCGGCATTCCCAACGCAGGGAAAAGCAGCCTTCTGAACGCGCTGACCGGGCAGGACAAAGCCATAGTGACCTCAATTCCCGGAACGACACGGGACACCGTTGAGGCGGAGATCACGATGGAAGGGATCCGCGTACATCTTACGGATACGGCAGGAATGCGCAGCACGGACGATCCCATCGAAAAGATTGGGGTGGAAAGGTCAGAGCGTGCGCGGGCCAACGCGGATCTGGCCCTGCTGATCCTGGACGGATCCGCAGAGCTGAGCGAGGAAGAGATACAATGGCTTTCCGGAATGAGGGAAGAGGATGCCGTTGTGATCAACAAGTCGGATCTTCCCCAGAAGATTACGAAAGAGGAAATCGCCCGCATACGGCCGGATCTCAGATGCGTGACAGTATCGGCGCTGGAAGCGGATACGCTTCAGCCGATCCGTGAGCTTTTCCGTCAGCATGCCGAAATCTCGGACAGGCTGGTGCTTACGCAGCCCAGGCATCTGGATGCGGTTCGACGGGCAGCGGGCTGCCTTCAGGAGGCGCTGAATACACTGGACTGCATGACTCCGGACATGGCGGCTACCGATCTTCAGGCGGCCCAGGATGCATTAAGCGAGATTACCGGAGACCGTGCGGACGAGAAACTGCTGGATGCTGTTTTCTCGGGGTTCTGCGTGGGAAAGTGACAACAGCAAGGAAAAGAACAGGGGGCCGGTGAAAAAAATGGCTGAAAAGTATCAGAAAGTAATCAGGGGCAGGGGAAGTATCTCCAGGATCCTGCAGATGACCGAGAAACTGGGAATTCAAAGGCCGATGATTATCGGATCGGAACACCTGGCCGGCAGACTGCTGCGGAAAGCACCGGAACTGTTGAATTTTCCCGTGTTCAGCGGATACCATCCGAACCCGGATGTACAGGACGCGCTTCCCGCGGTTGAATCCTACCGGAAATTTCACTGCGACGGGCTGATTTCCATCGGCGGAGGGTCCGCCATGGATACGGCCAAGACAGTTAAGGCCGTGCTTTTGGCAGGAAGCGCTGAAAAGGCCATGGCAGGCGACTTTCCGGAACAGACGGAAGGAATTCCCCACGTGGCGATTCCGGGAACGGCGGGTACCGGAGCGGAAGCCACGCAGAACGCCGTGGTCTATCAGGGAGATATAAAGAAGTCCATCAGTCATGCGGCACTGCGGCCGGAGGGGGTCATCCTGGATCCGGAGCTGCTGAGTTCTCTTCCGCTGTACCACAGGAAGGCGGCGGCGCTGGATGCCCTCTGCCAGGGAATTGAGAGCTACTGGTGCAAAAATGCAACGGAAGACAGCAGAGTTCATGCGTTCCTCGCCATTCTGGGCGTCCTTGACAACCTGAAAAAATATCTGAAAGGCGATCCCCATGCGGAAGATGAAATGATGGATGCCAGCTTCCAGAGCGGGAAAGCAATTCAGATTACCCGGACAACCGCGGCCCATGCCATGTCCTATCAGCTGACGAAAAGCATGGGATTTGCCCATGGACATTCCTGCATGATTACGCTTCCCGTATTGTGGGAGATGGCGGCAGAGCATGAAGAGATGCTGCCTGTTCTGTCGGAGCTTTCAGACAGAATGAGGATGAGCGACCAGCAGATGGTTCCCCGCCTTCTGAGAGGAATTTTGTTTGACCTGGAAATGACAATTCCGGATGAGCCCGATGAAGAGACCATCAAAAGGCTGGCGTTATCCGTGGATCCCGCACGGCTTGGAAATCATCCGGTAAAAATGACGGAGGCGGACGTGGAAAGAGCTTACAGACTGGCCTTTACCCCCATGTGCGGAGCAGAACGGCAGGCCTGTCTGGATATCTGGAATTACTATACAGCGGAGGAATAAAAGAAGGAAGGAGCTGTTATTCCGTGAATAATCAGGCAGACAATCCGCATGCCGGACACAGGGAGAAACTTCGTCAGCGGTTTATCCGTGAAAACGGGCTGGAAAGCTTTGAGGATCATCAGATCCTTGAGCTGCTCCTGTTTTATGCAAACCCCAGAAGCGATACGAACCCGATTGCCCATGCGCTGCTGGACACATTCGGCTCCATGAAGGGCGTTCTGGAAGCAAGGCCGGAGATGCTGATGACGGTGCCGAATGTAGGGGAAAAAGCCGCCACGCTGATCTCCATGATTGTTCCCCTGACCCGGGTATGGAACCGGTGCGCAATGGCGGTACCCGACCGGATCGGAAACAGCAGAGAAGCTGAAAAATACTGCCTTTCGCTTCTGGCAGGGCACAGGTCCGAACGGTTCTATGTGATCTCTCTGAGCGCAAAGTGCGCGGTGCTGGGATGCAGAAAAATCTCGGAAGGATCGCTGAGCGAAGTTTCCGCCTATCCGAGAATCGTAATGGAGACGGCGCTGAATTACAACGCCCACAGCGTTCTTCTGTGCCATAATCATCCCGGCGGAACATGCGCGCCCTCCCCTGAGGATATTGCATCAACCCTTCAGCTGCAGCGGCTTCTGAACGGTGTGGGAATTATTCTGCTGGATCACATCATTGTTGCCAATGACAGCACGTACAGCATGGTGCAGCACGGGGATATTGACTATCGCGTCAAAAACCGGATCTGAACTTACAAAAACCGGACAAAGGGAAGGAACTGCCATGAAAAAAGGAAACAAAAGGAGGCATCTGATCCTGAAGATTCTTTTCATCCTGATGGGTTCAGCTGCAGCCTGCCTGGGACTGCTGATGGGATATATCTGCCTGCAGGAAGGAAGGGTGCCCGCGAAGGTGAGCGACATCCAGGCAGACTATGACGCAATCATTGTTCTCGGCGCCCAGGTTAAGCCGGACGGGGAGCCAAGCGTCCAGTTGACATGGAGGCTGGAAAGAGCCTGGGAGGTATGGGAAAAGAAAAATGTGCCGGTTGTCGTATGCGGAGCCCAGGGAAAGGACGAGCCGGAACCTGAGGCGGAGACAATGAAAAAATACCTGGCAGAGAAAGGGATTCCGGAAGAATTCATTCTGACGGATCCGGATTCCTTCAATACGGAACAGAACATCCGGAACGCGAAGGAAAAGCTGGATGAGTTATCCCTGGAGATCCGGAAGGTCATCGTTGTGACAAGCGATTACCATGTGCCGCGGTCCATGGCGATCGCCAGGGATCTGGGACTGGACGCATCGGGAATCGGGAGTCCATGCCTCCAGGAATTCTGGATTAAGAACCACGGACGTGAAACGCTTGCATGGTGCAAGTATCTGCTGAAGAAATACCTTCATCTGAAACTGTAGTCCGGAGGCAGAATGGACAGAAATACGATCAATGAGAAGCTGCAGGCGAACCGGATCCCGGCCGGGGACAGCCTGCCGGAGAAATTGAAAATCTACCTGGATCTGCTGATTGAATGGAACGGGAAAATGGATCTGACGGCAGTGCAGGAAGAGGATGAAATGCTGGACAGGCATTTTATTGACAGCCTGACAGTTCTCAGGACAGAACTGATTCCCGCGGGATCTTCCCTGATTGATGTGGGAACAGGAGCCGGCTTTCCCGGAATGGTGCTGGCAATTGCCCGCCCGGATCTGAAAGTTACACTGATGGATGCCCAGCAGAAACGCCTGACTTTCCTCGAAACCGTTATAAAGGAAACCGGCACATCAAATGTTTGCACAATTCACTCAAGAGCTGAGGACGCAGCCCGGGAGAAAGCACACAGGGAAAAGTATGACGTTGTTACAGCCAGGGCTGTGGCGCCGCTGAACGTGCTGTGTGAATATCTGCTGCCGTTTTCCAAAGTGGGAGGATGCGCACTGTGCTGGAAAGGGCCGTCCCTGCTGCAGGAAATGGATGCCGGAAGGCGTGCCGCCCGGTGCCTGGGCGGCCGGCTTGAGGAGCCGGTACCCTGCAGAATACACGGAAGGGAATGGGACCATCTGATCCTTCCGGTCCGGAAAACAGAAAAAACCGCCTCCGCGTATCCGCGAAAGGCGGGAATCCCAAAGGCGAAACCATTGGGAGAGGGATGCGGATAAACCCTGCGGGTTTATCCGTTATTTTTTTCAAGCGCTTCCCACAATCCGTTCAGGTAAGCCGCACCAAGAGCCCTGTCATACAGTCCGTAGCCGGGGCGGCCCTGCTCATCCCAGATCATGCGCCCATGGTCCGGACGAATGTAGGTATCCGGGCATGTGTCGTGAATGGCACGCATGATCTCATAGAGATCCAGGTCTCCGGCGGAGGACAGGTGAGCTGCTTCACGGAAATGGTGATAACCAAGATATTTGACGTTTCTGACATGCATGGCACCGATGCGGTTCATGCTGCCAAAGTGACGGATGATGGCGGGAATATCGTTCTCCGGGTTGCTGCCAAGGGAACCGGTGCACAGACAAAGGGTATTTGCGGGACTGTCATGCAGGGCCACCATCTTATCGAAATCCTCCTGGCTATGGGTGATGCGGGGGAGACCGAAGATGGGCCAGGCAGGATCATCCGGGTGGCAGGCCATCCGGACCCCGACTTCCTCACAGACAGGGATGACAGCATCCAGGAAATACTTAAAGTTCTTTCTCAGATCATCCGGAGTGATGGACTCGTACTGACGCAGCGTTGTTTCCAGAAGAG
>ODAI010858960.1_pt1 | contig 12170 bp, 9 predicted proteins | sample 1539321 | NCBI WGS metagenome assembly ODAI01 (sample SAMN02144231, study PRJEB22623) | gut metagenome | biome: sheep rumen | host: Ovis aries | place: New Zealand
AAAAGGATGCAAAGAAAATCGCCTCGCAGACCATTACGACCAGCAGCGATGACTTCCGCGTCGTCTCTCCCACTCTTGGAGAAGGGCCTGGGGCTGGTTCCTTGACGCTCACCTCCCGTGGTCGCAACTTCAACGCATTCGCTTCGGAGAACGGGCCATTGAAATACGAACTCATCACGGGCGATTTCGTGGCCATTTGCCACCTGAGCGACCTCACAGGGCGCGACCGGCGTCGCACACCCAGCTACAATGAGGGCGGATTGATGGTGCTCGACGACAGCAAACCAGACAATCAGCAGATTGTACAGATGGGTATCTTCCCCAACTACAACTGCGGTAACATGCTCACCACGGTCTCTCACCACGGCCGTAGGCCACAATTCCCACGCGGAAATGGCTGGCAATACGATCCATGGCTGATGATTGAGCGGCAAGGCGACACCTTCATCGTGCGCACAAGCCCCGATGGAAAGCAGTGGACGGAGACAACAGGCTCGCCCGTAGAGCTTTCCATGCCGCCAACGGTAAAAGTAGGACTGTTCCAAGTGACCTATACCGACAACGAAGCATCGGCCACCTTCGACCACTTTACCATTTACCAGCGATAAAGCAAGCGTTTTACTGTTGTTCCTCAGCGATGACCTTCGGACCTCTCACCTGTTCGTCCTTCTTAAGTCCGCTGATGATTTGAATGTTGATGCCGTCGCTCATGCCTGTAGTGACGGCCCGGCGCTCATATTCCGGATGTTTGTCGGTGCCTTTGACCACATAGACAAAGGTCTTACCATCGGCAAACTCAATGGCACTCTCAGGAATGGCGAGCGCTTGCTTCACTTCAGCCAGCACAATGCTGGCATTGGCCGAATAGCCGCTGCGCAACTGAGCAGCCTGAGTGCGGTTCTTACCCAATTGTTTCATGCCTTTCTCGCCTGCGTCAACGAGTCGCTGGCGAACGGCTGCCTTTAGTTCAAACTGATTGGCACCGTTGCTCTCCACAGCCTTCGGTGCTATGTACTCAAGGGTGGCCTCAAACTGGAGATTCTGCATGGCTCCGATAGTGATTTGCATAGGCATGCCAGTGACAAGGCTGCCCACTTCGGTCTCGTCAATATTGCCACGGAATATCAAATCGCCCATGTTGGCCACGGTAGCGATGGTGGTACCATCGTTGAACGTGTTCGAAAGGATGACGGAATTACCCACTTTCACGGGAATATCGAGGATGAGTCCACTGATCGTCGAGCGCACCAGCGTGCTGGAAGCTGAGGCATTGGTGCGTGAAACGCCATCGCGAACCACCTGCAACTGGTCGTTTGCGGCCGTCAACTCTTCGCGTGACTGGTTGTAAGCCTGCCGTATCTTGTCGTATTCGTCGGCCGATACAAGTCCTTTATCAAAGAGAACCTGCTCGCGTTCGAGGTCAACTTTGGCCTGCTGGGCATTGACCGTGGCCAACCTGACACGCGATTGCGCCGACGAAAGCTGCTGCATGTCGGGGATAACCTTCACGCGGGCAATCACTTCGCCGGCCTGTACGTGGTCGCCGGCCTCCTTCATGATCTCAGCTATGATGCCACTGATCTGCGGTTTGACGTTTACTTCGTTGCGAGGCTCAATCTTTCCCGTGACAACCGTGGTCTTTTGAAGGTCCATCACCTTGGGTGTGAACACCTCATAGACATCGGCCTTGGGCTGCGACTTCTGCCATAGGAAGACAAACATGCCGATAAACACAAGTGCCACGAGGGCTGCGAGAAACAGTTTGAAATACTTTTTCATATTGATTGCTGATTGTTTTTTACTTGATTGCTATTCGTCGCGCATCGCATCGACGGGCTTGATGCTCATGGCACGTGCCGCTGGGGCCAGGCCAGCCATGATGCCCAGCACGCTAAGCAGTGCCACGGCACCCACAGCGGTCCAGAATCCCACTTGGAAATGGGCCTCAACGATGCCATCGGTGGTATTTCCCATCTCCACCATCTGCAGGATGAGCACGGCGAAAAGGATGCCACTCATGCCGGCAACGGCCGTGAGCAGGATGCTCTCGCTGATGATTTGGCCGAGGATGTTGAACGGTGTGGCTCCAATAGCGCGGCGGATACCGATCTCAGTGGTGCGCTCACGGACCGTCACCATCATGATATTCGACACGCCGATGGCACCTGCGAGCAACGTACCGATGCCCACTAGCCAGATGAGGAAGTTGACTCCCTGGAACATATTGTCCATAACGCCGAAGAGAACCTCGGTATTGAACACGGTGACGGCCTTCTCATCGGTAGGATCAATCTGGTGTGCACGCGCCACAACATCACGTATGTCCTGTGCAATGTTGCTCATTGTGACGCCCGGCTTGGCCGTCAGGCAGATCAAATCGACTCGGTTGCCTTGATTATAGGCCTGCTGCATGAGGGTGAGCGGTATGCATACGCTCTCTTCAGCCGAACCGTTGATGCTGACATTACCAGCACTATAGTCGACGCCAACGACACGATAATAGGTGGAATCGATGCGGACCATCTCGCCACAGGGGTCGCCTCCCTGCGGGAAAAGCGTCTTGTAGACCTTCTTTCCCAGCACACATACCTTGCGGCTTTGGGCGATATCCATGTCGTTGATGAACCGCCCATAGCGCATCTGTGGCTCTTCCACCTGCGCATAGTCGGCCAACAGTCCCTTGACATTGCTGCTGTAGCGCTTGTCACCCGCCACGACGGTGCGCCCCCACTTCGAGATGGCTGGCGTGACGACGTCCAATTCCGGCACTTGGGCCTTCAGTCGTTCGACGTCACCCAACTCGGCACTCCACTGCCGGCCCTTTCTAAATCCATGATAGGGCTTCGTGGTGGGCTGGGCGAAGACGAATGCTGAGTTGGTGGCAAAGCCTTCGAACTCTCGCGACAACTTCTCCTTCAGCCCACTGCCGCCTCCAATGAGGCCAATGAGCATGAATACGCCCCAAAACACGCCAAAGCCCGTCAGCAACGACCGGCTCTTGTTGCGAGTCAGCGTATCAATAATTTCGCGATATGTATCGATGTCAACTCTCATTCGTCAACTTTTGAATTTCTAACTCATTGCTTTACAGCTAATAACTCATAGCTTTACGGCTCCTAACCCATAGCTTTACAGCTTCTAACCCACTGCTTTATAGCTTCTAACTCACTGCTTTATAGCTTCTAACTCACTGCTTTGCGACCAGAAGCCCATAGCCTTACTCCGCCCTCAAAGCCTCGATGGGACGGATATTGGCTGCCTTGCGGGCAGGCACCAATCCTGCCAAAGTGCCAGCAATGATCATCACGAGGGTAGCTTCAATGCATACGTCGATGCCAACGGTAGGATCGACGAACATAGTGGCCTCGAAGAGTCCGGTGCTCACTTTCTCATGGCCGATTGTAGCATCCATATAGAGATTGGCACCTATGCCGAGCAACATACCAATGTAGCCAAAGAAGGTGGTGATGAGCACGCTTTCAATGATGATCAGACGTAGAATGGCATTGGGTGTGGCACCGATAGCCTTGCGGATGCCAAACTCGCGGGTGCGCTCCTTCACGGTTATGAGCATGATGTTCGACACTCCGACAATGCCTGACAGCAAAGTAAAGATGCCAATGATCCAAAGGGCGGTGCGGATGATGCCCATTCCCGTGTTCATTTGCAGGTTTTGCGTGAATCGATTCCACACCCATACCGACTCCTCATCATCGGGAGCGGCACGATGATTCTTGTTCAGACGGGTGCGATACTGGCGCTCGAACTCCTCGTTCTGCTTCATTGAGTTCAGCCCATGGAACGAAAACTGCAGCGTTCCCACACGGTCGCCACGGTTATACATTTCACGTAGCGTGGTAAAGGCTGTGAATACCTCACTGCTCATGCGGCTTTCGTCGGCTTTCAGGATGCCGACAACGTTGAAAGCGATGCCACCTACATTGACGTGCTGCCCCAACAGAGACAACGGTTGGTGGGGTAACAATTCCTTAGCCTGGTCTTCCGTGAGGACAAGCACCTTGCGTTTCTCGCGCATATCGATGTCATTGATGAACCGACCTTTGCGCATCTCGCGCTTACTGATAGCGGCATCGTTGGGATAGACGCCCGATAGCTGCACGTTGATGTAGTTTTCGCCAAGGCTGACGATTTGTCCACCCTGCGAAAGTTGCGCCCCTACCTCGTCCACATGGTTGGCAAAGTCGTTGGAAGTGGCATCGAAATCAGACTGGCGCAGCTCTATGGAACGGCCTTCCTTCAGGCCGTCGTAGGGCTTGGAGGTCTGACCGCCGAATATCTTCATGGAATTCGCGAGGAAACGACCTGAGTTTTTGGTCACAGCGTTGATGAGTCCGTTGCCAGCTCCCAGCAGGAAGATGAGCATAAAGATGCCCCACGCCACGGCAAATCCCGTTAGCGCAGTGCGTAGCTTATTCCGCTTCGCCGTAGACCATATCTCTGCTAATATATCCTGCATAAACTATCAACTCTCAATCATCAACTCTCAACTCTACTTCATCACGCCTCCCACGCCAAACGGACTGGCTTTGTGGTCAAGATTCTCTTCGATGGCACCGATAATGCCATCTTTGATGTGAATAATCTTATTGGTTTCGTTGGCCACACCACTCTCATGCGTCACCACGACAATGGTTTTATGTTCCTCGGCATTGAGTTGCTTGAGCAACTGCATCACTTCCACCGACGTACGCGAGTCCAACGCACCCGTAGGCTCATCGGCCAGGATGATCTTCGGCTGGGTAATGAGGGCGCGGGCAATGGCCACGCGTTGTCGTTGACCGCCAGAAAGTTCGTTGGGATAATGCCCTGCCCAGTCTTTCAGTCCCAGTCGGTCGAGATAATCCATAGCCAACTGATGGCGCTTGCGGCGCGACATGCCCTGATAGAACAGCGGAAGCTCAACGTTTTCCACCGCTGTCTTGAAGCCGATGAGGTTGAACGACTGGAAAACGAAGCCTATCATCCGGTTTCGATATTCAGCCGCCCGCTTCTCCGAGAGGTTTTTGATGAGCGTACCTGCCAGATGGTATTCACCCTCATCGTAGTTGTCGAGGATACCCAATATGTTTAATAAGGTAGACTTGCCCGAACCCGACGCACCCATGATGCTGACGAACTCGCCCTCACCAATATGCAGGTCGATACCCTTCAGCACGTGCAACGGCTGGGCACCATAGTAAGTCTTGTTTATGTTTTCTAGTCGTATCATCCTGTCACGTTGCCGCCGTAGTCGATGCGGAAATTGATGGGAAGTTCGTATTCCACTTTCATGGGGATGCCATTTCGCACGCCAGGCTTCCATTTGGGCATTGACGAAACTACGCGAATCGCTTCATCGGCAAAGAGTTCGAGCACCTTCTCACGCGTTCGGCGCTTCTCATCGCCTGCCAAACGTTGGAAAGGCTTGCGGTCTTCCACCGTAATGCGATTCTGTACCACACGCACATCGCTGATACTGCCATCGGTATTTACAAGGAATTTCACCACCGTCTGCCCCTCCAGACCATAGTTGGAGGCGGTACGCGGGTAGCTGATGTGGCGTGCCAGATAGGCCATCATGGCATTATCGCCACCTGGGAACGTGGGTTCACAGGCCCTACGCGAACGGGGAATGCGCACACGCGAATAGTCGAGGTGGCTAAGGCGCTGGCGGAGTTTCTCAATCTGTACCGTTGCCAGCAAGACCTTGCCCTCGGTGTTGAGCACATACATGGCTGGAATCCACTTAATGCCAAAGGCCTGGGCCGTCAACGACTCCTTCATCTTCTTCATCTCGCAGAATTGCAGTCCCTGCATGCCGCTTTCGCCGACGTAGTTCCACCACTTCTCGCGGTCGGTGTCGTAGGATACGTGGATGAACACAAGACTATCGCTCTCGAAATCGTTCTCGATGCTCACCATTTCCGGCATGTCTTTCCGGCAATCGGGACACCACGACGCCCAGAAATGCAACACGACGTAACGACCTTGCAGGTCTTTCAACCGCGTGTTCGAGGTACTGTCGACCATAAAGTCAGGCGCTTCCATGCCATTATGCAGCATCGACTGCGCGTAGAGCGAGTCCAGGTCTTGCGCATGGCAAGGCGACACGACTGCGAGGCAGGCTATGACAGCGGCCAGTCGTAGTCCTCGTTTTACTTGATGAAATAAATAGCTACTCATATTGATTCTTTTCCTTTTTCAATGTTCAATTTTCCTTTTTCAAACACATTTCCCGACCTCCAGCACTTGGTCGCAATACTCCACAACGGCAGGGCGATGAGTGATGAAAACCACCGTCTTGTCGTTATGGCCGAGTATGTTTTGAAGCAGTTGGCGCTCGGTTTCAGGGTCGAGGGCACTCGTTGCCTCATCGAAAAGCATGATGGGACGGTCGCGCAGCAAGGCTCGGGCAATGGCAATGCGCTGGGCCTGACCTTCGCTGAGTCCCCCACCCTTCTCCGAACAGATGGTATCGAGGCCCTGTGGCAGTTCGTTGACGAAGTCGGCACAGGCATCGTGCAGCGCTTCAAGTATCTCTTCGTCGGTCGCATCAAGGCGTCCCAACCTGAGATTATCGCGAATGGTACCGCTTAACAGGGTGTTTCCTTGCGGCACATAGACGAAGTTGCAGCGCAATCGGGGCGATACTTGCCGCACATGGCGGTCGTCGTAGATTTCCACTTGTCCCTCTTGCGGTGAGAGCAGGGCAAGGATGAGCCTGACAAGTGTGGTCTTTCCGGCACCCGTCTCGCCCAATATGGCCGTGCAACTGCCTGGCCGGAAGTCAAACGAAAGGTCGTCGATGACCGGAGCCAACCCCGCACGACGCATCGAAACCTCATGCTCCGCCTCGTCGCCCTTAACTTCCTTAACGTCATCGTACGCATATCTCACATGACTAAGGCGTACACCACAAGGAACATCCATATAGATGGGCTTTCCCTGCTCCTCCAACGGATTCTCTTCCAACTCCATCAGACGCTCGGCAGCCGTGAATACCGACACAAACTGGGGCACGAGCTTGGTCAACGAACGCGCGGGACTTTGTATCCTGTTCACCAACTGCAGGAAAGCCGTCATTCCACCGAACGACAACGTGCCTGACGACATGCGTAAAGCTGCCCAAAGGAACGCCACCAGATAGCCCAAGGCGAAGCCGAAGTTGACTATCAGGTTGGAAACCACGCTGAAAGCCGTGCGTTTCACCACCTTCCGCCGCAGTTCACTTTGTGTTGACTCAAGGCGACTCACCATGTGGTCGTCGCTTTCCAGCGTCTTGATGAGCATACGGTTCTGGATGGTTTCCTGCAAAACACTCTGTACCTTCGAATCACTCGTACGAACATCGCGCGTAAGCTTGCGCATTCGTCCTACATAAATCTTGCTCAGGCCAATGAATACGGGGATGATGGCAACCGTAATGAGTGCCAGCACGCGGTCCATCGAGAACAGATAGCAGAACGCTCCAATGAAAAGCGCTACAACAGAGAGTGTGCTGGGGATGATTTCGGTAAGGAAATTCACCACGTTATTGACGTCGAACTCCAACCGATTGAGCACATCGCCTGAGTGACGGCTGTCCTTGCCCTGCCACTCTGAGCGCAAAATGCGGTCGAGCATGCGCTGCTGCATGCGGTTTTGGGCACGTATGCCCAGAATATTCTTAATCCAAATGCTGGAAATATGGAGTCCAAAGTCGGCCAATATCAGTGCGGCCATGATGCCAACCGCCACATAGAGCGACCCTTTGGCAACGCCCTCGGCCACCTCAATGGCGTGTTGCACTGCCCAGACCTGGCCCAGCGACACCACAACCGACATCAAGCCGATGCCCGCATTGAGGGCTGCCTGCAAGCGGTTGCCCTTCCATGCGTGCCACAGCCATTTCAGGATGCTGTTCACTGAGTAACTATGCGTACCTTTCATATCCAACTATAGACTCTAAACACAAACTCTCAACAACAAAAAGCTACCTCGCATCAATCCCCCACATCATCTTTTCGCGCAACGTGGCAAAGTAATGCTGCGAAGCACGCTTCACGATGCGCACCCTGTAAGGGGCCTTTCGGATGACTAACTGTGTGCCTTCATCGAACGATGCCGATCGTCCGTCAACCGCAACGAGGAAATTGTGGGTGCGGCTCTCTATCGTCAGCACGATCTCACTGTCATCGTTGATCACGATGGGGCGGATGTTCAACGAGTGGGGAGCAACGGGTGTCAGACAAAGAATGCCTGTCAGAGGTGCCATGATGGGACCTCCATTCGACAGGTTATAGGCTGTTGAGCCCGTCGGTGTGGACACGACAAGTCCGTCAGCCTGGTACGTTACCAGTTCGTTGTCATTCACTCGTGCGTGGATGGTTATCATCGAAGCATTGTCACGCTTCAGCACAGCGATGTCGTTCAGGGCGTAGGGATAGCCAACCTTGCTGAAGTCGATGTCCTTTCCACTTTTCGCCGAACGTCCGGCTATGCCTATCACCGAATGTTCCTCTGTGGTGCACCGCCCTTCGTAGAGTTCTGCAAAGGCTTCCTCCATCTCGTCGGGCAGGAAATCGGCCAGAAAGCCCAGCCGTCCCGTGTTCACACCGATGATAGGCACGCCCGTTGCACCGACATGGCTGGCGGTCTTCAGCAACGTACCATCGCCACCCATCGAGATAGCGTAGTCAACGTCGAAGTCAAGTCGCTCGAACTTCCTGAGTCCACTCCACAGTTGCCGATTGGCTGGCGCTTCGTTGCCATGCATCTGAGATAGGAATTCGCCGAAAGTCCGTTCCACATACACCTCCGCTTCATGCCGTTGCAGGCAGCTGAGGAGTCGGGTTACCGAGGCCGACTTCTTCGTTTGGTATTCATTGCCGAATAAGGCAAACTTGAGCTTTCGTTGCATTTTGTTCTTATTTTTGCTGCAAAGGTAGTGATAAAAGTTCAAAGTGCAAAGTACAGAGTTCAAAGTTTTTACAATGAAGACGTTAAAGAAGCTAAAGTCAATAGGTTTTTTATCAAAAAACTCTCTGCCCATGACGCTCAACTCTCAACTTTTTTGTAACTTTGCAAACGAACCTATTCATTCAAATATAAGAACTATGGCTAAAGTTTATGTATTTCTTGCCGATGGCTTCGAGGATATAGAGGCCCTGGCTCCGATTGATATCCTGCGCCGAGGAGGCATGGAAGTGATCACCACCAGCGTCATGCCAAGCGACGTCGTGGTGAGTGCTCATGGCGTGAGCGTACTGGCTGACGCCCTGTTCGACGACATCCCGACCTTCGACGATGCCGATCTGATGGTGTTACCGGGTGGTATGCCAGGAGCAGCCAACCTCTTCGCCCACGAAGGACTGTGCCAGGCACTGCTCAATCAGCAAGAACGTGGCGGTCGTATCGCCGCCATCTGTGCCGCACCAGCCGTTGTGCTCGCCCCCTTAGGTATCCTTGATGGCAAACGTGCCACATGTTACCCTGGTTTTGAGCAGGCTTTTGTCAACACAGACTACACCGCGAACCTCGTCACCGTCGATGGTCTCGTCACCACAGCATGCGGTCCCGGTGCTGCCATGGCTTTTGGCTATGAGCTTCTCGCCCAACTGGGTGCCGGAACGACTGCCGAAGCGTTGAAAGAAGGGATGATGTACAACAAGTGTTTGAAGTTGAGTGTTTAGTGTAGGGGCAGACTCCCGTGTCTGCCCGTTGTTGAATGTTATGAAAAACGACTATGTCATCATAGTGGCTGGCGGCAAAGGGCTGCGCATGGGAGGCGACTTGCCAAAGCAATTCCTGCCAATTGGCGGGCGCCCTGTGCTCATGCACACCTTGCAACGCTTTCGCAACTACAGCGAGGAGTTGCGCATTATCCTTGTGTTGCCACACGACCAGCAGTCGTATTGGCATGAGTTGTGCAGGCAATACGACTTCCATGTGGAACACGTTGTCGCCGATGGCGGTGAGACGCGCTTCCATTCCGTGCAGAACGGACTGAGCCTGATTCCCGACGATGCCGCTGGCGTGGTGGGAGTGCACGATGGGGTCCGACCGTTCGTTGACATTGAGGTCATTGCCCGTTGCTATGATGCTGCCAGACAGTCAGGAGCAGTCATTCCTGTGGTGCCAGTAGTGGAAACGCTACGCCAACTCTCCGACATTTCCGACGCTCCCGTTACATCAATAACGGTGCCTCGCAGCGACTACCGACTCGTACAGACACCGCAAACCTTTGACATACAACTCCTGAAGGCTGCCTCACGCCATGCCATCGACCTCAGTGGCGACTCAACGGCCGTCATCGCTAAGACTTTCACCGACGATGCTTCCGTCATTGAGGCCTTTGGCCATGCCATCACACTCGTCGAAGGCAACCGCGAGAACATCAAGCTCACCACTCCCTTCGATTTGGTCGTTGCCGAGGCCCTGCTTCGGAGTGAGGAGTGATAGCGAATGGTAAATAGTTAGCAGTGAATCGTTTATGATTACTCTTCGGCCGACGCCAAAACGGACTCTTGCAAAGCAAGTACCATCAACTCTAAACTTTCAACTCTAGACGAAAATTGAACATCCTCGACCAAGACATCAAATATCTGCCTGGCATGGGACCACGGCGCACCGAGATTCTGCAGAAGGAGCTCGGCATTTCGACGTGGGGACAACTCTTGGAACACTACCCATATAAGTATGTCGACCGAAGCCGCATCTATCACATCGATGAATTGCAGCCCGATATGCCCTTTGTTCAGCTGAAAGGCAAGATTCTTTCCTACGAGGAAGTCAGCACAGGCAAGCGTAAGAAGTTTGCCGTGGCCTACTTCAGCGATGGTCATGGCGTGGTTGATCTCGTCTGGTTCAATGGGTTGAAGTACATCTATAAGAACTATAAGGTGGGCGAAGAGTACATCGTCTTCGGCCGACCAGGTGTTTACAACGGTCGGTTCCGCATCACTCATCCGGACATCGACCCTGCCAGCGAACTCCAACTCTCGGAAATGGGCATGCAACCCTACTACATGACCACCGAGAAGATGAAGAACAGCGGAATGCAAAGCCGAGGTATGGAACGCATCATCAAGTCGCTGCTCGAGCGCATCAGCCTTTCATCTGGGAGCGATGTCAACCATGGAGTCATCAACGAGACGTTGCCACCCTATATCACAGGACCACTCCACCTTTGCTCACGCGATGAGGCCCTGCGCTGGATCCATTACCCACAGTCGCCCGACGAGATGCAACGTGCACGTGTCCGTCTGAAGTTCGAGGAACTGTTCTATGTGCAGCTCAACATTCTGCGCTATGCCAGCGACCAGCGTCGCAAGTATCGTGGCAACATCTTCGCGACAGTTGGCGACATCTTTAACACGTTCTATCACCAATACCTGCCCTTCGAACTCACTGGTGCACAGAAACGTGTCATGCACGAAATAAGGGCAGACATGCGCTCTGGCCGGCAGATGAACCGACTCCTGCAGGGCGATGTGGGCTCAGGCAAGACTCTCGTTGCACTTATGTCGATGCTCATTGCTCTCGACAACGGCTATCAAGCATGCCTGATGGCCCCCACAGAGATACTGGCCGAGCAGCATTTGCAGACGATTCGCGACTTCCTTGGCGACATGCCTATCCGCGTGGAACTGCTCACAGGCATCGTCAAGGGGAAACGCCGCACCGAGATATTGCGTGCTCTGCACGACGGAAGCATCCATATTGTTGTGGGGACCCATGCCCTCATCGAGGACACCGTGCAGTTCCACCGCCTCGGACTGGCCGTTATCGACGAGCAACACCGCTTTGGCGTGGCTCAGCGTGCCAAGCTTTGGAGCAAGGGAGAGAATCCTCCTCACGTGTTGGTGATGACTGCCACGCCGATTCCCCGCACTTTAGCCATGACCATCTACGGCGATCTCGACGTAAGTGTCATCGATGAGCTGCCACCAGGCCGCAAGCCTATTCAGACTCTTCACAAGTTCGACACGCAGACCACCTCTCTCTATCAAGGCATCCGGCAGCAAATTCAGTTAGGACGCCAAGTGTACATCGTGTTCCCACTCATCAAGGAGAGCGAAAAGATTGACTTGCAAAATTTGGAAGAAGGTTTCGAGGTGCTCAAGCAGGCCTTTCCGGAGTTTAACTTAAGCAAAGTGCACGGGAAAATGAAGCCCGCCGACAAGGAGGCC
>ODAI012556799.1_pt1 | contig 12170 bp, 26 predicted proteins | sample 1539321 | NCBI WGS metagenome assembly ODAI01 (sample SAMN02144231, study PRJEB22623) | gut metagenome | biome: sheep rumen | host: Ovis aries | place: New Zealand
GAATGTTGCAGAAGTGTAAAAAAAAATAAGTGATATTATAAATAAAATTTATATCTCTCTGACGGCTAGGTGTCTTTTGATACCTAGCCTTTATTTTTGGTAATTACAACATAAGGAGGTATTTATGTTGATTAGATTTGAAAAGTTTGTAGATGGTGCATGGTACGAATACGGTACTTATGACCTCTCAAATGATTATGACCTCGCTGCATTTATGCAAGCGTGTAAATTCCACAAAGGATTTGATACAAGGGCTGTAAGACTGTAAGGAGGTAATTATGAATAGTCTTAACCAAATTATCATTGAGGGTTCACTCGTTGAAGATGCAACTGAAATTGGCGGAATTATTTCGTTTAACATTGAAACTGTACGCAATTACAAAGATGCTTACGGTTCTGTTTGTGTAGAAAAATCAAATTTCAATGTGATTATGTATTGCGACACATCGAAATTTACAAAGTATCTAAAGAAAGGTAAACAAGTCCGTATTGTTGGTCGCCTTGCTAGTTCAGATACTGGTGTATCTATTGTTGCTGAACACATTGATTTAAGAGGTTATGTATGAAACTAGCAGAGGCTAAATGGGAAGAAGACAACATGCTTATGGGTGCGTGTAAACGCACAATCAAAAAACTTACAGATGACGCAAAAGATTTGTTCCACCTGCAAGATATTCAAGAGCCAAAACAGAATTTAAAAGACATGGTTCTGTTTGCAAAAATGGTTCACCGTATTTGTGTGGATGCACTTCAAACAACACACGGTGCAAATAAACTTGCGGTTTTGCATCTGAAAAATGACGCAGAATTATTTTACGAAAATATGGAGGTCTAAAGTGAACTTAACACATTATGACAGATTGCAAAAACTTAAAACAATGACCTTGCGTTGCAAAGGTGCATTAGGAAAAGACTTTGACTGTGTGATTAACATTCTTAACAGTCATATCAAAACAAATCGCTATCCGACACAAAAACAAATGCGACTTCGTGGTCAGATAGATGCTATATGTGGAATGTAAGGAGGTAGAAATTATGGCAATTTATACATTTAATAATTGGGGATATGAAGGTTCACTTGTAAAGGTAGAAGTTGACTTGCGCAAGGGTATACCAGCAGTTGACATTGTAGGTCTTTCAGATGCTTGTGTTAAAGAAACGAGAGAAAGGATTAAGAGTGCTTTTAGTAATTCTGAAAGTAACCTTCCTGCTGAAAGAGTTTTAATCAGTCTTTCACCTGCTGATGTAAGGAAAGAGGGTAGAGGTTTTGATTTACCTATCGCACTTGCAATTATCTTACAGCAAATCAGAACAAATCCAAATGCTTTGCACTGTGCAAAAGTTGACGCAGAAAAAGATGTTCTTGTAATGGGTGAACTTGAATTAAGTGGTAATGTTCGTGAAACAAAAGCAGTTACAGCCGCGTTACAGACAGCTGTAGAACACGGTATTAAATTCGCTATCGTTCCAGATGTTGACTACTTGAAAATACCAGAAGGAATTCGTGTCTGTAAGGTTAAAAACTTAAATGATGCACATAGTGCATTGGCAATGTGTGGTGACAGTTCTTATTTCCACTATATCCATAACGGAACTATCTATGAGAAAAAAGAAGAACAGTCTGACGAAATTCAGTTTACAGATGTGAAAGAGAACTCACTAGATAGTATTAAAGGAATGAATGGCTTGAAATATGCTATGGCTGTAGCAGTTGCAGGTCGTCACTCTTTACTCGCTTATGGTCAACCTGGCTGTGGAAAGACACTTACATTGCAACATCTACCCGAACTCATGCCAAAACTTACTTCAACAGAAAAGCAATCTGTTGACCGTATCTATTCATTGGCAGGTCTTTCTTGTTCAGATGTTTCAAAAGATGATATCAGACCGTTCCGTATTCCACATCAGACCGCAAGTATCGAGGGAATATGTGGTGGTGGTATTCAATGCAGACCGGGCGAAATTACACTCGCACATAATGGGGTGCTTTTCCTTGATGAAGCCGCTGAATTTAGAACTTCTGTATTGCAGATGTTGAGAGTACCTATTGAAACACACTCAATCACACTTTCAAGAGCAGGTCGCACAACCGTTTATCCTGCTCGTTTCCAGTTGGTAATGGCTACAAGTTCTTGCCCATGTGGAAACTTTGGAAGTAAGGACAGAGTGTGCTTGTGTAGTGCAAAGTCTGTCGAACTGTACTGGAAAAAGTTCTCTTCACCATTACTGGATAGAGTCGCAATCAGATACAACTGTAACGCAGAAGATAATGAGCAAGAGTTTACTCTTGAAGAGTTGCGTTCAATGATTAAGACGGCATGGGAACGACAGTATGCAAGACAAGGTAAACTGAATGAAGATTTGACAGTGCAAGAAGTAAATGACTACATCAAATTAACATCAGATGCTACACACATACTTGAAACAAAAGCAAAAGATAATGGTTGGAGTCCACGAAAGATTGCCAATGTAATGAAACTTGCACGAACCCTTGCTGATATACACGACAATAAAGAGTATGAAACAGTTGCTCCAGTCTATGTAAAAATTGCTATAGGTTTGTGTGCAAGCACTCCACTTGAAACACTGTAAATAATATGGTTTGCGTGTTCCATACAAAAACACGCAAGGAGAATGAATTATGGATATCGCAAAAACATATAATGAACTTTCTGAAATACAGGAAGAAATGAAAAGGCTTGAAAATGAATACTGGGAGAAAAAACTGAGCGCTGACAAAGAGTTAAGAAAAATTGTTTATAAAACCTATAACGAATTCAAAAAATCTCTCTCAGACGATGATATTTTTGAAGTAAAGGGTGGTAGTGGTAATCTCACGACAAATGGAAAAGAACTTAAAGAAACAACTGTCCTAATTGATTGTGACAATAACGGGGATATTAGCGGAGTAAATGCTACAAATGATGTCGTTTGCTTTGGTGTTTATGGAAAGGTAGAACACCATCACGGTTGGATTTCCAGAACGCATCTTTTTGTGGATATCCCTGCTCAGAAACTTCAAAATGGAATTTTAGAAAAATCAGATTTTAAGTTTACGTGGTAAGGAGGTATAACAATGGAACTTAACGAACTTAAAGAAAAAGCTCTTTTACTCAAATTGGAAAACACAAAACTTCACAATGAAGTAACCGCTAAGAAAGCCGAATTTGCACAAATAATAAGAAAAAACTTTGTGGAAATAGTATTGCCGTATATGCGGAGTATGAACGATTTTATTAAGAACTTACACATCAGATTTGATGAAAAGGTTGAACCGCTGCTCAGTAATAACCAACGAACGGTAAATAAACGGCTGACAAACTTTGGAATACAGATTTTTTATAAAGAGTGGAAAAGTTACGGACTTGACACTTACATCACTTACGAAGACTCATACACAAAACTTCATGACGAACACTGGATATCATTAGCAGAATTCTTTGAATCTGTAGATGCCTGCAATAGCTTCATAGAACAACTAAATGCAGACTATTCTCTGATTATTGAATCAGTAATAAAACAGTACGAGACAGAGAATCCAACACTTGCAGAAACTTTGCAGAATCTTACCGAGAAAATAAAAAACTCTTCTTGTGTGGAACAAAAAGAAGATGGCTCTATCGAAATCACAATCAACGGAAAAACTTATATCGGCACTGTAAAGGAGGTATAACAATGGAAATCTTATTCAGAAACAAACACAACACCGCAAAACTCTGTATGAAAACAAAAGGAGAAAAGATCCATACACTTGAAGATTACGAAATCGACAAGCTTAACGAGATACTTTCTCTTAATGAAGGATATAAGTGGGAGCCAGTAAGGACAGGCTTTGCTTATGAAAACAAATTGCCATTGATAGGAGCGTGAAAAATGACAGATATTGAAGAAAGAGTATGGGATAAAGTTTCTTACCTTGAAGGTAAGGTAAAACGACTTGAAAAAGAAAACGCAGAACAGAAAGAAGAAATGGAAGCAAAGCAAGTTGTATTAAACGACTTCAAACTCAGAGTTGAAACAGTAACAGATAGATTTAACAGAAAATCTTCACAACTCACTAGAGCAATAGAAATAATACTTAACTTGTTAAACAATTTTGCGTATCCAATAGGTCAGGAAGATTGGACGGTAGAAGATGTAGAAGTTGTAAACAAAGCAGAGCAATTCTTAAAGGAGGTAGAATAATGGCTGAGTATTGTCCTTTCTGTAATTTAGAAACTGGATTTTCCTTTGAAGATGCAATAGCAAACAAAGGAAAAATTATCTGTGAGCATTGTGGAAAAGAGATTTACGCTTGCTCTATATGCTCTCATAGATTTTCAGGGAAGAACTGTAATAAAGATGATTGCTTCGTCTACAGTTCAGATTTTGAAGAAAAATTGGAGGCTTAACAATGACTAAAGAAGATATTGAATTGAAAAACTTTGCTGACGACAGAGAGAAGATTAGGGATTTTGCAGAAATCTCTAAAGATGAATTCTTACGCTCTTATTCTTACATCGAAGAAGAAGAGTACGATGCAACAACGGAATGGCTCAAACAACACGGACTGTCGGCACAAGGGCAGTATAAAAAACTGCTCTGGCAGGAATACTTGGATTATTTGGATAGTTGGGCTTTACATCATGCGGATGTAGCCAATTATGGAATGTCGCCAGCTTGCTTTAATGAGTGGAAAGATAAAACAGAGGAGGACTTATAAATGAGTAATACAAAGAAAACTTTTAACCCTTACGATTTTGCTTCAGTAGATAAACGATATCTTTTCATTGCTGGAGTGTATCACAAAGACGGCTACACTTATGCAACAGATGGCCGATTTGCATTTAAGATTAAAGATGATTATCCAGCAGACCTTGAAAGTAAGATTATTGCTGAAGATGGAAGTGTGATAGATGCACGATTCCCTATCATTGAAAGGGTTCTTCCTAGTGATAACCAATTAGAAGTTAGTTCACTCACGCTTAAAGATTTCAAAAAAGCAAGAAGTGTTACCACTGCAAAAACAAGATGTTATCTTCAATCTATTAGAATTGACATGGGTGAGTCTAAGTTTCAAGCACTTATAATCGACCGTGTAATAAAATTTTGGACTGCTTATCCAGATGCTAAGTTGTACAAAAATAAAACTGATGAAAAACAGTGGCTTCTTAAAGATAAAGAAAAAGATGCATCACTTGTATTTATGCCATTATGGAATGATACATCATGCACACACAAATACGATGTTGTAACAAAAAAATGCATAAAATTGGAGGAATAGATATGGAAACAGTCAAAGAAATGGAATTGAGCAACCTTGCGATGGAATGGTTGGTGCGTCATAATTTGCAAAATAGAGCAAAGAATGTCAAAGAATGTCACAATGTGATTGAGTTTACATTACCACTTCCTGACGACAATCGAAGGGTTGAATTTAACACGGTTTGTCTTTCAAATGGGTACTGGGAAACACACCCTGTATGGAAGAACAAATTAAAATTCTAAAAAAAATCTTTTATAGTGTCGTTATTTGACACCATAAATGTGATATAATGCATTTATGTTTATGGAGGTAAAGGCTATGGAAATCTTGCTAACTATAATCGGCATAATAGTTGCACTTCTTTGGAATTTTGCAACTGAACAACCGTTTGCAGCTTTCTTTGTTTTCTTTGGATTGATTACCGTTTTAATCTATGCAATCGTTAATAAAATCCTTAAAAAACAAGATAAGCTTACTCGTAAACAGGTATTAAAATACTTCTCGTTTATTTACTGGTGGCACGCATTACTATGGGGGCCGTTTTTGTTTATGATATGTGTATTGTATTCTAAGAACTGTCCCGAATGGATTGATTTAGAAAAATTTCATGCTTGGTGTGACTCTGGTAGTGATTTCTGGAATTCTCTTTCGGAGAAAGAATTTACGATGTGCATATATTTATTTGGTGCTGTATTAACTTCCTATTGTATTGTCTGGTTTGTCTGGTTGTATAAGATACTTAAACTGACTGTATGGAAAGACATAGGAGGTACTTCAAATGTCAAGCAAAGTGTTTAATGCGCCTTATGGAAAGGCTGCCGCAAAGATAGAACGAAATGTTCTAAGCGACAAGATTTGGAAGTTGTACACTAAGGTTGAAGAGCTGTCAAAGAAATATGACAGTGTACCTGATGATATAGATGCGGTTCTCAAAGCGTATGGAGAGCTTGTTAATCTATGTCACGACGACAGCGTACCGACAGAAGAAATCGCATGGGTATTCAACGATGGAAAACTTCGCTCTGACGAAGAGATTGAGGAGTTTAAGAAGTGGCAGGAAAAGAAAGATTTTAGGGACGGTCAGTTTCAGCTGGAACTGCTATACAGAAACACAAAAGCCTCGTTCAGACAGAAAGTGATATATCACTTGTATTGGATGATACCGCTTGTCTTTATGTTTCTGATATCATTCTGGGAATGTTCACATGATGGTGGATTTTTCTTTACCTGTGGTTTGTACGGTGTTGTTTGTATTGTTACTTTCTTACTTGGGTACTATGTACTTGGGTTAAAGCACATAACAATTATGTGGAAAGAGCATAAAGAGCAGGCTGTTCTGTATGCTATGGCAGGAGAAAAGCAACCGTTTGACAAAGCACTTGCTATTAGTGTTGGGGCATACGCGGTTTCTCTATTAGGACTTCTGGGCGGAAAGAAAAGGAGGTGAGATATGTTTGAGATGTTTGGTATCTTCGGAGTATTCGGCTTATTAGTAATACTTCCGTTTATCTTTATTCCGCTCGGATGTTTCCATGCGTTTGATTTGGTAAAAGATATTGTTGAGTGGTTTAGGTTCAAAGAGTACATGAGGTCATTGGGAATGACAGAAAAAACTCTTACGAATCTTGATGATGTTCAGCAAGAAGAAATTGAGGAGACAAAAGAAAATGACGGCATTAAAACTAAAATCACTTCACTACTGAAAGATATGTTGTGACGAAGCATATCGTTATGACAAGCATAAAGGTGCGTGGTTATGTAAAACTTGTTGAAAAAATCAAAGAGTAACAACAAAGATTGTCTTGTTTTAAGGTGTTGGTTAATCCCAACACCTTTTTTTATTTTATAAGGGGTTTGAATGAGTTTATATACTAAAACACAAATCGAAGCGATAAAAGACAGCTACAAAACGCTTCTTTACGCAGATTCATGGAGAGTGTTTTACAAAGAACTTAAACTTATTGGATTTCTGGAATTACCATTTACCAGTGAGTTTATGGTTACTTTTGGAGAGGAATTTAACACATGGGTTAACAAAAAGATGGATGAGGATATGAGTAGATTTTTCCTGCTCATGGATAACTTCTTATTCCGACTAAAACGCTTAAACGGTAATCCGTATACCGATGGAGTTTGTGAGTGTGTTATCCGTATTAAAGACATAATCAATGGTATGGAATACTACACTGATGAATTAAGACCTGCAACAAAGGAGGATTTTGAAAGATTAAAAAAGATTGCTGCTGAACAGTACGCTTCATTTTATGATGAAATAGATTTTTCTAATATAAAGGTAGCGTAATATAATTTTTTCATTGACAAAGCACATTATAAAGTGTAAAATGTATCTACTATGATAGATATAAATACAATAGTTAACTGGACAACAGATGATTACATTTCAGAGATTCAAAAGAACAACGCAGCGATACGCGACCTTTTGAATGACAACGAGGCTCTTCTTGCTTCATACAAGAAGAAACGGCTCTTAACCCCTGATGAAGTTGCAGAATATCTCCAATGCAATCCCACGAGTATACCGCTTTCAATTCCTTATGTAAGGGTTTCAAACAGAAAGCGTTTCAAATGGGCAGACATTGAGAAATTTCTTGCAGACCACAGGGTTATAAAAGGAACTATACAAGGAGATTAAACTATGGCTGAAAACACAGTATTCAACACACTTAACGCAGTAAATGTAAATGACCATGTAGAAAAGAAAAACACAGGTAAAACACAGTTAAGTTATCTATCTTGGACTTACGCATGGGCAGAAGTAAAAAAACGCTATCCAGATGCGAGTTATGAGATTATGCGTTTCGAAAAAGGACTTCCTTATGTGTATGACCCAAACACAGGTTATATGGTATTCACCAAAGTAACCATTCAAGGCGTTACGCATGAGATGTGGTTGCCATGTATGGATAGTCACAACGAAGCAATGCTTGCAACTCCAAGAACAGTAAAAACTAAATATAACGAGTTTACTGTTGATGCTTGCACAATGTTTGACATTAACAAAACAATCATGCGCTGCCTTGTTAAAAACCTTGCTATGTTTGGTCTTGGTTTATATATATACAGCGGTGAAGATACGCCAAACGGTGAGCCTGTTTATACAGAAGATGATTTGATTGAACAGACTACAATTCTCGAAAATCATCTTGCAAATAAAGTTTTTGATGGACTTGCTCGTGCAGAAGAATTGCGTAATAACGCACAAAAAGCAATTGACGACAGAGATTATGAACGCATCTGCAAAGCAAATCAATTTGCAAAATCTATTCTTGAGAAACAAGGGGTTGCATGATGTTCGGAAAAAAACAAGTTGAAATGAATGAACAGCAGTTCTTTGTGAAACTTGATGGGCAGAAGTATACAGAGTCTGATATGGAAAAAATGACCATACCGGAAATTGATAGATTTCTTCTTAAAATTGATATGGCTATAAATGAATGTGAAACAAGGACAATATACCTTGATTCACGAGGTGCAGATACAGAAACGATTCAAAAAGTTAAGTTTGCATGTAAAAAGCTTCGTGACGGAAAGAATATAGCCACAGCAATTAAAAGAATGAAACAAAAGACTATCAAATTGGATTTGGAACATTTCTTTATCCAGTGTGCCAAGCGCGAATTAACTGAAAATCAGTTCAATCGAATTATGGTTAAAGCGCAAGCGGAGTATGAATTACAATAAAAGGAGTGTAGCGTGGTTATAACAAATAAAAAGAATTTACCAGAGTCAATTGTAAATGCTGTAGACCCAAATCCTCATAATAAAGAGGGCTGCATTTCAGTAACAACCTTATTAAAAGGTGCTAAAGAAGTTTTACTTACAAAGCGTCACTGGAACGATATCACAGTAGATGCCTCTAGTAGAGGGTTCGCTGTATTTGGAAGTGCTACACACCTTGTTTTTGAAAAGGCTGATGATAAGCCTGGAGTACTCAAAGAATATCCTGTAGAAACAAAGGTTGGAGATATAACCGTAACAGGTCGTGTTGATTATTATGACCCAGAATGTAAATTGCTTGGAGATTACAAGCAGACATCTATTTTCAAGGTAAAAGATGGACTTCCAGAAGAATGGCGTAAACAAGGAATTATGTACGCATATCTACTTTCATTAAAAAACATACCTGTTGAAACTATTACATTTTATGTATTTTTGCGTGACTGGAGAAAATCAGAATATCGTGCAAAAAAAGACCAAGGTTATCCAGATAGTCTTACTACAACACTCTCTTACAATGTTACAGAAAAAGACTTACAAGAAGCAAAGTTGTTTATTGAAACTCGTGTAAAAGAGATTATTGCATACAAAGACTTCGCTGACGATGATATTCCACCATGTTCAATGTTAGAAAGATGGGAGTCTCCTACAACTTATGCTGTAAAAAAAGAGGGTCTTAAAACAGCAGTAAGAGGTGCATCTAAATTCGCAACAGAAGAAGAAGCACAAGCTTTTATTGATGCTCAAAAAGATAAAGAAAAATACTCTATAGAAAAAAGAGTAGGTTCTCCTAGTAAGTGTATTGATTATTGCGATTGTTGTGGATTTTGTAGTTTCTATAAAAAATGTGTCGCACCAAAACTTGAAATACAAGAGACTGCATAATTATCAATTGTTTTTTTGTAATGACAATCTATTGTCCATAGATTGTCATTACAGTGATAAAGTTAGGTAGGTATTATATGAAATTTATTCACACTGGAGATTTGCACTTTAATAAAGAGCGCTCCTGTATGGTATTAAAAGTTTTAGACAGCATTATTGCTGAGTGCAAAAAAGGTATGGATGCTGTTTTTATTTGTGGTGATTTTTGGGATAGTACAATAAGCGTTTCAGACGCTTCATGTTTTAATCTTGCTTTGGATAAAATGTCTGAACTGGTTGAAACAAAAATACCTATTCACATGATATATGGAACTCCATCACATGAAAACGCAGGTAGTCTACACTGTTTTGAAAAGATTGGCTGTATCATACAAAAAGATTTGGAAAATCCGTACTCACCATCTTTTACAGTATATCCAAATAAATATGAACTTGTAGCCATTCCAGAACCACGATTATCTATGATTGAAGGTAAAACTATAGAGGATAAGTACAAAAACATACAAAAATCATTTAATGATATTAAAAACATTTGTAAAAGCGCTATAAAAACAAGTCCTCGTATAGTTTTATTTCATGGTCTTATTTATGGAGCAATAATGGATAATGGCATGTTTGTTCCTAAAGGTGAAACTGCAATAGATAAAGACATCTTAGACGGTATCGGAGCAGATTATATAGCCTGTGCACATATTCACAAACGACAGAAGGTCGGTGGTATGAGTACACCTTGCTATTACTGCGGCTCACTGCCTCCAAAGAATTTTGGAGAAACCCATGAGGCCAGATTTAACATTATTGAAATATAGGAGTTGAAGCAATGAAATACACAGAAATATTCAAATTAAAGGAAATGCTCGAAAAAGCAAACATTCCATTTGCGTTCATTGAGCATAAAAACTATAAGAATGGATTTCAAATTTGCTATCCAGACAACGGATATGGACGTGTTTGCTCTGTAATCGAACACGAATTCAGTTACGGCCACGAAAAAGACCTGCTTGAAATATCAGGATTGATGACTGTGAAGGAGGAGGAAGAAACTCAAGATACAGTGCTTGGTTATCTTACCGCAGAAAATGTGTTTGAGAGAATCATAAAACATTATCAAAAATAAAATGACAATAATTCGGCTAAAGATTGTCAGTATGATGATAAAGGAGGAATAAAACAATGAGAGTAACTATTCCAATTCTCAATATTCAAACCTGTATGACGAAGGTACAAAGCAGATACAGAGAGCCTATGAATTGGGTAAGTCTGAACTTGAAGCGCAGATTGAGAAACTTATAGATTTTATTTTATCAAAAACTGAATGTTGTGATGTTTGCCCAATAACTGATACTTGTATCAATAGCGAAGGAACTTGTCCTTATGCAGGAATACTTGCTAAGGGTGAAGAAGAAGTGACAAGAGAATGGTTAATACAATTTATTTCAAGGAAAAGGGGGTCAAAAGAAAATGAATGAAGAACACACAATCGCTTTGAAAAAATTAGGAAAAGTTAAGACTGTAAAAGTTTATAACCAAGCCTATGTCGATAAACAAGAAAAGCAAATAGAAGAACTTGAAAAGAAAAACAAAGAACTCAAAGAAATTCTAATAGTAGGTACAACTTGGAACAAAGGACTTATTTCAAGGAATAAGGCACTTGAAGAAGAAAGTGATAAATACAGGAATATAGTATTTGATAAAATGGAGCAAATTGATAGAGCAAAAGACATAATCGAAAAACTTGTTGAAGGGATTAGAATAACTTATGAACATAAAGGATTTATAACAGATGTTGATGATTTCCTATCAGAAGCAGAGCAATTCTTAAAGGAGGCTGACAAATGAAAATAAAGAATAAAACAGAATTCCTTTCAGACCTTAAACAAATGTCTGTTAAAGAAGTAATTTCTAAGTATCATCTTTGTGCGACTTCTGTTTACAGGTACAAGCAAAGATACGGACTAAATGTTTATTTCAGCGATAATGTTCCTGCTGATTTTACAGAATACGCAAAAACTCATAATAAGTTGCAAGCAAAAGAACACTATAACACTTCTTATGCAATTATACGCAAGTGGGAATGGCTTGCTAATTGTAAATGTGTGTATATGAGACATAGAGGAATGATTGAACGAAATCTTAAAATACGAGAACTTTGTAAAACAAACACTTACTCTGCTGTTGGTAAGTTATTTGGAATAACAAAACAACGGGTGGAGCAAATTATAAACAAGGAGTAAATTATGTTTGAGAAAGAAGCAGAAGAATATAGAGCGAAAAGAAAAGACTGTCAATACTTTTCTGAATC
>ODAI012678245.1_pt1 | contig 12170 bp, 2 predicted proteins | sample 1539321 | NCBI WGS metagenome assembly ODAI01 (sample SAMN02144231, study PRJEB22623) | gut metagenome | biome: sheep rumen | host: Ovis aries | place: New Zealand
ACATTTGGTTTATCTAGAGAAGATATGGAAGAATCAGTAGATGAAGTAGTAGCTAAAGCTGAAACTATACCTGATGCTAGTGAAGCTAATCTTACTGGAGATCCTGATCTAGATAATACTGCTTGTGATCCAGACAATGGAACAACTGTTAATATCACATCTCCTTCTGAAACACACATCGATATCAATGCTGCTGGTGATGAAGTTGAAGTTGGTTCTGATACTGAACTTGATTCAACATCAGAAACTGAAGAAGATGAAAATATGAGTGCTTCTGATGTTGCTGCTCTTGAAGGTCTTCGTAGACTTTGGTCTAGAGAAGACGATGATATGAGTGGTGGTGACGGAAACCCAGATGTTGAACTTGATGTCAAGACCTCTTCTCAAGATACAAACCTTGAATTTGAAGGTAAAGCCGTAACTATTGAACCTAATGATGATGCTGGTTCTGATTCTGGATCAGATGATTATGGTTCTTCAGACGATGGTGGCTACGATTCTGGTTCTGATGACGATTATGGTGCATCTTCAGATGATGAAGGTGGCTATGATGAAGGTTCTTCAGATGAAGGCGAAGAGAAAAAAGAAGAAGAAAAGAAAGAAGATGAAGAAGAAGGTGGAGAAGAAACTAGCGAAGGTTTCTACTTCTGGTAATCTTTAATTCTAATAATAAAGATGGGGATATAATTCCCCATCTTTATATTTTATAATAACTGTTCAACCCGACCTTTCAATTATATATTATATTAGTGAAGGGATGGAGATAACTCGCAGCAGAAACAGTACCCTTCCTGGCTGGAGTAATTGAGAATTCTATGCTAAAGTATAGGCATAGACTTTAACAAAAAGCAAATAAACATCTGACCACCAATCATTGATAGAGTTTATTAATCGTAGGGTGCAATCACCCCAGCTACGAGCTGGTGCACGCCAGGACGATTACATATACTCTTGTTGATGGTACGCCCAAGAGTCGGGGATTGGAATCCGCAGTTTAACTGTATCGGTGCGCAACGATGTAGAAGTTAGATCCAATCATTTAAAGAAGGGTGTTACTTACACCCTTCTTTTTTTTCTATATAATACTGCAAAATGACATTTCTATATACTAAAACATACCTATTTATATAGGAGGAATATATATCATGGCTTATAATAATAGAATGCCTGTACTTTCACGTATAGATAAAGGTGTTAGAGATAATGACTTTATTCCTATAAGTGAATTGAAAGAATTCGATAAAAAGCTCAATAAGATAATTGAGCTATTCGAATCTACAAAAAATACAGACACTAGTGATGCAAATTCGTTAGCCAAAAAGATGAAAGATATTGAATATAATATGGCTGACGCATTAGTATTTGACGAGAATAACAATATTATTGGATATAACACTATCACTACTGATGATGGTAAAGAAATACCTAAATATGGTCCAGATGCCATATATAATATGCTCAATACACTTGAAGAGTATTATGGTAATTTTGTTACATTAATGGGATCTGATCCTAATATTGATAACTGGAAAATTGATCTTGATGCTTACTTTACAGAAGCTATTACATTATTTAAGAATAAACTCAATGGTGTATTCCGTAATTCTGCATTAGCTGCTACAATGGAAGCTAAGAATGATAAGACTAATGATTATATTTTAAATGATAAAGTTAGTCTTAAAAAGGGTCAGATTATGAGATTGAATCCAGATCTTCAATCTTATATTCGTAATGTAAACTTACTTCCTAGTGAACAGAATGTTGATTTTATTGCTTTTGAAGTTGGCGAACTTGAAAAAGATTCTCTTGTATTCAATCTTAAAATCCAGAATGGCTTCATGTGGGTAAACCTTAATGTTGTACTCGATAATGGTAAATGGTTTATCTCTAGAGAGAAAGTACTTGGTAAAGAACTTGAAAACAAATTTAAAATCAATGTATTTAAATATAAGAATGGTGATAAAACATTCTATGTTTTCTGTCTTAATACTGATTATCCTGAACTCGATGAATATTATAACTTTGAAATTGAAGGATTATTAGTAAATGGATATAGTTTCAACGCTACTGGTCTTACTGTAGATAAACACAATAAGTACTATTCTTACACATTAGTAGAAGATACTAGTGTAGATCCATTGTATAATGAAACCTATTATACTAAGAGTTCAGAAGATTACATTGATGAAAATGGCGCAAAGATTACTAGAGAAATCTATATTCCAGAAACACATCTTACAGTATTCCGTGAAGGTGTAGAGTATTATGTAAGAAGTGTTAACTTCTCTTTCATTCACAGTTTTGATTTCATTAATGATGAACTTGATGGAAATATCAATAAAGATGATGTACTAAAAGATAAGAATAATCAGCTTGTTGTAGAAGATATTAAATATCGTGGAACAAATAAAGCTTTGAAGGTTGATTATGAAGTATCTGAAGTATTCGATGATAATGAGGAAGCAGATACAAATAATTACATAGCTAATGAGAATAAACTAAAAGAAGATGATAGTGTTAGATTATACAATAATGAACAGAGTTTAGTAGCTGTAGGAAAGAGTCCAAAGAAAATCGATAATCGTATAGCTGTTGCTTATGGTGAAAAGACTTTTGATATGGTCGATTTACGTCCTGGAGATATTGTAAATACTAATTCTTACTTAGATAGAGATGCTTCAAATACAGTTTATAATGATATTCATGGTAACATTGAACGTACTAATACGAATATTACATTAGAAACTATAATTGAAGGTGAAGAAATTGAAAAGAATCGTCTAGTAAAATTCGATAATGGAAATAGTATTTATTTACAAAAAAATGGTAACTTTGTATTTTTCGACAGAATAAATAATAATCAAACTATTATAAAAAATATAGGTGATGAAATTCGTTCGGAAAATGATATTTATACTAATAAATATCAAGATGTAGTTATTGAACACACTACTGGTAATTATGTGATTGTTTCATCTACTCAATTAGAAGATAACTTTACTACTGCTTCTGGTTTGCATGTAACTAATCCTAAACACATATATGATGTTAACTGGGGTGGCGAAACATACAAGTGCAATCATGGTAAAAATAAAAAATTATTTATTATTTATAATGATGGTACCATATCACATGTTAAACAAACGGTTGCTACATTTAATGAAGAACAAGATTTGAATGATCCGATATTTTCATTAGTTGATGATAAACTTTTTATAATTGGTTTACAAACTTATAAAGTCTCCGATAGTAAAGGTTCTATAAATGCCAATCATGGTAATACGGATACAACTTTTTGGGGCAACCAAACACACACTTATACATATCAACAACCGTTAACTTGGGCTAAATCTGATCAACAAGGCGCAATATCTTTGTATTTACAAATCTATGATATAAATAATAAAACTACTATTAAACAACAACGTATTTTTGGTGATACTGTTGCTAAAGGTTTAGGTAAAATATTAACTCTTAGTGCTTCTTCTACTAAAGAGTGGTCAGATTCATATGGTGGAACGACCGTTAAAGACATTCTTTATTTATATGTACGTAAACGTCCATTAGTTGTTACTAATTTTGTACCTGAAACATTAGATGCTTCTAATAAAAAGTCTTTACATTTCTTTGTAAAAACTGATACATATGGTACAAGTGAAGCACAATGGAATAGATCATATTTTGTTAATATCGATTATACAGACGTTGACAATATGATTTTAACTATGGAAGATAGTGCTGTTACTTCTGGTGTAAATGCTGGTACTAATATAAATAAAGACTATGATTATCCTCATGATTTTGTACAAAAGAATCATTTGGTTCTTACTAATAAAACTGTAAAATCAGGAAGTAATTATATACCTACTACAAATACATTTATTCAAAGTGTACAAAATGGTAGTGTTATTAGTACTTCAGCAAATGATATCTATACATCTTTGGGTGCTCTTATTCGTGATCACAAAGATGATATTAATATCGAAGAAGAAGTATCTGATTCAAAATATTTTGTTTGGTTTAAAAATACCAACTCTATATTTAAAGTCTCAAAAGCTACAGCTTCAGATCCTATTGAAGTAACGTCTTTTGATATTTCTAGTACAGATCTTGTTTCTATCGATAATTTCGAAGTTTATAAACCAAATATCGAGTATTTCATTACAGGTAAAGATTCTTCAGATAATGTTAGAACGTATCTTTATACTGTAAATACTTCTTCTTTTACGGAGATATTAACTCAAGATGGTAGTTATGTATCAGGTATAGCTAAATTACCAAACTGTACATATCCATCTGGATCAGATCAAATAACTATCGATAATTATACACCATTATATATTTCTAATGGTAGACTCTATAATAAAAACGATGATGATTTACTGGAAGAATGGATACAAGATTCTACAGGTACTTTTGTTAAATTAATTGGTCCTATAAAGTCTATAGAAGAAAACAAACTTAAACAAGTATGTACATATCATGTTTATGATAATGAATTGTACGCATATATTAGTAAAATAGAGACTGATCAATTAGTTTCAAATACAATAAAGGTATCTGATATTGCAGAAAATACAGATATGTATATTAGCAGTTTTGATGATACACACGATTTCGTTTATTATAAAAACAACGGAGATGTAGTAGCTAAACTTATTGATATTACAGATTTCTCTACATCAGATATTGATCTTCAACTTACTGGATCTCCAGTAGAATATTTTGGAGAATTTACTAAATTTATTAAAGATGACGATACTAATACGTTATATAAACTCGAAAAAAATGGTTCATTTAAAGAATATATCAACGATAGAGATGTTTATGAAATATTTGATTTAAACGAAAACGAAGTTCTTTTTGGTATAGATGATTCATTGGTGGAACCATTTAAATTTATTAAGAATGATGATTATTATAAACTAGAACCTGGTCAAAATCCTAAGATTTACAATAATAAAAAACTTTATGTAAATTATCCAGAAGTATTCAAATACGATTTAATGCAAGATCCATCAATTATTGATAATTTGATTAAATCTAATGATCCTATTTTGTCTAAGAAATGTCAAACAATTAACGAATATATTAAAAATAATCTTGTATTTGTTAACTCATTCAGAACAGGTATTCTTAAACGTAGTGAAAATACAGTAGATATCATTATTATTCCAGATAATGCTGATGTAGCTAATGGTGATTTCTATATGTTATTTACTGTTAATATTTCTACAGATATCTTGAATAAAGATGCTACAGAAAGAACTATTGTTTATAGAAAACTTACTAAGTCTGAAGATGAATTTGTTGGTAAAAAGATTCTTTATCAAGAAAAATGGACAAGCATTTGTTCTAATAATATCATAACTCTTGCTATAGGTAAGAATGGTCTTTTCTATTCATATAACTCTGATGTGTTCCATAGACTTGTAAAACCTATGACAGAAAATACTCATGAAGAAATCATTTTTGATGATTCATTTGAAGTATTCTATGATAATTTCTTGTATTTCTATGCTGTAAAGGTTAATAAAAAATCTACAGATCATACATATTACTATTCTAAAGATGGTATTATCTGGAAAAAATCCAATATGGATGTTATATTCCCAGATATGAAAGGTCAACCATATTACCCAAAAATTTATACAACTGGATTAAACCGTATTTTCTTTGTTGGTGAATATGGAAGTATATTGGTCGATAATGTTGGTCTTGAAAATATTACTTCTAAGTATACTGAAGCATATGTAACACAAGAAGAAGTACAATATTATGATCCTATTCATTCATATAATCTTGGATTTGATTGTACAGATTTATTCTTTGATAATAATAGATATTTCGCACTTGATTCTACTAACCATCAACTCAAATATGCAGAAACTACTTCAAATTTAGTTGATATTAAAGAATTGTTTACTTCATGGACTACAGTTACTGTAAATGATTTGGATTTAAGTGGTGATAAGATAAAAGATTATAAACTATATGGATATGATCTTCGTGGCGTTATTGTGTATGGTAGTGGTAAAACTGATCCTACAGCTATTGGACTTTGGTATTCTGCTTGGAATGCTCCTGGTACATTTACTAAGAGTAATCTTCCAGCTGATATAGGAGTAAAAGCATTCTATCCTTGTGTTTCTATTTGGAAGCAAGAAAATGGTTCTGAAGTATCTAAAGATTATATCTATTTACTTGGAACTGATGACAAGACCTATAAATCAGAAGATTTTGGTCATACTTGGGTAGAAGAGACCGGTACACGTGAAGTACTTCATGTAGGCTCATACAATAACTACTATATCATTAAGAATACTGATACTGGTGTAATTACTGGAAGATCATTAGATGGATTACCAACTATAGCTTCTGATTTTACATCACCATTAGTTGAACCTAAAGCATGTATGTCTAGAAATCTTCATGCTACAGTAGGTTATAACATAATTCATGTTACAGATAATAATACAGGAAAGATCTTATTTACAACTGACTATGAACATTGGTATCCAGCTTCAGTAATTAGTTATAACCCTGTTACAGAATTACACAATTCTGGAAATCTTGTTGTTGGTAATACAGTAATGTATCCAATAGCTATAAATAAGGATTATGATGAATCTTACTGTCCTACAAAAAACACAAATGCTCACAAAAAGAAGTTTATAAATGATAACTATAATTTCATTACACTTGATGATGACGGTTTTATAGAACTTCATATAAATAATGATAAATATACAATTGGAAATTCAAATGGTATTAATCCTAATGATTTCTTGATAGCTACTTTATCTAATTCAAAGATTAGATATTGTTTCATATCTGAATATAACAAGGGTATTTGGATTTCTGATGAAGTAGTACCTGGAACATTCAGTGGTACTTTAACTCACATTGATATCGATATTTATGTAGAAAATGGATTCCAGAATAAAGACGGTTTCTTCATTTACGGCAAAGATGACAATAATAAAACAAAACTTTATTTCTTACCTACTAGAAAAATGAATCTTGCAGAGTTTGATTTTGATGAAAAACTTTCTGTTGATTTCATCGATTATATCAAACCACATAATGATGATATCGTAATTTCTACATATGATTTCGAAAATCCATATGATAAATATTCTTATAAACCAGAAACAAAAGAGTTTACAAAGAGTTCAGCTATTGATATCTCAGATGTATATTCTTTCAATAATACATTTGAATACAATGGTGATTTATTCTTCATAAATGGTTCTGGTACAAATACATCAATAAGAAACAATGTGGATAATAATGAAGGTGTATTTATGATAAGAAAGAGTGTTGATACACTTGGAAATATCGAATATAATATTACACCATTCGTTAAGAATTCTGAAATCTATAAAGATATAAGTCCTATTGATAAGATTTATACTGGAGTATTACAGGTAGAAAAGGATAAATTTATACTTGTAACTTCTGGTAAGAAACAAGACAATAGTGATTTCGTAACTAATAAGTTCATAATTGATTTCGCAGCTATTAATGTTGAAGACAAACTGAAAAAGATTGAAAATGTTAATCGTTATGATAATCCAGTATTACATGATATTGGAGAAATCATCGATACAGAAAATCTCAATTCTCATATTGTTAATGAACAGAATAGACGAACATCTGTTACAAACATTCCTTCATTTGGTTTGATTGTACAAAGACATTCATTTGGATGTGATATAAATGATTTAAATGATGATAATCTTTCTTTAGAAAATAAAGTAGATAGCTATTATTTCGATAAAGAAAATAGAACTATTAAATTGAATTCTTATGGTGTTAGTGGTAGAACTGATTTCAAATTGAATTCAGAAAAGATTGCTTTTGCATCTACTGTTAATACTAACAAATCTGCTATAATTATGGCTCTTGGTCAAGATAATGCATTTGGTATATTCGATAAGGATAACAAATGTATTAAGGTTGTAAAAACTGGTTATACAGATAGAACAACTGGTCAAGATATATTTATAGAATTCGATCCTAAGTATGTCAACATGCAATCAGTAATTATCGGTAGAAATAATACGGATCTTCATGTCTATGGATTATTCTATGGAAAATTCCCAAGATTCAATTATGATGTCGATACTGGTGAAAGATATCTTGATTATAGTCAATCAATTACAGTATACAAAGTATTCTCTATTGGTTACGATAGTCTTATGTCTGCAAATGGTTCTATTTCCATAAACGAAGAAAAGAACTTTACATATGATATTTCTCAGAATGAGATAAGAATAAATCTTAAAAATTATATAAAGAATCAAGGTTATCTTCCTAGTGAAGATCTTAATCTTACTGATTCTGATATACAGGTAATAGCTATTTCAAATAACATTGTTTATGAAAATACATATTCAATGATTGTATGGAATAGTAAAAACAAATGTTTACAAGCTTATACAAAGTTCCAATATGACTCATCACTCGATAATCCAAATGAAGAAAGCAGTGTAAATCAGAAGATTGGTAGCAATGTTGAAGGATTAGATTTCGAAAGAAATTCTTTGTATGTTGATATTGCAGAACCTACTACGGAAAGAACTACTATGAAATTTATGAAGTTTGGTAGTACAGATGATTCTTATATTGAAACTAACTTGTTTGTAGCCAATCTCACAAATAGAAAGAATTTATTTTTTACTAATGCTGATGATTATAAGAGAGATATACTCTTTGATTCTACTAAGTATCTTAAGTATATGCAAACAAGATATGGTGTATTCCGCTATACAAGTAAAGATTATGTAAATGCTGTAAACAAACGTTTGAATACTAACTTTGAATTTGACGAATCTAATTTCAACTATATTAATAATGCACCAAGAACTTACAGAAATGTAGAAAGTATGTTCTATTTCACACCTGAAGGTTCATCTTCTATTATTCCAATACATATTGGTAATAAAGGTTGTGTTACAGACATATGGGAAATGGGTGAAGCAATATTTGTACAGACAAGAGAATACATAGAATATATCTTTGATGAACAAGAAGTTTATAAGTTGTACAAATTGATTATGATCCCTGATTCTAATAGGTCAGAAATCATTTCAATTCATGATCCAAGATATTTTGTAGAAATGGATACTAAATATGCACGTATTTACGATATGAAAAATACTCTAAACGGTCTCATTTGTGTAGGTATTGAACCTAAAGGTATTACTGATACAAATCATATTGGAGATTATGGAAATAGTTACGTATTTTGGTATAATGGTAATGACTTTGTTGTTGTAAAGATGTTTGATATTAATGGCGACCCAGGATATTATTATATGCCTGAATATATATTAAATACAGTTGATGGATCATTATTATTGTCTAGTAGAAGTACAGCAATATATAAATATTCTAAAGCAACAAATACTGTAGAAAAAGATACAGAATATCATTATATTCCAGTTAATTTCCCAGGTAATACCGGTTCACCACTTGATTCTGTATATCTTTTAGAAGAATTTGTTAAAAATCAGAGATTAGAGCCAAATTATCCAACTCCAATACTTGATATTTTAACTGAAGATACTATAATATATACACCATATTTATATTATCGAGATCCACATGATTATGAACATTATTATTGGTATTTAGTTGAATTTAATTTAACGAAAAAAACTACAAGAATTATAAAAAATTATGGTGAAGTTGATAGATCTAATAGAGGTACAAGTACTACACAGGCATTTGTAAGATATCCTATAGTAAGACCATCTGATACTACTAGACAGTATAATTCAGACCTTATAAAGAATATTCTTTCACAAAAAATACCTGTAGATAAGACATTGAAAGTAATTGGTTCACTTATTTGTGACGGTGTGAGATTTAATGTATCTGCTATGCATATTGAAACTCATACTGGAGTAAACAATAAAACATTTAAAACACTTGTATTTAATATCGATAAACATTTCCGTTCTGATCTTTCTAAAGAAATCTTTACAGAATCTCCTGGAACTATTAGATTTGGATTTGGTGAAATTGATAGAAATATACAAAAGTTAAATATTATAATTTTCTACTAAAAAAAATAAATAGACTAGGGATATAATCCCTAGTCTATATTTTAATCTTTCATTTCTTTAAATAATATAACTTCTTCTGTTGTTGGGTTAAATAACATGAAATTAGGACAATCACCATAACCTTGAACGATAGCCATTCCTTGTTGATAAGGTATTAAAGATCCAATTTCTTTATGAGTACTTGATAATGTAAATTTAAACATTTCTAAGAACTTTTTATTATTTATAGTTTCTATAGCATAATCAGTAGGATATAAGATACTACAAACATTTAACTTACAATCGTTTTTAATCTTTCTACGTTCTATAATAACTATTCCATTTATAACATTATTATTTACTTTATTCAATAATTTCTTCATTTTTTGTCTAAGAATATGTTTGTATAATTTAAAATTGTCTGGTATAGAAACTGTATATGTGTTATTCTTATATCTAATTGTATCCTTTAGTTCATCTAGTTCATATTTGTATGAAATATCTAGTTTTTGTCTAAGATTAGATATCTCATCTTCTTTTTCATCGAATGGGTTTTTATCTTCTCTACCTTTAGCTTCAGCTACAATACCCTTTTCTATTCTTCTCGATGTAAGATACGAATTCGTATCTCCTGCTACTTCTTCATGAGAGAATGATTCAAATGACATTCTCTTAACTTTGTGATCGATAAGAAGTTGACTAACCTTCTTTTCGATCAAAACATCCATCAGTTGTGTAAATTCTTTTACACTCAAAGATCCAATTTTTTGTTTGGGATTAACCTGGAACGTTTTAATAGTATCCGGATCATTTTCGATTTCCTTTAGTACTTCTTGAATACCCATAGATTTATCTCCTTTATATAGAATACTCAGTCAAAAATTAAATAGATTAAAGATATTTAATCTCTAATCTATATTATAATAAACATATTAACGCAAACAATCTTTTTCTGCAGTAATTTCTAATTTCCAACCATCAAATACAAATTTATCCTTTGTAAATATAACAAACTCTTTAGTCTTAGCATTTACTATTGCAAAATTATATACTTTATTTTCAGAGTCGTCATTTCTTACAGATAAGAAATATGTGTTTCTATCAAAAAATAGTATAGGAATAGATATATCACAGTTTTCACAAATAACGTTTATATCGAACCAAGGATTATTTGATGTACTACTTGGTATTATTTTGTAGTTTCTTGTTTTATAGCATGTTATTGGTTTATCTATCTGCTTATTTTTATTTGAATAAATGTATAGTGGTTCTGATTCAGAAATTTCATGAATTAAATTACGGATATATTTACGTATATTCTTTTTAAGAGTTTGTAAATCAGAATTATTATAAGTAAAGTTCTCATGAACTTCTCTCTCATTAGTTATTGTCATGATAACTCCACCAAATAATTCTTTTAATTTATTTCTAGTCTTTATTCTTTTATCTTCCTCTACTTTTGTAACATTCAGTTTGTGTAATATTGGTATTTTAGGACTTCGATATTGATCCGATATATCTTCTGGATGACAAAATTCTCCCCAAACTTTTGATTCATTAATCTCTTCTTTATCTTCATTTTTAAGTGAAGTTGAATTTTTATCATCATGATTCACATACAACATTTTATGTGATTTGTAAAATAATGTGTAGTCATGATTAATTGGATCAAATAACATAAAATTTGGGTTACCATTATCACATTCAATAATAGAATATCCACGATGCCACTTAAACTGAAAAAAGTTTTCAGTTCCATTATCCTCAGTAATTATTAATTTAACATCATAATCAAATTTATTGTATTCAAATGGTGAAGGTCTATATATAATACACGTTTTTGGATTAAAAACAATTGCTGTTGAATCTAAGGTTTTTGTGTTTTCTGATCGGCTACTAATATATAAAGCATTAGAATTAGAATCATTGTTTACCGAATTTATAAGTTCATCAAGTTTTTTTCTTAATACACGAGAATATTCATAAAAATACTTTAAAGTATAGAATGGTAAATTTACATTCCATTTCGCATCACAGTAATATTCTGAATCGACCAAAGTGTATAATTCTGATGCAAATTTATTAATTAATGTTCCTGCAATTGTGTGTTTAAAT
>ODAI010039066.1_pt1 | contig 12169 bp, 7 predicted proteins | sample 1539321 | NCBI WGS metagenome assembly ODAI01 (sample SAMN02144231, study PRJEB22623) | gut metagenome | biome: sheep rumen | host: Ovis aries | place: New Zealand
CTATCAACCTGGTAGACGGCACAGAGAATACAGTTTCCGACGGCGATACAGCTTACTCAGGAGACTACCTCGGAGCCGCAGTTATCGAGGCTAAGGACGACCTTACTATCAAGGGCGGCGACCTCGGAACAGGTTCACTTATAGTTACTGCAAATACACAGGATGGTATCGTCTGCAACAACGACCTCAAGATAAACGGCGGTATCCTTACAGTCAATACTCTCAATGCCACAGACGAGACCAACGGTATCAACGGAAAGACCTCCCTTACTATCAAGGACGGTACTGTTACAGTTGACGCTGAGGGCGACGGCATCAAGTCCGGCAAGGGCAATGTAGCTATTACAGGCGGTACAATAAATGTAAAGGCCGGCAACGATGCGGTTCAGTCTGAAACAACTATCGACATATCCGGCGGTACTCTCATCGCAGGCGGAGACAGAGGTCTCACAGGCGGCACAGTTACTGAGGGCACTGCAATAAATATCACAGGCGGTACAGTTATCGCTACAGCTACCGACAATCAGGCAACTTCTATCTCTTCTGCTAATCAGGCAACTATCCTCCTCAACTGCATCGACTGTGCAGAGAACACAGACCTGATGTGGAAGAAGGCTAACGCTATCACAGTAGGCAGTGTTAACGTTACAAAGTGGGAGAAGAAGTACAAGTACGCACTTATCAGTGACGCATCTATCAAGGCAGGACAGACATACACCCTCACAAACGCATCTACAGGAGCAACAGTTACACACAGCAATGATTCTGCTGATTCCTTCACAGTTACAAACTCCATAACAACATTCGAGAACGTAAATCCCGCAGGTAAGAATGGCTCCACAACAGTTGTTACTGACCCTGTAACAGACGGATACACCATCACCCTCTCAGGTGCATCTATCCAGACAAATGCTCCTTCTGACGTTGCATCAATAAGCAATAATGTGCTCACTATCACAAAGGAAGGTACATTCACAGTAACAGGTACAGGCTCCGGCTCACAGATAGTTGTGAATGTTGACAAGACCGCATATCCCGACTCAGTAGTTGAGCTCGATCTTGCTGGCATGAGCCTTACAAATACAAATACAGCTCCTATCTATGTAGCTTCAATAGGCGATGAGGTACAGATAGTTGCTAAGAGCGGAACAGAGAACACTATCTCTGACGGCACATCCCACACCCAGACCTACACCGACAGCGACGGAAATACAAACTATGTTGAAGGCGCTATCTTCTCCCGTGACGACATCAAGTTCAAGGGCAAGGGTACTCTCACAGTAAACGGCAATCAGGATGACGCTATCGTTTGCAAGAACGATATAAAGATATTCAACGGAACACTCATTGTAAATGCAGTTGACGACGGCATCAGAGGCAAGGACAGCGTTACAATAGGCGATACAACAAAGTCTGACGGCACAGCAGCCGACAACAGCGGCATCAATCTCACAGTTAAGACCCAGGGCGGCGACGGCATCAAGTCCACAGCTACTGACACTGCAACTGACAAGGCTTATGGCGTTGTTACAATAAACGGCGGAAACATCAATATCAACTCCTATGCAGACGGCATCTCAGCAGAGCAGGAGTTCATAATGAACGACGGTAATGTGAACATCTACACATACCAGGGCAGCACATTTACTTCAAACGGCACAACAACAACAGACCCCAGCACAGGCACAACTACAGACCCCTGGTCCAGCGGCAGACCCGGACAGGGCGGCCCTGGCGGCATGGGCATGGACGGCAATGCCAACAAGACCGACATCTCCGCAAAGGGCATCAAGGCAGTAGGTCTTTACGATGCAGCAGGCACAACATGGCAGAGCAAGGGCAACCTCACTATCAACGGCGGTACACTGGTTGTTGATTCCTCTGACGATGCTCTCCACTGCGGCGGCGACCTCAGCGTATACGGCGGCTCACTTACACTTTCAAGTGCTGACGACGGCGTACACTCTGACCACACTCTCAACATTGGCAAGGGCAGCGCAAATACCTTCGATGACCTTGCAATATTCATCCCCAAGTGCTATGAAGGCATCGAGGGCGTGACTATCAACCAGAACAGCGGTGTAGTATACGTTGTATCCGGAGATGACGGCTACAACGCAGCAGGCGGTGCAGACGGTTCCGGTACAGCTACCGGCACAAATCCCTGGGGACAGGGCGGCATGAGCACAACCTCCGGTACGCTCAATCTCAACGGCGGATTTGCCTGCGTAAACTCTGCAAGCGGTGACCACGATGCGTTCGACTCAAACGGCAACCTCACCATTACAGGCGGTTACTACTGCGCTAACGGTCAGGAGCCTATGGACAAGGACGGCACATTATCACAGACCGGCGGCAACTACATCTCAATGACAGCCGGCAATACGAACCTGACAACAAGATACACCTTCGTTGACGGTTCAGGAAATGTACTTGTATCCTTCATGAGTGCAAATGCAACACCTTCCAAGAGCTTCAAGGACAGCTCACTCAAGCTCTACTCCGGCGGTACAGTATCCGGCGGTACAGCAGTTGTAACTGCACAGGGCTTCGAGATCTACACAGGCGGCACACTTTCCGGCGGCACACAGAAGTAATTCCGGGAACTCTGCAAAGTTAAGCGAGATCCATCCTTCATAATAAATCCAGAGAAAACCGTTCCCAATGGGAGCGGTTTTCTTGCTGTACGGACTTTATATTCTATTTATACTTGACTATTCAGCAATTTTGTTGTATTATTATATTAGAAAAATATGCGTACTGCACCGGAGCCCTCTCTCCGGTACTGGAGGTTTCTGATGAAAGGCTTGAAAATATTCTCAATATTCCTTGCTGCCCTGACCCTCTCTGCGGCAGCAGCCGGATGCTGCAGTAAAAAAGAAGAGTCCCCGGAGGCAAAGTCTGTGGACTACGTCTGGAGCAACGTTGCCATAGGCGGCGGAGGCTACATAACCGGAATAGTCTACAACCCCTCAGAGGAGGGACTTGCATATACACGTACTGACATCGGAGGAGCCTATCGCCTGAAAGACGGCATATGGGAGCCTATAACCGACTGCTTCGGCGGTGATGAGTGGAACCTCATCGGAATAGAGAGCATAGCCACCGACCCCGTTGACACCAACAGGGTATATGCGGCCTGCGGTACCTATATGGGCACAGACGGCGCACTTATGGCGTCTGAGGATTACGGCAAGCACTGGACCAGATTCGATGTTCCCTTCGGGATGGGAGGCAACAACTCCGGAAGAGGCACCGGAGAGCGCCTTGCAGTTGACCCTTCCGACAATAAGAAAGTCTGGTACGGCTCCAGGTCTGACGGACTGTGGATGTCATCTGACTACGGACAGACCTGGCAGAAGAATGAGGCCTTCCCGGTGAAGGGAAATTACTCCCAGGAGGGCAACAGTATCGGCATCATGTGGGTCAAGTTCGACCCTTCCACCGGCGACATCATAGCCGGAGCTGCTGAGACTGAGGGCGACTGCCTTTACAGGTCCGCAGACGGCGGACAGTCCTGGGAGGCTCTTCCTTCTCTACAGGCCGGACTCTATCCTCTTCAGGCGGAGGCCTCAGGAGAAGGCATACTCTACCTTGCCTGCTCGGACAACTGCGGCCCGAACCTCAGTCCGACAAGCGGAGCAGTTCTTGCTCTGGACCTTAAAACAGGGGAGTACAAAGACATTACCCCGGACGTTGACGACGGCCGCTACGGCGGATTCGGAGGCATCACAATGGACGGCTCTGATGACGATACCATAGTTGTGACTTCCCTTGGATTCTGGGACGACCGTGGCCATAATATTTACAGGTCCACAGACGGCGGACAGTCTTGGGATGCCCTTTATACTAACGGATCAAAGAACTTCGTCATGGATGTTTCTGATGCCGACTGGCTCACCTGGGGCCGTGAGGAGGCATCTATAGGCTGGTGGACAGCCGCAGTTGCCCTTGACCCGTTCAATTCAGATAAAGTAAGCTACGGCACCGGAGCTACCCTTTATTCAACAGTCAACCTGACTGACCTTGGCTCCGGAAAGCCTGTTACAATAAAATTCGATGCCTACGGTATCGAGGAGACTGCCGTGTTTGATATGGTAGCTCCGCCCTATGATGAGGATTCGCCTCAGATGTACTCCATAATGGGCGACCTCACAGGATTTGCTCATATGGACGTTGAGGTGCGGCCTGACGATGACCACTTCTTCAAGAACGGAGCCGCAGGCTCGGTAGACTGTGCATGGCTGGACAGCAGCTACGGAGTCTACACCTCAGACAGCAAGCAGAAGCCTATAAATTATACCACCGACGGCGGAAAGACCTGGAACGTCATAAAGCGGCTCCCTGCAAAGGCGGGCTCCGGAAGTGTGGCAATGTCTGCTGACGGCTCAACTATTATCTGGAAACCGGACTCCATAACCGGAAAGCCGTATGCGACCCGTGACTACGGCCAGACCTGGTATGAGTGTGCAGGCATCTCCTACGGTTCAAAGGTCATAGCAGACCGCAGTGACCCACAGGTGTTCTACGCACTGTGCGAAGGCGAATTTTCAGTGTCAAGAAACGGCGGTACGGTATTTGAGACCACAGGCTCAGTGCTCCCTGATAACGCAGTCATCAAGTCAGTGGGCGGACATCCCGGTCATGTATGGGCTGCCACAGGAGCGTCAATAATGTATACAGAGAACTACGGCGAGGACTGGACCATGGTCCGGAATCTGAATGCGAAGGCTATCGGTTTCGGAGCTCCTGAAAATGAAGGAGACTACCCGGTCATCTATGCCATAGGAAACGACAATGTCAGCGGAGGCTCATCATCCGGGGACGGCATATACCGTTCCATCGACAAGGGCGAAAGCTGGCAGAGGATAAACGACGGCGACCACCTTTTCGGAAACATTACCCCATCCATTACCGGAGACGGAGTGAAGTACGGCAGAGTCTACTTTGCCACTAACGGAAGAGGCATCGTCATGGGAGATATTGCGGAATAAATGTATTTTTTCAGAAAACTCACCTGTACCCTCACCGGAGGTCTGATGACAGCACTTGCAGTAAGTGCGTCGGTGTACTATTCCACAGCCAGGGTAAACCACGAAAAGTACCAGGTAATGGGAGTGGACGTCTCCAATTATCAGGGCGACATCGACTGGCAGGCGCTGGAAGCACAAGACATTTCCTTTGCATTCATCAAAGCTACAGAGGGCAGCGGCCATGTGGACGAGTCCGTCCGGAGAAATCTGGACAGGGCGGCAGATACCGGGATAATGGTATCTGCCTACCACTTTTTCAGCTTTGACAGTCCCGGCCATACCCAGGCTGAGAACTTCATCTCGGCAGTCCCTAAGGAGGATATTGATATGCCTCCGGTAGTGGACCTGGAGTACTACGGCGACAAGAGCACCAATAAGCCGTCAAGGGAGGAAACTGAGGCCATACTCCGGCCGCTCCTTGAGGAGCTTGAGGAATTCTACGGCGTCACTCCTATAATATACACGACTATACCCGTGTATCTGCGTTATGTTAAGTCAGATTTCAGTGAGTATCCGCTCTGGATAAGGAGCGTCAGCTTCGAGCCGGACCTTATGGACTGGAAATTCTGGCAGTACTGTGACTGCGGAGAGCTGGAAGGGTACATCGGAGATGAAAAATACATCGACCTTGATGTATATAATGGTACACAGGATGAATTTCTCCGGGAATTCGGAGATAAAAAAGAAAGGCGATAGAACATATGGAACCATTTTTACTTAGTCCGGCTATAAAGGACTATATCTGGGGCGGTACCCGTCTCAGAGAGGAATTCGGCAGGGAGAGCAGTCTTGAAAGACTTGCGGAGAGCTGGGAGCTTAGCTGTCATCCTGACGGCGAGAGCACAATATCATCAGGGGAGTACTCCGGTATGAGCCTGCCCCGGTTTCTCAGCGAGCATCCGGAGGCACTGGGAAGAGCCTGCACTTCTCCTGAGGACTTCCCGGTGCTGGTAAAACTCATCGACGCACGTAATGACCTGTCAGTGCAGGTGCACCCTGACGACAGCTATGCCCGTACTCATGAGAATGACAACGGAAAGACCGAGATGTGGTACGTCATTGACGCAGACCCCGGCGCAGAGCTGGTCTACGGTTTCCGTGAGAGCATGACCAAGGAGGAATTCCGCAGTGCTGTTGAGGACGGTACACTCATGGAGCACGTAAACAGGGTACCTGTAAAGAGCGGCGACGTTTTCTTCATTACTCCCGGAACTCTCCATGCTATCGGAAAGGGCATCCTCATCGCAGAGATACAGCAGAGCTCCAACGTGACCTACCGTGTATACGACTACGGCAGGACAGGTGCAGACGGAAAGCCCCGTGAGCTCCACGTTGAGAAGGCTCTGGAGGTCACTGACACCGGCACAAGGGCACTCTATGTCCCGGACCCGCCGGAGAGCAGCGGCGGAGTCACGGTGCAGAGGCTCGCATCATGCAGCTATTTCACTGTGACCAAGTACGACTCCGAGTCGGAGATGACTATAATAGATGAAAGTGCGGAGGAGTCCTTCTCCCACATACTTGTACTGGAGGGCGAGGGCTCTCTAAGCTGCGGAGGTACTGTACTTCCGCTTGAAAAAGGCTCAAGCGTGTTCGTTCCCGCAGGAACGGGCCCGTTGGATATAACAGGCAGGGTCAGCCTTATACATACGACCGTTTAAGGAGGAAAAATTATGAAATACTATGTAGGAATCGACCTGGGCGGAACAAATATCGTCGCAGGAGTAGTTGATGAGGAGTATAACATCATCGCCAAGGCAAGCACTAAGACAAACTGTCCCAGACCGGAAAAGGAAATAGCTGACGACATGGCTAAAATGGCACGTCAGGCTGTAGAGAATGCCGGCCTCACACTCAATGACATCGAGTGGATAGGAATAGGAACTCCCGGTATCGCCAACAGCTCAACAGGAGTTATCGAGTACTCCAACAACCTTGGATTCAAGGACACACCCATGGTAGATTATATCATGAAGGCTATCGGCAGAACCGATACACCTGTATTCATCGAGAACGACGCAAATGCAGCAGCATACGGCGAGTACGTAGCCGGAGCAGCAAAGGGTGCCAAGAATGCAGTATGCATTACTCTGGGAACAGGAGTAGGCGGCGGAATAATCATCGACGGAAAGATATATTCCGGTTCCAACTTTGCAGGTGCGGAGATAGGCCACACAGTTATCGAAGTTGACGGCGCACAGTGCTCCTGCGGCAGAAAGGGATGCTTTGAGGCATATTCCTCAGCAACAGGTCTTATCCGTATGACTAAGGAAGCAATGGAGCAGTTCCCTGACAGCAAGCTCAACGACATGGCAAAGGAAAAGGGCAAGGTAACTGCAAGAACATCCTTCGACTGCATGAGAGCAGGGGACAAGTACGCAAAGGATGTAGTGGACAAGTACATAAAGTATCTTGCAGCAGGCATCACAAACACAATAAACATCTTCCAGCCTGACGTTCTCTGCATAGGCGGAGGCGTATGCAACGAGGGCGACCCGCTTCTTCTTCCTATGAAGGCGCTGGTAGAGAAGGAAGTATACACCAGAAATTCACCCAAGAACTGCGAGATAGTCATAGCCAAGCTGGGCAATGACGCAGGTATCATCGGAGCAGCATTCCTGGGCAGAGCAAACATGGACTAAAATAAGGAAGCCGCCTTATGGCGGCTTTTTTGTTTACATATGACAATTCTGAGATGAAGGTTTTGTGCGTTCCTACAAAAACAAATTCCTTCTGCAACAATTTCCGCCTTTTCTGACACCTTATCTATGAAACCATTCAAAGGAGGGATAATATGTCTGATATCCAGAATGACGTCCGGCTTGCCCAGTCAGGCGATACCGACGCTTTTGCCAGGCTATATGCCACAGTCTATAAAGATATGTACCATATCGCATTGTATACATTAAAAAATTCCCACGACGCAGCAGATACAGTCAGCGACGCAGTCCTTGATGCATTCTGTTCGGTAAAAAAACTCCGGGACCCGATGAGTTTCCGGCCATGGATAATGAAGATACTTTCAGCCAAGATAAAACGCAGACAGAAGGAGTACTTTTCCTCAGCCGATGAACTCCCTGATGACTCCTGCTTTGCAGATTTCAGCTTTGAGTCCGTTGAGCTGAGAGAGGCAGTTGACCGGCTCGATACCGGTTCGAGACTGCTGCTTTCACTATCCGTGCTTGGAGGCTATTCAAGTGACGAAATATCAAGGATATGTGACATCAAGGCCAGTACAGTAAGGTCAAGGCTTTCGAGGATAAAGGACAAGCTCCGGCTGGAGCTCTCACCAGAACTTTAAAGGAGGTCACCTCTATGAAAAACGATGATAAGGTAAAAGATATGCTTACAGAAGAGAAAATACCCCGTGAACTTGAGCCTGACAGCATCAAGGAAATGCTGGACAAGAAGGCTCCTGCACGCAAGAGAAAGAACATTCATATGGCAGCAAGGATAACTGCCGGAGCTGCTGCCTGTGCAGTCATCTGCGGGACTGCCCTCCACTTTGCCGGAGAGAATGACAAGTTCAAGGACAAGGACGTAATATCCAGTGAGTACGAGAAGGTGACCACCCAGATACAGGAGGTCGATGTACCCCAGGGCGAGGACGTTCCCACACTGGTGAGCCAGGCTCCCTATATGTCAGGAGCAAAGGACTACTCAGAGGTATATCAGCTCTACAGGACCAGCTACAAGACCCGATACAGCAAATACAAATATTCATATGCAACCAACGGCGACATGACAGACATGGCAGTTGGAGAAGCTGCTGAGGAAGATAACGAAGACGAGTCCGTTCAGTATGCAGCTCCAACACCTAAGACTGAAGGCGGAGCAGATGAGGAGCCTGATGAACCTGAATTTTCTGATACCTACAATCAGGAGGAAGGTGTCCTTGAGGCCGACATCGCAAAGACTGACGGCAAAAACATCTACTTTGTCTATGACAAATACGACGACTCCTACAACGCAAATGCATGGCTGAATTCCGCCGCAGTTGAGGACGGAAAGTTCATGTACTCTGAAAAAATAGCTCTTGACCCGGATATTGACGTTATCTTTGGTGAGGGCTACGAAAAGAACAATGTCAGTGTTGAGGATATGTATGTATATAACGGAACTGTAGCTGTTATCGGCACAGTTGACGGTACTAAGAAGGAGCCGAATCCTGATTATGTTGAGAAGGAAGATACATCTGATTATGAATACATCGACATTGGCGAGGACTGTTTCTATCAGCCAAAGACCCTGTACTACAATAAATCTGCCACATTTGTAATGCTCTTCACAACAGGGGACTCTCCGCAGCTCATAGATACCTATTATCAGGAGGGCTCATATAATGATGTCCGCATCTCACCTGACGGCTATATGTACCTCATCACTGACTACTTCACTCAGGATTTCTCCTGGCTGAGTGAAGGTGACCTTAATGACTTTGTTCCTTCTAAGGGAATGTCCGGCAGTGTTGAGCTTATCTCACCCGACGAGATACTCATGCCTGCTGATGAAGAGGCTGAGTACAACATCGGAGGTACTGTAGTAGGAAGTCTTGATATGAACACTTCCGGCAGTGCAGTCCCCGTGGACTCAAAGGTGCTTGCAGGCTATACCGGAAACGTGTACAGTTCCGCAGATAACATCTATACCGCTGTTGGCTGGGATGATACAGACATAACACGTATCTCCGTAAGTGCCGGAAACATAGTTCCTGCCGCATCAGGAAGGGTAGAGGGCAGGATAAAGGACCAGTTCTCCATGAGCGAATACAACGGATACTTCCGTATAGCAACTACAAAGGATAACTACAGGGAAATATATGACCATGACGAAAGCGAAAATGACGGCTTCTTCTACTCCGAGCGTGATGGCCGTGACAACAGGATATACGTACTGGACCTTGACCTGAATGAAGTCGGAAGCATAAAGGGCTTCGGAAAGGACGAGGAGATAAAGTCTGTGAATTATGCAGGTGATATAGCCTATGTGGTAACATACGTTCAGACAGACCCGCTTTTTGCAATTGACCTCAGCGACCCGACATCTCCTGTTATGCTTGACGAGTTCAAGCTCCCCGGCTACAGCACCTATATGCAGAAATGGGACGACGGGCTTCTCTTTGGATTCGGAGTAAATGCCGATGAAAACGGCTGGGAGACCGGTATCAGACTGAATATGTTCGACAACTCTGATCCCTCTGACCTTAAACTTGCTGACAGCTACGAGATAAATCAGGATGAGGATACAGAATATTACTCATTAGGCTGTTGGGACAGAAAGGCTACTCTCATAGCTCCCGAAAAGGATCTCATAGCAGTTGAGGTAGTAAAGGAAACGAGTATTGTAATAGAGTCAGGCGAAGGTGAGGAACATTACAGCTACACCACCTATGGCAACCCTGAGACCGGATATTGGTTCTTCTCATTTGAGAACGGAAAGTTCGTGCTGAAGGGACAGTTCAGTGAGCCTATGTCAGATTACTCAGAGAGCATGGCATATCAAAGGGCTATGTACATCGGGGACTATGTGTACATCCTCTCCGGTGCACGTTTCACAGCTATCTCCATTGACGATTTCACAGTAACAGACCAGGCAGATTTCACATAATAGACCGCAAGGCCGCAGGACGGATGCTCCTGCGGCCTTTTTGCAGTTTCACGGAATTACGGTTCCGCACGGGATTATAGTAAACATTTTGTGCATTGTACGGTGATGAAGCAGGCAGCTATATTGATGTACTGACGATCATCATCAATGAAAAGTTGGGTGCAAAGGAGCTGGGAAGAATGATATTCGCTTTCCCAACGCCGATATACGGTCTGATCTCCACTCTTATACCGCTGTTCCTTAAAAAGTAATATCTCATAAAACAGACGGTTAAGCTATCGAAGCGAAATACCACAAAAAGATACTTGCCGAGTCATTTCAGGAGCTTGAGGCAAATAAGCGTATCGACAAGATAACCCTAACCGAGATAGTGCAGCTATTACTTGTGAGATTCAGAACTGATACTACCATATCATAAGCAAAGGGCTATGTCCTCCGTAACCTGTGTACGGAAGGCATAGCCCTGTTTTCGGGAGTCTATTCAGTTATCTATAATCTTCTTTCAGTCTTTTCAGAAACAGTTCTGCTATCGGCGAAAACACCTGATACTTTTTCCAGATGATATACATATTCGTTTCAAGAATCGGCTTGATCGGTCGGAAACAAAGAACGCTCTTCTCGCTCGTGTCGATAAGATGCTCAAAAGTGAGAAGATACCCCAGCCCCTCTTTTACGAACACCGAGCCGTTGTAGGCAAGATTGACTGTTCCCGCAAAGTTCAGTTTATCCATGTTTTCGCCGCACCAGCGAGGAAAGTCAACACGTATAGACTGCTCGGAACAGAAAAGCGGCAAACCATATAAATCGTCGAGGGTAACATATTCCTTATCGGCAAGCGGACTGTCACGGCGCATCACAAGCCCCCATTTGTCACTTTCGGGGATAGAAAGATAGTTGTATTTTGACAGGTTCGGCGGTTCAACGATCACGGCAAGGTCGAGAATGCCCCGGTCAAGCCGTTCTGCAACAGGCTCGGTATCTCCGCTGAAAATGTGGAAGATGAAGCCCGGGTACTGCTCCTTGAATGTCTTGATACTCCGCGCCAGATGCTTGATGAGATGGCTCTCGGCGCAGCCTATGCGTATCTCTCCTCCGATGATGTTGTCAAGCTGGCTGAACTCCTCGGCGGTCTTGTCTACCATTGCGAGAATGTCCTCGGCACGCTTTCGCAGGAGCATACCTTCATCGTTAAGTATCATATTCTTATTGGTGCGGATAAACAGTTCATGCCCCAATTCTTCTTCGAGCTTCTTTATCTCTTTAGACAGCGAGGGCTGCGAGATATGCAGGCGCTCGGCCGCCCTTGTCATGTTTTCTTCTCTTGCGATGGCTAAAAAATAGCGTAATACCCGTATTTCCATAATAAACCTCCGATAGTTTCTATTATCATTATAACCTGTTTTGCTATTCCTGTCAAGAATAACAAGCTATTCAAAATAGGTATTTTACATATCATAAGATCTGTGTTATACTAAAGATACCAAATAACACAGAGGTGAGAATATGGCAAATGCAGCCGACAAAACAGC
>ODAI011450294.1_pt1 | contig 12168 bp, 13 predicted proteins | sample 1539321 | NCBI WGS metagenome assembly ODAI01 (sample SAMN02144231, study PRJEB22623) | gut metagenome | biome: sheep rumen | host: Ovis aries | place: New Zealand
AGGACAGTGGCAATGTGCTCCCAGGGCATGGCGGAATGCTCGACCGCTTCGACTCTTCGCTGATGGCTATCCCGGCAGCGGTGGTGTATATTTTCTCGTTGTCCTTGTTCTGAATGCGTTTCATGTTCTGGATTTTCCTTGTTGTCGCTTTGTGTGCCATGGGGTATGTGCTGTGGCATGTGTGGTGCGTCCTGCCTTTCCCGAAATGGGGGAAATGGATCTCCGTACTGGTGATGGCTGCATGCCTGGTGAGTATGTTCCCGTTGCTGGGCGGTGGCTTTGATAAGCTGAGCCTCAATGTGGCTTCTGCCTGTTATGACATCAGCACTTCGTCGCTTTTCTTCTTCCTCTATCTGCTGATGATTTTCCTGGTTCTCGACGTGGCGCGTCTGGTGCATCTCCTGCCGTCTGCTTCCCTGCATGAGAGCTGGACAACGACGATTGCTGTTTTGGCACTGATGCTGGTAATCTTCATCGGTGGGAATATCCATTATAATAATAAGGTGAGAGTGCCTCTGGCACTGACGACTGAAAAACGGTTGCCCAAGGACTACAAAATCGTGATGGCAAGTGACTTGCATCTCGGGTATCACAACCGGAGGGCTGAACTCTCACGGTGGGTGGACTTGATCAACGCCGAGAAACCAGATTTCGTCCTCATCGCCGGCGATATCATCGACATCAGCACCCGCCCGCTCATCGAGGAGGGCATGGCTGAAGAATTGCGGCGGATCGACGCCCCTGTCTATGCTTGTCTGGGTAATCATGAGTATTACAGCAATGAACCGAAAGCACGGAAGTTCTACAAGGACGCTGGCATCCGCTTGCTGATCGACGAGACGACGGTCGTCGATAGCGCCATCACCATCATCGGGCGTGATGACCGTACCAACCCGGAGCGGAAATCGGTCAAGGTTCTCACTGCAGGTGTGGACAAGGCTGCCTATTCCATCATACTCGACCATCAGCCTTATAACTTGGAACTCACCGAACAGTGCGGCGTGGATTTCCAACTCAGCGGACATACCCACCGCGGACAGGTCTGGCCTGTCTCTTGGATCACTGATGCTATCTATGAGTGCTCTCACGGCTCTCACCGGCGTGGCTCGACTCAATACTATGTGAGTTCGGGCCTTGGCATCTGGGGAGGAAAATACCGCATCGGAACGCAATCTGAATACGTGGTGGCTACACTTCGCCATCCTTAAACCTATAATCATTTTGTCATGAGAAAAGCAATCTTTGTATTCGTATGGATGATGCTCTCACTGGCGGCTTATGCTGGCGGACCTGTCAAAGAATGGGGACAGTTGCGCGTCGAGGGCACGCAGTTGTGTGATCAGAACGGAAAGCCCGTCGTGTTGCGTGGCGTGAGTTTCGGATGGCATAACATTTGGCCCCGTTTCTATAACAAAGGGGCGGTGAAGTGGATCAAGAACGACTGGAATGCCACCGTGGTGAGGGCTGCCATGGGACTGATGATCGAGGACAATTACCTGGAGAATCCCGACTTCGCCCTGACGTGTGTGGAGAATGTGGTCAAGGCGGCCATCAAGAATGATGTGTATGTGATCGTGGACTGGCATTCTCATCAGATGTATACCGACGAGGCGGTCAAGTTCTTTGATCATTTCAGCAAGAAATATGGTAAGTACCCGAATGTCATCTACGAGATCTTCAATGAACCTGTCAACGATTCATGGGAGGCGCTGAAGGATTATTCTTCTGCCGTGATCAAAGCCATCCGTGCCAATGATCCCGACAACATCATCCTCGTGGGGTGCCCGCATTGGGACCAGGATATCCATCTCGTGGCCGACAGTCCCTTGAAGGGCTTCGACAATATCATGTATACGGTGCATTTCTATGCCGCAACGCATAAGCAGGACTTGCGCGACAGGATGGAGAATGCCATCCGACGGGGCGTTCCTGTGTTCGTCTCTGAAAGCGCGGGGATGGAGGCTTCGGGCAACGGGCCGATCAATGCGGAAGAATGGCAGAAGTGGATCGACACGATGGAGAGATTACGGGTCAGTTGGGTGTGCTGGTCGGTGTCTGACAAAGACGAGACCTGTTCCATGATCCTGCCTCGGGCTAAGGCCAACGGCCAGTGGACGGATGACTTGCTCAAGAAATCGGGAAAGATGGTGAGGGATTTCCTGAGAAAATACAATGCGCACTAAGGCATGAGCGAACAACTGGAACAGCGGGTCGCCAGGGCCGTGGATAATTTCATGCAGGGATATGGATGCTGCCAGAGTGTAGTGGCTGCCTTTGCTGATATCTATGGCCTCGACGATGTCATGGCCAAACGGGTCAGTGCGGGCTTCGGTGGTGGAGTGGGGCGCCTGAGGATGATGTGCGGGGCGGTTTCTGCCCTGGTCATTCTTGCTGGTCTTGATCGCGGACAGACAGAGGGCAGCGACAGACAGGGGAAATCGGCGTGCTACAAAGTGGTGCAGGAACTTCTCGCTCAGTCGAAGGAGCACAACGGATCGCTGATCTGTGCCGAACTGCTCGGGCTGAAAGGACCTGTGGCCATGGGAAATTACGAGGCATCTGAACGCACCAAGGAATATTATAAGAAACGGCCCTGTGCGGCCAAGGTGGAGAGCGCCGCGCGCATCTTCGCTCAGTATCTCGAACGGAAAAACTACCGATAAGGCAAATCCAGCGGTGCGGGGAAAGTTTTTCCTCGCATCGTTTGATTTTTGGAAAACTTTTGCTAACTTTGCAGGCAAATTGCAACAAAGGCATTTTTATTCACTAAGTTTTTAACATTTATGGACGACTACCCGGCGGAAAATTTCATTTCGTAGGCGTGAGACGGCAATAGCATTTGTTCGTCACCACGTCATGAGCATTTTTTCACTACGCTAACCACGTGGAGGATGAACAAATGAGAACATACTGGAACTACAACAATGGTTTGACGCCACTCAAGGAGTGGCAGCCAAATTGCTGGATACAGGTCACTTGCCCTACAGACGAGGACCGTACCCTGCTGGAGACGGAATACCAAATACCCGATTATTTCCTTACTGACATCAGCGATGCTGATGAGCGGGCACGTTATGAGTATGATGATGGTTGGATGCTGATCATCCTCCGAATCCCTTACGTCAAGGAGGTGAGGTCGCGCACACCCTATACCACAGTGCCTCTCGGTATCATCCACAAACGTGACGTCACCATTACGGTCTGCTACTACGAGACCAACATGATGATCGATTTCGTGAGCTATCAGCAGAAACGTGGCGTGGGATTCACGGATTATGTGGACATGATCTTCAGAATCTTCCTCTCTTCTGCGGTGTGGTATCTGAAACGGTTGAAACAGATCAACAGCCTCATCGAGAAAGCCAAGCGTAATCTCGATAAGGAGGTCAATAATGAGTCGCTTATCGGACTGAGCCGCCTGCAAGACTCGCTCACGTATTTCGCCACGTCTATACGGGGGAATGAAAACCTCCTGGCCAAGTTGAAGTTCAAACTGCAAATCGATGAGCTCGATGCCGATATGATTGAGGATGTCAACATTGAGATGACACAGGCACGGGAAACGACCAATATCTATTCGGATATCCTGGAGTCGACCATGGATACCTACTCCAGCATCATCAACAACAACATGAACACCGTGATGCGTACGCTCACCTCTGTGTCGATTCTCATGATGTTTCCCACGCTCATCGCAAGCTTGTTCGGTATGAACCTCGTCAACGGCATGGAAAATAGCAGCTATGGCTTCGCCACTGCCTTAGTCATCTCCGTCGCAGTGTCAGGACTGATTTGGTGGATTTTCCGACATAAACGCCTCATTTGAGGAAAAAAGTAAAAAAATTAAGAAATTATTAGGTTTTTTCTTTTTTTTTATTTAAGTTTGCATTTTGATAAGTGTGAACAATCGAATCATAAACCTAATTGCGAAATGATGGACTCTCAAGAAAAAGCCCAGGTAGAGGGCGCACCAGTAGAAGAGACAAAGGTAGAGGAATCTTCCAATGCGAATGTAGAGGTAGAGGCAGCCGGCCAAGTGGAAACCACAGTGGCTCCTGCCGTTGAAACACCAGTGGAGGAGGCTCCTGCCCTTGACGAAGCTCCGGCCGTGGACGAAAAAACCGTGGCTGAGGAGCAAGTGGCCACAGATGAGCCGGCTCTTGCCGAGGAAGCTCCCGTGGCAGAGAAAACTCCTGCCGATGAGGCTCCTGCTGAGGAAACCGCTGCCGAAGAGCCACAGGAAGAGGCTCCTAAAAAGATTTACAAAACCAAGGGTGAAGTGCTCGAAAGAGTGACCGAACTGGCACATGGCGAGAGCACGCCTGGTAAGGAAGAGGTCGATATGCTCAAGACCGTCTTCTACAAACTCCTCGTGGCTGAAAGGGAGGCTGCCCTGAAAGCGTATGTCGATGAGGGGGGCGATCCTGAGAAGTACCAGATCATTCCCGATGTGGAAGAGGAGAAGTTCAAAGCGGAGATGGCTCTCATCAAAGAGAGAAGGGCCAAGGTCTTCCAGCAGATGGAGAACGAGAAAGCTGAGAACCTGCAGAAAAAGCTCGATATCATCGAGAAAGTGAAGGCGATGGTGACTTCTCCTGAGAGTGCCAACAAATCCTATCAGGAATTCAAGAAACTGCAGCAGGAATGGCGGGAAATCAAATCTGTGCCCGCCGAGCGCGCCAGCGAACTGTGGAAAACCTATCAGCACTACGTGGAGCAGTATTACGACCAGCTCCGGCTCAACAGCGAGGCTCGTGAGTATGATTTCAGGAAGAACCTCGAGATCAAGACCAAGTTGTGCGAGGCTGCAGAGAAATTAGCTGAGGAGTCTGATGTCATCAGTGCTTTCCATCAGTTGCAGGAGCTCCACCAACAGTACCGTGAGGCTGGCCCCGTGGCTAAAGACCTCCGTGAACAGGTGTGGACCCGCTTCAAAGCTGCTTCTACAATCATCAATAAGCGGCACCAACAGCATTTCGAGACTCTTCGCTCCAAAGAGGAGGAAAACCTGGCCAGGAAAACCGAACTCTGCGAGAAGGTGGAGGCCATCGCCAAGGAAGAGAACAAGGGCGCCGCTGACTGGGAGCGACACACCCGTGAGATCATCGCCGTGCAGGCTGAGTGGAAAACCATCGGCTTCGCTCCGCAGAAGATGAACGTGAAGATTTTTGAGCGGTTCCGTGCCGCTTGCGACGATTTCTTCGGGCGCAAGACACAGTTCTTCCGCGATATGAAGAGCCGATTTGCTGAGAACGCTGACAAAAAACGCGCGCTCGTCGAGCAGGCAAAGGCCTTGCAGGACAGCACCGACTGGAAGGCTACTTCCGAGAAACTCACTGCACTGCAGAAAGAATGGAAGACCATCGGCATGGTGCCGAAGAAGTTGGGCGACCAGCTCTGGAATGAGTTCCTCGGCGCTTGCAACAAGTTCTTCGAGGCTCGCAATGCCGCCAATGCCGGCACTCGTGGTGAGGAACGTGAGAACCTGGCCAAGAAGCGTGATGTCATCGCACGGCTGAAAGCTGTACTTGAGCAACCGGTCGACGACATGCAGGACACCGTACAGGCTCTGGTGGATGAATACAATGGCATCGGCCATGTGCCGTTCCGCGAGAAAGACAAGCTGTTCAAAGAATACCATGAGGTGCTCGACAGGCTCTACAAAGAACTCAATGTCACTGTCGCACGTCGTCGCTTGGACAATTTCAGAAACAACCTGAAGAATGTGGCTGAGCGGGGTGCAAACGCTCTTGACAATGAGCGCACCCGACTGATGAGGCGTTACGATGGCTTGAAACAGGAAATCCAGACCTACGAGAATAACCTCGGTTTCCTCAGCGTCTCCAGCAAGAAGGGCAACAGCCTCATCGAGGAGATGCGTCGTAAAGTGCAGAAACTCAAGGATGAACTTGACCTTGTCAAGGAGAAGATCAAGGCCATCGATGCCGAGAACAGCGCAGATGAGGATTAATCTGCAAGAGACGATAAAGTAGAATCCTAATGATAAAAAAGCGGGTCCATCAATGATGGATCCGCCTTTTTATTGCAGTATGTCCGTTGCTTAGATCTCCTCAAGTGCCTTGCGGAGCAGTGCCCAGAAGGGGGCGATAGTCGGGATGTAACAGCGCTCGCTGGTGGTGTGCGGACTGCGCATTGTGGGACCGAGCGACACCACGTCGAGATGCGGGTATTTGCCCAGGATGACGGAGCACTCCAGTCCGGCATGGTCCACCTGGATGATGCCGTCCTCGCCGTTGAGCTCCTTGTAGATGCGGAGCAGATGATGGAGGATGCCGCTCTCAGGGTTGGGATCCCAACCGCCGTAACTGCCTGCGGTCTCAACCTTCATGCCGGCCATGTTGAAGCAACTTTCCAACGTCTTCACGATGTAGTCTTTCATGTCCTCACGTGAGGAGCGGGCCAGGATCTTCAGGCAGGCTTTGCCATTCTCGATGTCGATGATAGCCAGGTTGGAGGAGGTCTCCACCACGTCGGGGTAGGCGGGGATCATGCGCACCACACCGTCATGGCAGGCATAGATGGCATTGATCAGGTTGTCCTGGATCTCCACGGGCACCTCTGTCTTCGGGGTGGGTACGTCCTCGGCATACATCTCGATGCCGCTCTCGATATGCTTGAACTGATCTTCCAGATCGGCTTTCCAGTCGGCTACCAGTTCCTTGAGGGCTTCGACGTTCTCTGCGGGAAGGGTGAGCACCACTTCGGCCTTGAACGGGATGGCGTTGCGCATGTTGCCGCCGTGCCAGGAGGCCAGGCGGGCCTCGCAGTCCTCGATGGCCTCGCGCACGAAGCGCACCATCTGCTTGTTGGCGTTGGCGCGGCCCTCATGGATCTCCAGACCGGAATGTCCGCCACGAAGCCCTTTCAGTGTCACTTTCACGGCCACGTCATCACTGTCGGTCTCCACATCCTTGTAGTCGAGGGTGGCGGTGACATCTATGCCGCCGGCACTGCCGATGACGAATTTGCCCCAGGTCTCGGAATCGAGGTTGAGGAGAATGTCGCCCTGAAGCTCTCCTTCGGGCAGGTCGTTGGCACCATACATGCCTGTCTCCTCGTCGGCGGTGATGAGTGCGTCGATGGGACCGTGCTTCATGTCTTTCGCTTCCATCACGGCCATGATGGCGGCCACGCCCATGCCGTTGTCGGCTCCAAGGGTGGTGCCTCTGGCTTTCACCCAGTCGCCGTCAATCCATGGCTCGATGGGGTCGGTTTCGAAATTGTGGGTGCTCTCCGGGGTCTTCTGTGGCACCATGTCCATGTGGGCCTGCAGGATGACGCCTTTCTTGTTCTCCATTCCAGGAGTAGCGGGCTTGCGCATCACGATGTTGCCTGCGGGATCCTTGAAAGCCTCTACGCCAGCTTCCTTGGCGAAGTCGAGCAGGAATTGCTGGATCTTCTCCAAATGGCCTGACGGACGGGGTACTTGTGTCAGTGAATAGAAATTCTTCCAAATGCAGGTTGGCTGCAAATTCTTGATTTCACTCATACTTTTAAATGTTAAGGTTAATGATTGGGTTGAATGTGATTCCTTTCTTTGCGTGACACGGGCTTCGTCAGCGCAAGGGCGGCCCATGCGTATACGCCCAGCAATACCACCAGGGTGGTCTGCACTGTATGGACGATAAGGACGAAGATCAGGGCGGCGTTACTCTCCACACCATAAAGGATGAGCATCGTCTTCACGGAGAAATGCCAGGGACCGGCTCCGTTGGGGGTCGGCACGATGACGGCGATGCTGCCTACCACGAAAGTCACCAGCGCACAGTTGATTCCCAAATGCGACGTGGCTTCAAAACAATAGAACGTCAGGTAGAAATGGATGAAGTAGCTGCCCCAGATGCCGATGGTATAAAAGAGGTAGAGGGGGATGTTGTCGACATTGCGGAGGGAGATGATGCCCTGCCAGATGTTGCTGGCCGTGTCTTTCACTTTCTTGTAGATCTCCATCTTGCGGAGTAATATCCAGATCAGCAGCAGGGCCGCAAGAAGACAGATGAAGGTGACCAGATATCCTGTTGCGGTGAACTGTCCGAGGAATGTGTCGAGACGGGTGCCGGTGGTCTGGAAGAAATGGTGGAAAACGGGCAACTGAAGCAGCAGCGTGATAATGGTGATGAGCATCACCACGATACTGTCGACAGCGCGCTCGGTGATGACTGTGCCGAGCGACTTGGCGAACGTCACGTTGTCGTAACGCTTCAACACACCGCAACGGGCAAATTCTCCCACGCGGGGGATGATGAGACTGGTGGCGTAGCTGAGAAAGACGGCATTGGACGAGGTGGAGAGCCTGGGGCGCTCACCCATAGGGGCCAGGGTCTGACGCCAGCGCATGCCGCGGAAAAGCTGGGCCGTCACACCAAAGGGCAGCGAGAGCAGCATCCACGTCCAGTCCATCTCATGCCACATCACGTCGCTCATCTGACCGAAGTCAAACTCACGGTACATCCAATAGAGGATCATTCCCCCTAAGAAAAGGGGAAAAACCACTTTGGCACTTTGTGAGAGCAGTCTGCTGATATCGGTTTTCAAGATAATTCGGTGTCTTGTTGTTTCAAGTAGGGCAAAGATACGAAGATTAGGTGATATAAACGAATGTTTTTGGGAAGATTAACGTAAAACCCTGCATCATGACTGCACATCATGATAAAAGGAGCGGTGCCTCACGGCGTCGCTCCTTTCTGGAAAAACTTATATAATACATTTCGGTCTAGTCACATAGATGCCGTCACGTGCGCCGCGGAATACGGCACAGAAAGGAGGCAACAGAAACTGGCAGGCATGGATGCCTCCAACAGAGAAAAATAACTCATTTTGCTTCTCCCCTTACATCGAGGGGCTTCGGCAAGCTTGGGCTGGCTTGAAAAGGCAGGTCTTCTGACTTCGTTCCGCTCTCAGGCACCTTCCCGCCCTCTAAGGACAGTGGTATGTCAGCCTGAAGCGATAATGGAACTTACAGCTGCGAGACAGTCGGGGATTCGCACCCCGTTCCCTTTGCTAATCGCGTATAGCGAACCTTATCGCTGCAAAGTTAATGATAAATCTTCTCAATTCAAAGCAAACCTTGTGATTTTTTGTGAAAAAATTTGCACGGCTGACTAAAAGTGCTTATATTTGCAGCGAATTTCTTGACCATATCTTTCAAAACTTAAAAAATAACGCCTATCGGGAAAACATTACTTAAACAAAATTTCATTTAAGGAATGGACTATCTGAACACGATGACTGACGAGGAATTGGCCTTGTCTTACATCAATGGTAATAATAAGGCGTTTGACTTGTTGCTGTCAAGGACCAAGAACAAGCTGTTTACATATATCATGTTCGTCGTGCGCGACCGCGACGTGGCTGATGATATCTTTCAGGAGACTTTCGTCAAGGTCATCACCAAATTACAGCAACAAAAATACACCAATTCTGGGAAGTTCAGTGCATGGCTCGTCAGAATCGCACACAACGTGATCATGGACTGGTATAGAGAGCAGCGGGCGGAGAAAATCATCGAACCTACTGAGGATAATGATCTCTCCAACCTCGGGAGCGCTTTCCTCGACATGAATGTGGAGAACCGATACGTTAACAGCCAGGTTCTCAAGGACGTCAAGAAAATGATGAACATGTTGCCTCCCACGCAGCGTGAGGTGGTGTTCATGCGCTTTTATCAGGAGATGTCGTTCAAGGAAATTGCTGAGACAACAGGGGTGAGCATCAACACTTCTTTGGGCCGCATGCGGTATGCCATCCTCAATCTCAGAAGGATGGCAAGGGAGCATGGAGTGGCTCTGCAACTCGACTGAACCTGACTGTCAGAGGGATTTCAGATCGTGAATCGTGGCGATCGGATCCTTGGCCTTGAACACGTAACTGCCGCTCACCAGCACGTCGACTCCAGCTGCCACCAACCGAGGGGCTGTCTCCGACTGCACGCCACCGTCAATTTCTATCAGGGCTTGGCTGCCGCTGGATGTGATGAGCTGGCGAAGCCGCTTCACTTTGCTGATGGAGTTCTCGATGAATTTCTGTCCGCCAAATCCAGGGTTGACGCTCATCAGCAATACCATATCCACATCGCAGATGATGTCCTCAAGCATGCTCACAGGGGTGCTGGGATTGAGCGTGACACCAGCTTTCATGCCGGCTTGGTGTATCTCTTGAATGGTGCGGTGCAGATGGGTGCATGCCTCGTAATGGATGTTCATCATCATGGCTCCAAGGCGGGCTGTCCTTTCGATGTAAGCCTCGGGGTGCACGGTCATGAAGTGTACATCAAGCGGTTTCTGGCAGATGCCTGCCACCGCTTCCAAAACCGGGAAACCGAATGAGATGTTGGGCACAAACACACCGTCCATGATATCCATGTGCAGCCAGTCGGCCTCACTGGAGTTGATCATGTCGATGTCACCTCGGAGATTGGTGAAGTCCGCGGCCAGCAAGGAGGGGGATACGAGTGTTGCCATGGCGGGGGAGATTAATTCAGACAAAACACTTCGTGGCGGCCATTAAGCTCAAATGCTCTGTAGGTGTGAGCCAGGTCACGGATGAATTTAAGGGTGTGTTGCGAGGGTTCTGTTTCTTCGTGGGTAAAAATTTTCATAGGCAAATCTGATCATGTGTTATATCTTAGTAACGATGCTTTTGCCTCCTTATTATAATATTCCTCAAAAAAATAATCGTATCGTGAAATTTTGTCTTTGCAATTCATCCGAAATTGATGGGGAATTCAAAAAAAATACGTAAATTTGCATGACCAGAGTTTATGACTTTGGATTATTGGAAGGAAAATATTTTACACGTTGCTATGATAGTAAAGGTTTGTGGCATGCGCGTGGCCCAAAACATACGCGAAGTGAGTGCGTTGGATGTCGATTGGCTCGGACTGGTTTTCTGGCCGGAAAGTCCAAGGTTCGTGAAACAGGTGTCTGCAAGGGGTGGCTTTTACCCTGACTACTCTCCCCTTGCCACGAAAGTGGCTGAACTGGGCGGAATGCCTGAGATCACCCGGCGTGTGAACAAACCTCAGCGGGTGGGCGTCTTCGTCGACGACATGCCACAGACCATTGTCACAAGAGTCTATAACTTTTTCCTCGATGCTGTGCAGTTGCATGGCAATGAGGGACCCGTGATGATCGAGAATCTTCGCCGCACGCTGGAGCCTGACATCCGTCCGGTGAAAATCATTAAAACCATCGAGGTGGGATGTGCCGAGGACCTGAGAAAATGCGAGGATTACGGCTCGCTGGTCGATTACTTCCTCTTCCACAACAAGTGTGTGCAGAAGGGAGGAAGCGGCGATCAGTTCGACTGGTCATTGCTCGACGCTTACCAAGGCAAAGTGCCTTTCCTCCTCAGCGGTGGCATCGGGCCTGATGACGCACAGCGTATCAAGGCGATCCACCACCCGCAATTCGCTGGCATAGATATTAATTCACGCTTCGAGATCGAACCAGGATTGAAAGATGTGGCCAGTATCAAGAGATTCCTCGAAGAACTGAGGGCTTGATACGCCTTTTTTTTGAAAAATTCTGACATTTTGAAATGGATTTCAACCAGCTGAAGGATTTCCTTAACCGTTTCGACCGCTTTGCCGCTACATCTGGTGCGCAAGTGGTGGAAATTGATTTGGGCTATGCCAAGGCCGAGATGACTGTGGTCGACGACCATGTCAACGGTGCCGGGGTCTGCCAGGGTGGTGCGCTCTTCACACTGGCCGACTTGGCTTTTGCGGCCGCTGTCAACAGCAGCGGGATGATGACCGTGGGAGTGTCGAATAGCATCACCTATCTCCGTTCGGCCAGGAAAGGCGACAGACTCACTGCCATCGCCCGAGAGGAACATCATCATAAGATGCCATTCTGCGAGGTGAGGATCACCAACCAGGATGATGAGTTGGTTTGTGTGATGACGGGTACGGCCTATCGGAGGAAACAGCCTCTCATGCCGCCTTCCGTCGATTGATTCTTCATGCCTTGCGTAATTACTGGCTTGCGTAATTACTCAGCACCTAAGTAAGCATAGCCATTCGGGTGGATTTGCATTTGTTCGGGTGGATTTGCATTTGTTCGGGCGGATTTGTAATCCGCCCGCATTGAGTATCAGCATTTGCAATGCGCTTTTAGCGGATTAAAAATCCTGATACTCAGAGCA
>ODAI010258101.1_pt1 | contig 12167 bp, 9 predicted proteins | sample 1539321 | NCBI WGS metagenome assembly ODAI01 (sample SAMN02144231, study PRJEB22623) | gut metagenome | biome: sheep rumen | host: Ovis aries | place: New Zealand
CTGCCAGATCTTCAGGGCATGGTCTTCATCCCGTGCGGTAAACAGGGTTCCCATCAGACCGGACTTCGGATAGAAGCTTTCGGCTGCACCGGCAGAAATAAACGCCATCTCAATTGTACCCATCTCCATGCCTTCGATCGTCTCATTCTGACCGCCCAGCTGGCTGGCCGGATAGAGTTCCACGGTCAGGCTGCCGCCGGATGTTTCCTCTACTTCCGCTTTGAAGCGCTCCAGAGCTTCATACTGATAAGATTCGGTTGCTTTCGTAGTAGAGAGCTTGATGGTTTTTCCATCGGCCCTGGCGGTACCGGCGGCTGCGGTTACGGCAATGGATGTCAGCAGCAGGGCTGCCAGTCTGGTTAATCTTCTCATGATGTTTCCTCCTTTGGAATATTTCCGTTTCTCTGGGGCATCTGTCCCCTTTTTTGTGATTTTCACATTAGCAGAGCTTTGGCGGCCTGAAAATAAAATCATTTTCGGATATCTGAAAGTATTCTTTACTTTTGTCCTGATCCAAAAAAATGTTCCGCTTTGATTTCAAAAAATGTTCCTTCGGTTATGCTTCAAATGTGGTATGATAATGGCAGACTGCAAAGTATCAAAGGAGTAGTCGGGATGAAAAAATACCTGAAGATGATCCGTTATTTTCATTTTAAGAGCGTTTTCTTTAAATATTACTTTCTTTTCGCATTGATTGTCGCGCTTTCAACGACACTTCTTTCGATTTACATCTACCGTGTTTATTTTCAGAATTATACTCACGAACAGACACAGAGCATGGAATCCTTTCTTCGGCAGACAGAGGAACACATCGACGACTCACTGGATCTGCTGACCGAGTCGGTTCACGCCCTGTCTCAGCGCGCGGAAATCGTTCAGATGGTCATTCTTCCGAAAAAAGACACAACAGCGCTCAGTTTTACGACCACGTCCCTGCTTCAGGAAGCCGCAGATACCTTCCGGTATTACGACCGCATCATACTGTATGAAAGCACTACCGGAAAAATACTGCAGACCACCGGCAGCAGCGAGGACGCTTCTGCATCCGGAATGACCCCACTGATCCAATATTGTCTGGATGATAAGAACTGGTATCTGATTAAATCGGTGGACAACCGCATCCGATGCGGCCTTGTCATATACGGAAGCGAAATCTATCTCTGTCAGCACTTTATTTCAGGAAGCAGTTCCGATACATTCCTCGGCACACTCCTGGTACGTCTCACACTGTCTCCGCTGTTTGATGATTTGTCTTCCATGCTGTCTGACTCACCTTACAGCCTGTCGATCCAGTCTCCGGAGCGCCTCCCCATCTTTCAATATAAGAACGAGGCAAATTCCGATTCCGCTGTCATGGTCATAGAAAACATCTCGTCATATTCCGGATGGAACTTCGTGCTGAGCAAATCCGGAAAGGTCGATTATTCCCTGCTGCGCTATCTCCAGTCGGTCTTTCCGTTCTTCCTGTTCTTTCTGCTCTTCGGCTTGCTGGTTTCCTTCATTCTGGCATTTCACGCCTACCGTCCGGTACATAATATGATTGTGACGGTCTCGGGAGATACCGATGTCCTCTCCCGTGAGAAAGTTCCGGACTCTCCCTCCGACGCAGAGTCCGGCAGCCGTTCCGCCGTCCCGGAGTCCGAATACGACCTTCTGACAAGGCTGTATCGGAAAATGCAGACCGATCAGCAGAGCACGGAACAGTTCATAGAGCAGGCCAGCCCGGAATTTGAGCGCAGCCTGCTGATTCGGATGCTCACACAGGAACCGGCAGATCTCGAGATTATTCGCTCTCAGCTCACTTATCTGAAGAGCAGCCTGCTGATGGACGACTGCTATCAGTGTTTTCTTCTGTATTCCGATCACCCGGCGGAGAGCAGCCATGTTGTCAATATCATCCTGCAGGATCAGGCGAGCAGCCTGGCGGAATCCGGTTTTCTTCCTCAGTGGGGAGAACTTCGGATTCTCCGGCTTGACAGCACCAATCTCCTGCTGGTTGCTCACTACATGTCGGAACTATCAGCAGCGCGCATCCGCACCTATCAGGAACAGTTCTGTACCAGTCTGACGGCACAGCTCTCTGATCTGGACGACCGGCTCCTGTTTGCACCCGGGAGTATCAGTCCCTCCCTCACGGATATCCGGCAGTCCTACCACGAGGCGAGAGAAGCCATGCGCAAACTCCTGTATTACAGGACGGATGATGCAGGCAGCGGTTTGGACGCCCCGATGCCCGAGGGTTCTCCTGAAATAAATGATCAGTATTTCCAGTCTCAGATGAACCTCCTGGATGACTATCTTCTCTCCGGAAATCTGAATCTGGGACGAAGCCTGACATTCGGGCTGCTCCAGGAAATCTGCTTTACCCGGGATGGGATCTCCGCCTCCCGACGCTGGTGTGTCGATCTGTTCAATATACTGATCCGCCACACGATTCAGCCGGAAGAGGATAATACGCGGCTCGGTCAGGTCTATCAGGATCTGGAGCGTCGTCCGGATCAGCAGAGTCTCTATCTCTTCATGGTGAGCGAGACGGAAAAGCTTCTGGATAAGGCCGAACAGCTGCAGAATAACCGCCAGTACCAACTGGTTCTTGGAGCCAAGGAGTATATCCGGCAGCACTATACCGACAGCGCCCTCTCCCTGCAGCAGATTGCCGATTCCTCCGGCATCAGCAATACCTATCTGAGCACTCTGTTTTCCGATTACGCGGGAGAAAATGTGATCTCCTATCTGAACAATTACCGTGTCGAAGCGGCCAAGGATCTCCTGATCAATACACGGATCATTATCAAAGAGATCGGATTCCGGACCGGGTTTAACACCGTCCAGAACTTCAACCGGGTCTTCAAGAAAGTAACCGGCATCACACCGGGAGATTACCGCAAGCAGAACTCATCCCTTTGATGCAAAATGAGGAATGAAGAAAGAGACTTTTACGCATTGGGTTCATGTGTAAAAGTCTCTTTGCTTTCTGTAAATTCAGTTTCAGCGGCCGGATGGAAATGTCAGGCCATGACAATCTTCGGCTCCGGACCTGTACGGATCAGTCTGCGGCAAAAAAGTCCGCAACCAGCCGGAGCGTCTCTTCCCGGACACCCTCCGACATGGAGTGATTTCCGCCCGGCAGGATGTGAAGTTCGCTGTTTTTCATCACCTCGTGGAATTTTTCCGCATAGTGATAAGACACGAATATATCCTTTTCCGAGTGTATGATTATGGCTGCGCCGTCGTAATTCTTCGCCCAGTCATAGATATTCAGTTTCTGATTCGTCCGGAAATAGAAGCCGCCGATGTCCTGTCCCTGAAAATTCTGGACCTCCGGTACATGTATGGGATCAAAAGGTTTGCCCATGGCTTTTCCCTCGATAGCATCGTCCACCAACGCTGCTGCCGGAGCTGTCAGGGCCACCCGGTCGATCCAGTCCGGATACGTTCCGGCAAGCATCGACGCAATGACACCGCCCTGGGACTGTCCATGGACAAAAATCCTGCGAACCCCGGGGATGCTGCGGACATAATGCAGAATCGCCGATGCATCCAGCAGTTCGCTCAATACTGACATATCCGTGCTGGCTCCATCGCTCTCCCCCTGTCCTGCGAAGTCCATTCTGACAGTACCAATACCGCGGGCGTTCAATGCTTCGCTGATCTGAAAGACCAGGTCGGTGCCCTGTCTTCCGCAGTTCTTCAGAAAACCGTGAAAGATGATCGCCACATCAAAGCTTTCCGCATCGGGAAGCGTCTGAAAGCCGCGCAGTGTCAGCCCGTCTCGCTGAATCTCCAACTCTTTTGTCTTCATGATTTTTCTTCTCCTGTTTCTGTCAGGCTTCCCCGGTCAGTTTCTTCACCGCATCCGCAAGTGTCTGCACATCGCCCACATTTCCGGGGAAAATCACGTAAGGGATCCCCGGGAACCGGCTCTCTTCACCGGTCTGCCATACCGGGATGCCCGGCATGATCTGCCCCAGTACCAGCGCTTTTTTAACTTTGAGTGCCTTGGTTCCGACGTCAGAGGAGGTAATGCCCCCTTTGGCCACCACAAAAGCCGGTGTCACTGAGAGGTCGCCGACCAGGCGCTGCACTCCGTCACTGATCTTCACACTGCGAAGCAGAGCACTCTCCTTCGTGTCGTTCTCCAGGCTCAGCAGTTTCCGGCAGGTGTAGCACACCGGTGTTTGTCCGGCGCGTATGATCTCCTCCTCCCGGCGCACACACCGGGCCACCTCCGCATAGAATGCTTTGTCGCCCTCCAGCACTTTGTTGGAGTCAAATTCTACCGGTACGACGTCCGGCAGCTTCAGCAGCTCTTCCAGCTGCGCCGTGGTCTTCTGCGTATGGCTGCCGACCACGACCACGCCGCCGTTTTCCGTCTCCTTTGTGACCATATCCGAGCGGCCCAGCAGCGGGATGCTGGAGATGCCTCCCATCACCTTCACCAGACCGGCCGCAGTGCGGAACATGAAGGTTTTTCCCTGTTTCATCGCCCGATAGAGCGCCGTACAGAATACTTTCAGATCGCACTCGTCTACGGCGTTGACGCATACTTTGTTAAATCCGGTTACACCTGCCAGCTGCGCCGTGATGCCTTCGATGTCTACAGCCCGCAGAGATTCCAGAGAAATGCAGGTCACATCCTCCGCCCGATATTCCCCGCCGGTCTTCTCCTCGATGTACTCCGGAATCCGGGAATGAGTGTAACCGAAGGTGCGGTCTTTCGCAAATTCCGTCTGAGCCGCAGGAATCAGCTGATCGCCCTGGCGGACATAATGCACATCCCCGATGGTGAAGCGCCCTCCGTCCCGAAAGAAGGGGCAAAGTACCTCTCCGTCGATCCGGAATCCATCCTGCTCCATCCCCTCCTTCAGGAGTCTCGTCTCCAGCGGGAAATGTCCGCGCAGCGTGGAATCACTGCGGGAGAGAATCAGATAGGGCTTTCCGGTTTCCCTGGCCACCCTTGCCACGTTCGCGGCGATTTCCCGGTGCACCGCTGTCGTCTCCGCCGCCGTCATGCCGCGGGAATTGGTCAGAATATAAAAGACCTTGTTTTTCTCTGCGAAGCCGCTGCGGATACTCTCCAGACTCCAGTCCGTAAAGACGCTGACATCGTGCACCGTCTGTACTCCGGTGGGATCGTCATCCAGAACCACCAGCTTAGCGGGATTTTCTCGGATCTCCTCCGCAAGCATCGCCTCGATCTTCTCTTCGTCCACTGCAGGGAAAGAGTTCAGGACAGATGCCGGCAGCGCCTCACAGGACTCGGGTGCCACCTGTATATGTTCTCCGTTCTTCATTCTCTCTTCTTCCTCCGCCATCAGTCCTGCCCGGATTCCACCGTCTCATCGGACTTCACGATCACACCTGCGAGCTGCTCAAAATACTGTACATATCCGGCGTGATCATCGTCCATGTGGCCGGACACCTTGAGGGCCTGCTGAATTTCAAACAGCTGAGCAGTCAGCGGCATGGGTACATCGATGACGTGTGCCGTCGCCAGCACATTCTTGATATCCTTATGATTGATACTGATCTTGCCGCCCGGCACAAAATTGCGGGCACACATCATCGGAGCCTTTGCATCGAGAACCGCACTTCCGGCCAGACCGCCGCGGATCGCTTTGTATACTTTCATGGGATCCGCACCGGCCTTCACCGCCAGCACCAGAGCTTCAGAGACTGCGGCGATATTCAGATTGACGATCACCTGGTTTGCCAGTTTGGTCACGCTGCCGCTGCCGCTCGGTCCGATCCGCAGGGCGCTGGAACCGAGGATGTCAAAAATCGGCATCATCCGTTCAAAATCTGCCTCGTCCCCGCCGACCATGATTGCCAGCGTCCCCGCAACCGCTCCGGGCTCCCCGCCGGAAACCGGGGCATCCAGAAATCCCACACCGATCTCCTTCAGTTTCTGATAGCAGGTCTTGCTCTCATCCGCCGTCACACTGGACATGTCGCAGACCAGTTTCCCGGCTGTGAGCGTCTCCGCCACACCGCCTGCTCCAAACAGAACGCTCTGCACGATTGCACCGTTAGGGAGCATCGTGATGATCACATCGCAATCCCGGCCGATCTCAAGGTATGTACCCTGCGCAGCACCGGCGTCCACCATCTCATCCACGGCCTTCTGTACTACATCCGCGACCATGACATCCTGTCCTGCCTTCAAAAGATTCCGCACCATCGGTTTCCCCATGATTCCCAGTCCGATAAATCCTATTTTCGACATATCCATCCTCCTTTATGAACGGTTTGGGTTCTTGTTATCTGCATCCAGTATACCACAATACCGGTATACCGGTCAAGCCGGTATTCCGGTTTTTCTTGACTTTTTTCCGGTATCAGTTATACTTTGAAAAGAACATCTGCCGACTCTCCGGCAGGAATCAGGAGATCAAATATGGCCTTATATAAACCCCTGCAGGAGCAGGCATACGATCATCTCCGGGAACGGATTCTCTCCGGCTCCCTGGAACCGGGCATCCTCTACTCGGAAACCAAGATGGCCGCAGAAATCGGTATTTCCCGCACTCCCATGAAAGATGCCCTTGTGCGTCTGGCACAGGACAAATACATCGACATCATCCCCAGTAAGGGATTCCGCCTGCACGTGATGTCCTCCAGGGATATCTGGAGCACCTACCAGGCGCGCACTGCCATTGAGGGGTTCTGCGCCGTCGGTCTGGCTGCTGCCAAGAGCACTCCGGATGGGCAGCGCACGATCGCCCGGATGCAGGAAATGATCACCCGCATGGAGACCGTTCTGGAGACCGGAAATCCAACCGGGGAATATCTGGCCTGTGACATGGAATTTCACGAGACGCTGGTGCGTCACTGCGGCAACGAGGAGTTCATACGGCTTTTTTCCTCTTATCAGCACCGTCTTCAGACCATCGCAGAAGAAAGTCTGCACACGCCGGGACGTTATCGGGAAGCTCTCCGGGAACATCAGCAAATCGTAGACGCCATCCGGGAATCGGTATCTCCTGAAGATCTTCGTGCATATCTGGCCGTAAAAGCTCACATGGAAGCCTCCCGGGATCTCACGCTCAGGAACCGCATCGCGGAATAGCGCTTTTTCCAGCAGAACTTATGCTTTTGATTTTTTAAGACTTCTCCAGGTCTCTCACAGTTCAATACCCGGTGGGCGTCCGCCCCCATGGAAAAGGAGCCCGGCTGCGCATGCGGCAGCGGGCTCCTTCAACATCATTTCATTCAGACCAGATACTTCATGATCCCTTTCGCGGCGATCTTCGCCTGTTTTACGGCACTGACTACCGTATACGACCCGGTCACCACATCCCCGGCAGCGAACACGCCGGGTACCGTCGTCATGAAATCGTCGTCCACCTGCAGCATGCCGCTGGACGCTTTCTCCAGGCCTTCCGTCGTCAGCAGCAGGCGGTCCTTCGGCCCCTGGCTCACAGCGATGATCGTGGCGTCGGCCTTCACCGCTTCCAATTCCTCTTCATATCCCGTGACCCTGCCCTCCTCATCGAAGACGGATGTCTTAAATACCGGGCCGTCCGGCGTGATATGATCGATCATCTTCCCGAACACCAGCTCCGCACCGTCGAGCTGTGCGAACTGCACCTCCTCCGAGCTCGCCGCGATGTGCTTCCCGCGGGCGTACATGGTCACCCTCCGGGCGCCATGCCGCAGCGCGGTGCGGGCAACATCCATCGCCACGTTTCCCATACCGATGATTGCCACATCCTCCCCCAGGTGGAAGGCAGAGGGGTTGGTCAGGTAGGAGATCCCGAAGTGCACGTTCGGCAGGCTCTCCCCGACGATCCCCAGCGTCTTCGGTCTCCACACGCCGGTGCAGGCCATGACCGCCCCATAGCCGTCCCGGAACAGCGTCTCGATATTCAGGGCGTCGGAAATGGTCGTATTCGGGCGGATGTGAATCCCCATCTCCACCATCCGGTCCTGGTAGCGGTGCAGGATGCTCTTCGGCAGCCGGAACTCCGGGATCCCGTAATACAGCATGCCCCCGATGTAGCAGCGCTCCTCGAAGATGGTCACGTCGAAGCCGTTCCGCGCCAGGATGATCGCGCCCGTCATTCCCGCCGGTCCGCTGCCGATCACGGCCACGCTCTTCCCCTTTTTCTCCGCAGGGCGGATCTGCATGCGGTCCAGGTAGGTGTCGGAGATGTATTTCTCGATCTCATAGAACTGCACCGGTGTCCCTTTCCTGCCCAGCACGCAGTGGCCGAAGCACTGAGCTTCATGATTGCACACCATGGCGCAGATCACCGACATCGGATTGTTCTCAAAGAGCTTCTCTCCCGCCTCCATGGTCCGGTTTTCCTTAAACATCTGAATGATTTCCGGAATCGGCGTGCCGACAGGACATGCGGATCTGCACATCGGCTTCTTACAGTTCAGACAGCGGTTTGCTTCTTCCCGGATGTGAATCGCCATAATGGTCTTCCTCCTTCTTTCGTTTCACCGGTTTTTCCGAAAGCGATGAATATAATGAAGATAACAGCAGCCCTGAAGCAGGATGCTGAGTGTCCACGCCGCCGGATACGCAAATCCGACTACCAGCGGTGTATTCCGGATCCCGGTGGCGACCCACAGGAAGACCTGGCGGAATCCCACGAGAGCCGTCAGGATGGCTATCGTTGACTGAGAGGCATATCCGAGCCCACGCAGTCCGCCAGCCATCACCTGATGTATCGTCTGGAGCAGATAAAACCACAGGAATGTGTGTATGAAAAGCTTTGCATAGGCAGTCATTTCCGGATCGGTTCCAAACAGGCGTATCACCGCATCGGAACAGCTGAGGATCAGCAGGTTCAATCCTGTAATGACAGCACAGGACAGAAGGACCGAGGACAGGATACCCTTTCGGATCCTGTCATGTTTCCGGGCTCCCATATTCTGGCTCACAAAGGTAGTAGTGGATGCGGCTATACTGGAAGACGTCGTTCCCAGGAAACCATTCACCTTGCTGTATACCGCCCATCCCGCCATACAGGAAGATCCAAAATGAGCCACAAAAGAAATCACGATCGCATTGGAAAACTGAGTAATCACTTTTTGAACCGCCGTAGGCAGGCCGATCCGGAATACTTCCCGCAGTATCGGTACTGAAAAGAGTTTCCCACGGAGTTCCCATCGGTAGCACTCCTTCGTCGTCCGAAGGATATGCATACACAGCACCGCAGCCATCAGCTGAGAGAGGATCGTTGCCCAGGCAACTCCGGCCACCCCCAGCCGGAAGAAACAGACAAACAGAAGATCAAGCCCTATATTGGTCATCGACGACAGGATCAGGAAGATCAGGGGCAGGCGGGAATTTCCTACCGCCCGCAGGATTCCGGTAGCGGTATTGTACAGCACGCTGCTGAACAGGCCGCCAAAATAAATCCGGAGATAGAGCGATGCCAGCGGCAGGACGTCCTCCGGTGTTCCCAGCAGGCGGAGCATCACCGGCGTGATCAGAACTCCCAGCAGGCTCAGAAAGCCGCCCATGACGAAGGAGAGGTTCATGATCACATGAATCTCCTCCCGCAGCATGTCGTACTCCTTTGCGCCGAAGGACCTGGCGATGACCACGGTGCATCCCAGAGAAATCCCCACGAAAAATCCGACCAGCATCTTTGTAATACTGCTCGTGGCTCCGACCGCGGCAAGTGCCTGCGGACTCACGAAATTCCCCACGATCGCAGAATCCACGCTGTTATAAAACTGCTGGAACAGCTCTCCCAGTAAAATCGGAACAGAAAAAACAGCCAGCTGTGAAAGCACCGGGCCGGCTGTCATATCGTTTGTGCTATTTCTTTTCATACCCACATCCTAAAAGGCGGAATCACGTCCCTTTCCCCTGCTCTGCCGGTCCTACACACGTCTGTATTTCCAAAGTCTGGTAAATCCCTTCGGGAAGCGCAGCCCCACGTTGCCGATGTAAATACTGCCCTCGGAATCGATCGCCATTCCGTGGGCGCAGTGATGCCCATAGGCAGAGTCGTAGGACTGCTCCGGATCAAACAGGCGGGCTGCGATTTTCCCGTCTGGCCGGACAATCGTGACCCTGGAAGGGCTGCAGCTGAAGTGATTCGACCGCAGGCATTCCGTCACAAATATCATTCCGTCTTTGTCGATATTGATGTCCGAAGGACGGTAGAAATCCGTCCACTGATCCAGGTACCGGCCCTCTCTGTCGAAGAGCTGCACCCGGTTGTTCTGCCGGTCTGCCACATACAAAATGTTTTGACGGTCAATTCCGATCCCATGGGGGAGATTGAACTCTCCCGGCCCGTCACCGGGCTTTCCCCAGCTTTTCAGCCATTGTCCGTCGGACGAGAACTTGTGTATTCTGGCATTCCCATATCCGTCTGAGATATACAGATTTCCATCCGAATCGGAGGTCATTCTGGTAGGGCGGTTAAAAGGGCCGGCCTCTCTCAGGACTTTGTTCTGCGGCACATCTCTTCCGAGATAGCCGGTATCCGAAGGATGATCCGGCGTTCCCAGCGTCATGGTAAGCCGGTGTTCCGGGGAGAAACGATATACCGCGTGGCGCATGTCATCCACTCCCCAGATACAGCCGTCCGCAGAGCGATGCAGGCCGTGCGCCCGGCCGAACACACCTGTGCCAAAAGTATCGAGAACCTCGCCTTCTTTATTCATGACATAGATTGGCGTCTCCGTCCGGGTCAGAACATAGATGTTATCCTCCCGGTCCGAGGCCAGTCCGGCAACCTTCTGAAACCGGATCTCCTTCCGGTCTTCCGGCTGTCCCCAGCCTTCAACACACTCATAACAATATTCACCACTGCCATAAGTCATGTGTATCGACCTTTCCCAGCGTAATTCCAGAATCCGTATTTCAAGTAAAGCAGAAAAAAAGCCAAAATTCCAACAGGTTTTATCGAAATCAGCCACAGGAGAATACCTGTGGCTGATCATTGTTCGTAATATTTTTCTATACTCTTTATACGAGATCCGCCGCCTGTCGGCAGATCTCCATAAAGTTCTTTGCCGCGCTGCTGCAGTAATGATCTACGCAGCGAAGCATTACCGTGGAAGGGGCTCCATTCGGCGGATTGATCGGGATAGCGTACAGCGGATAACGGGTTTTCCGGTTTTTTGTAAAATGTCTGAAATACATATTATAAGAGAAGGTGACTCCTACCCCCTCCGCACAGATCAGAAAATTGGTTTCCATATCTCTGGCTTCCATCAGGATCTTCGGCTGTTCAACTCCATGTTCATGCAGGAACTGATCCGTAGCGGTCCTGGTCGCCTTTCCGCTCTCCGTCATGATCATCGGAATATCCTGTAAGAGGCTGTAATTGAGCGCAGCTCCGTTCTCCAGATCCGTCCCACGCATATGAAAGTGTTCCGTGAGAATATTCTCGGGAACGATCATACAGTGATAATCCTCCAGAAGGACCTCCGATTCCAGCCGGGAGGAATGATTCTGAACCGACCGGCCGGAAACGATCGCCAAATCCAGCTGACCTTTCATTGTCTTCTCGATCAATTCCGCAGAGTGCTCTACCGCAACATGGAGAGCAATGTAAGGATACTGCGAATGGAATTTCTGAAGGATCCGAGGAAGCAGCATCCGGCTGGAGGTCGGGCGTATTCCTATGGAAAGAGATCCCTTTCTCTGCTCTGCGATATCCGACATTTCATTCTCGATCTCGCTGTTCAGGGACATAACCCGTTCCGCCAGATTCTTCATCTGCTCGCCGGCATAGGTCAGCTGAAGCTGCGGCGACCGGACAAACAGCTTTACATTGTATTCATTCTCCAGGCGGCTGATATGCTCGCTCAGCGTCTGCTGCGTGATATACAGTTTTTTGGCAGCCCGTGTGATGTTCATCTCACTGCACACGGTCAGAAAATAGCTCATGCTCAGATAATTCATCCCACACCTCCATTTCACGGCAGGGACCCGCGGCAATCCGCTCTGTCTCAGCAGATTCTTCGTCTGCTGCGTTTTTGGGGGAGTCCTTCCGGCCCCCGTCCATAATTTTACCACAGTTTTTCCCGTAGGTACAGGTTTTTTCCTGTGAACTGCCTATAGAAATCACTGTTTTGCAATTCTTTTCCTGTAGATTATACTATCTTCAGGAATCAAACATCACGAGCAAACAGAATCCGAAATTTCAAGCAAACAGCGTAGTCCCTTATTATAAGCGTTTCAAAAG
>ODAI012086760.1_pt1 | contig 12167 bp, 8 predicted proteins | sample 1539321 | NCBI WGS metagenome assembly ODAI01 (sample SAMN02144231, study PRJEB22623) | gut metagenome | biome: sheep rumen | host: Ovis aries | place: New Zealand
CAATAACAGCATTTACGCGCGTGACGGCGTTGACTGGGAGCAGAAGGCTCTTCCGATAGGTAACGGCTATATGGGCGCAATGCTTTTCGGACTGCCCGACAAGGATCAGATACAGCTTAACGAGGAAACCTTCTGGGCGGCGGGCTACCGCGGCGTACAGACGAGCGTCGGCGCAAGCAACGTAAATAAAAACATGAGCGAGGGAATAAACGGCTTTATGAGCGTCGGCAACCTGTTTATTGACATGGGTATGCCGAAGAACGCGCAGATAAAGAACTACTACCGCGACCTTAACCTTGACGACGCTGTTGCTCATGTTCAGTACGAGTACGACGGCACAAAGTATAGCCGTGAGTATTTCGCCTCATACCCCAAGGAGGTTGTCGCAATCCGCTACACCGCGGACGCGGCAAACTCGCTCACCTTTGACGTAACCCCCGTGTCAATGCACCCGGGCGAGGTGACGGTAAATGACGGCGAAATAACGATTATAGGAAAACTTAAGGACAGTGAGCCGTACGCGTCAGGCGGAAACGCCGCGTGGAATCAAGAAAGCGACCTTGAATATTGCACAAAGATTAAGGTTATCGCTGAAGGCGGCACAGTGACGGACGGCTACAACACCGTGAACGTAAAGGACGCAAACGCGGTCACAATTCTTGTCGCAGCGGCAACTGATTATGACAAGGATCAGTTTGAACTCAATTCGGACGGCAGCGTAAATATGACAAAGACGCCGTATAAGAGCACACTCGGCGTTCAGGCGGCAATTAACAAGGCAACATCAAGAATGAACGGCGCAGCGGCTATGACTTACGCAGACCTCAAAGCAGAGCACATAGCTGATTACAAGTCACAGTTTGACACTGTTAAGTTCACTCTCACCGATGACGACGAAATCTGTGCCACACCGACTGACGAGCTTCAGGGCTCATATAACAGCGTTGTCGGCACAACCACTGCAGACGGAAAGACAACCGTTTCATATGACGCGGCAAAGTACGCGGCGCTCAACAAGCACCTTGAGGAGCTTCACTTTAACTACGCGCGCTATATGATGATCTCGTCCTCGCGCTCAACCACAATGCCCGCGACACTTCAAGGCAAGTGGTGTCAGTCAACGGCGGAAATTTGGGGTTCATGCTACTGCATAAATATCAACATGGAAATGAACTATTGGTTCGCAGGCGGCGCAAATTTACTCGACAGCGGCAAGTCGCTTATCCGTTGGTTCAACTCACAAATCCCCGCCGGAACAATTACGGCGAGAAACTATTACGGCGTAACACCTAAGTCCTATACATTTAATCCGACAACAAAGGCAATGACCTTCACCGACAGTGCGGACGATAAGGATGATGTGTTTATAATGCACACCAAGCAGGCGATTATGGGAACGACCGACCTCACAGGCTCAACAAGCATACAGTCGGCAGGAAACACGGCTTGGCTTTCGTATAACCTTTGGGATTTATACCAAACCACAGGCGACAAGACGCTGCTTGCAAACGACATATACCCGATAATGCGTAAAATGGCGAACTTCTACACGCAGTACATCTATACCAACGAGAAGAAGTCAACGACCGATACGGCGACGTATCCCGATGGCTATTATTACACAACGTGGGAGGGACGTTCTCCCGAGCAAGGCCCGACAGGGGAGGGTATAAAGTACGACCTTCAGCTTGTAGCAGGTATGTATGATTACACAATCGCTGCGGCTGAAACACTCGGCGTTGATGAGGATAAGGTAGCCGCGTGGAAGGAGATAAGAAACCACCTCGAAGCGCCTGTTGAGCTTGGAGGTGACGGCGAGATTAAGGAATGGGCTGAAGAGGTAAGCTACAACACCGACGCAAGCGGCGCGGCGCTCGGCGACCCCGTACACAGACATATCTCGCACCTTGTCGCTCTTTACCCCGGAACGCTTATAAACCGCGAAACGCCGGCACTTTTAAACGGTGCGAAAATAGTTCTTCAAAACCGCGGCGACGATTCGACAGGCTGGTCATGCTCAAACAAGTTCCTTCTCTGGGCGAGAGCCTTGGACGGTGACAAGGCGCTTGAACTGTTCCGTTTCCAGCTTGCAAAGAAGACGTATTCAAACCTCTTTGACACACACGCACCGTTCCAGATTGACGGTAACTTCGGCTCTGCGGCAGGCGTTATGGAGCTTCTTATGCAGTCGCAGACAGGCGCGATATACATTCTTCCCGCGCTTCCCTCGGTATGGGATAAGGGCGAGATTAGCGGCATTAAGGCTAAGAACGGCGCCGAGGTAAGCATCAAGTGGAATGGCGGCAAGGCGACCGAGATAAAGATCAAGCCCGCTAAGGACGGCGACATAACAATCGGCTACGACAAGGGTAATATACAATCCTTAGACGGTCAGGCAATTGAATTTGACAAGGACGGTATGCTGACAATAAATGATGCAAAAGCAGGACAGACATACACCCTTTCATCAGCCGAAGGCAGCGAGCCTGAACGCGAAATTACCTCGCTCACAGCGTCGCATGTGACAGCAAAAGGCGGAATAAGCGACACCCTTATGGTTGCAGGTTATGACGCGTCGGGTGCGCTGGTAAAATTTGAAATTATGAATTCGCTTGACACCGACATATCAGGTTATAATAACTGCAAGACGGTCAAGGCGTTCCTCTGGAACAATCTTGAAGGGATGAAACCCTATGACAGCGAAGAAATCACAGTAACACAATAAACCTCTCTCAAAAAAGGTAAGCGGAAATAAAATCCGCTTGCCTTTTTTGTACAAAAAAAGCGCGGCAAAAGCCGCGCTCAGTCTGATATGCTCAGTTATACATATGGCTCGGAAGTCCGCCGACCATAATAGGTGAAAGCTCCGCCTGAATGAGCGGGGTAGCGTAGGAAATAAACTCGGGTGAAACGTATGTACCGTCATTTGTAATCCACTCTAAGGGAACCTTCTTTTCTATGTTCGCAATTTTGTTTATGTCATAAGGCTCGGTTGTGCACTGGTATGGGTTGTTGGTTACGCGGTTAAATATAATCATCTTGGCTGTTTCGCCACGGAACGCCGCTTCAACAGCGTGACCGCCGGCAACAAACGCCTCGGTAATATCAACTCTCGAAACGATATGTGATGAGCAGCGCTGCAGGATGCTGAGATCAATCGCGCGTGACTTGCAGCCGTATTCCGCGGTTATAAGATTTGCCAGATATTGCGCCGTACCTCCCAGAGTCATATGACCAAAGGAGTCTGTAAACTTCGCCTGCGAGGAAATCTGTTCGCAGACATATGTTCCGTCCTTGAGCTTCAGACCCTCGCTCACGGCAACAACGATAGATTTCTTTTCCTTACGAAGCTCGCCGACTTTCTTTAAAAATTTGTCAATATCAAAAGCGAGTTCGGGAAGGTAAATAAGGTCGGGGCCGATGCAGTCCTCGCGTTTTGCCAGCGCCGCCGAAGCCGCCAGCCAGCCTGCGTTACGTCCCATAATTTCAACAACGTGGATATTCTGATTGCCGTAAACATTTGCGTCCTTTATAATCTCCTTCATACTCGTCGCGATAAACTTTGCCGCGCTGCCGTAACCGGGAGTGTGGTCTGTTTCGGCAAGGTCATTGTCGATGGTTTTAGGCACACCCATAAAACGGATGTCGCTGCCCTCGCGCGCGCCGTATTCGGAGAGCTTCTTTATTGTGTCCATTGAGTCGTTACCGCCGATGTAGAAGAAATACTTGATTTCAAGATTGTTACGCTTCTTGAAAATTTTTGAGTACACAGCTTCGTTTTCCTCAATCTCCGGCAGCTTAAAGCGGCACGAGCCGAGATAAGCCGAGGGAGTTCTTTTAAGAAGCTCAATATGTAAGTCGGTTTTTATGTGCTGCGACATATCTATGTAACGGTCCTCCAAAAAACCCGCAATACCGTTTTTCATACCATATATAATGCCCGCGCCCCTGTCGCGCGCTGTCTGAAAAACACCGGCAAGGCTTGAATTGATGACCGATGTCGGGCCTCCCGACTGACCTACGATTACATTACCCACACTCATTTTTTTACCTTCCTTTCAAATTCAATTTAATATATCTATTATACACTAATGTATTAAAAAAGTCCATAGTTTTATTAGTGTTTATGACAAATTTTCTTTGAAAGAAACGGGTACAAAGTCAGGATTTTTTACTGCGTACCAAAAGAACAATCACTGCCGCAGCGAGGACTGCCGCGCCTCCGAGAACAATCCACAAAACCGGAAAGTTCTTTTTTACCGCGCCGTCCGGAAGGGAGGAGGACTCAAAAACAAGAGTTCGGTCATACCACTCCTGCCTGCGTATACTGTACGCCGCGCAGTCGGTTTCGCTGTCGAGCGCGGCAACCGGAACGGTATAGGTATATTTTCCGTCAGCGTCTTCTTTGTAATAGATAAACTCGCTGTCCGGCGCGTTCTTTGCGTCAGAACCCTTGCCCATATACAGTTTTTCATAACCTGTACCGCTAAGCGTCATTTCCGCAGTCATTTCACCGTTTTTCACATTTAAAACACAATTGGTTATACGAAACATTGACGAGCTTGACGTAACGGTTATGTCATATGCGCCATCATTAAGCCTGTCGGCGTTAATGGGTTCGGCATATGCCGTTATACCCAACATAACGGCAAGCGTAAATATTAAACTTATTATTCTTTTCATAGCTTATTTCAGCGTCGCGATGGCGTCCTTGACGTGCGAAACGTAAAGCTGCTGAATAGCGGGGATTTCGCCCATGCCCTTTAAAACGCATTCAACAACAAAGCCTTCCTTTTTAAATATACTCTTCCAGCTATCGTCCTCGTCGCCTGCCATATCGTTGTTGGCGTGGTCGCCGGCAACAACCATCAAAGGTCTTAAAACAACTTTGCTGTATTTGCCGTCCTTTGCCTTTTTAACCATATCCTCAACTGTCGGCTCAGCCTCGACAGTACCTATAAAGTAATTGTCGGGACCGTTTGCAGTGAACACATTCTGCAGCTTGGCATACGCCGCGTTAGCTTTATGCTCAGTGCCGTGACCCATAAGCACAACGCAGGTGTTATCACCCTCGTATTCTTTTGTATTATCCACAATCGCATCGGCCGCCTTCTTAAAGTCCTCGTCGCTCGAAAGAAGCGGCTCGCCCATTGCAAGTTTGTCAAACTTATCCGAATACTTCTTAACTTCGGCAACAACATCGTCATACTCAAAACCATGCATAACGTGTGTCGGCTGTACTACCAGTGTTTTAACGCCGTCCTTGACGAGCTTGTCAAGAGCTTCTTTAACGTTGTCGATTTCAAGGTTATCGCGCTTCTTGAGCTTGTCAATGATAATCTGGCTTGTAAATGCGCGTCTTACCTCGTAATCGGGGTTCGCGTCGGCAATCGCCTTTTCAACCGCACCTATTGTTTTTTCGCGGCTGTCGTTGTAGCTTGTGCCGAAGCTGACAGTAAGTATAACCGGCTTTACTGTGTCGGTCTTTGGTGTTTCCGCTGTTTTCGGCGCGCTGCCGCAGCCGGACAGCATAAGCGCGCTTGCCGTTAAAATCGCCATAAATACTCCTCTTTTTTTCATTTTGTTTCTTCCTTTCTTGTTATGAATTTATATATCTTTTAAACATTTCCTCGGAAATGTCAAAAAGCCTTGTAACAGTATCACCGCCGAAAATCTCCGCGGCGTTGCCCTGACGGAAAACAGCCCCGTCTTTAAGGCAGATGATAAAATCCGAAATTTCCCTCGCAAAATCCAGCTCGTGAAGCGACATTACAACCGCGATTTGTTTTTCCTTTGCGAGTTTTTTCAAAATTTCCAGAAACGCGATTTTATGGTGTATGTCAAGGTATGAGGTCGGCTCGTCAAGAAACATAATCTGCGGCTCCTGACAAATCGCCCTTGCCAAAAGTACACGCTGACGCTGACCATCGCTTAATGCTGTAAACTCTTTATCTGCAAATTCCTCAATCTGTGTAAGTCTGATTGCTTCGCAGACAGCGGCAGTGTCGTTTTCGGAGAACTTGCCGAAGTAACCGGTATACGGATACCGGCCCATTTCCACAACCTCGCGCGCCGTCATAAGCGGAGCGTTTACGTTTTCGGTGAGCAAAGCGGAAATAAACCGCGCCCTTTCTTTGACGCTGACAGTATCGGCGTTTCTGCCGAGCAGTTTGATAGTCCCGCCAAGTTTTGGTATACCTCCCGAAAGAGTTTTCAAAAGCGTTGACTTGCCTGCGCCGTTGGGAGCAATAAGCGTCATAATCTCGCCGCCGCGCACGGTAAAATCAATGCCGCGCACAATAGGGGAGGTATAACCTATTGTAAGATTTTCCGCGGAAACTGTTATATCGTTCATCACACCTCACCCCGCCTTCCGCGTATCATCATCCATATAACAACCGGCGCGCCGAAAATTGCCGTGACGGTGCTTATGCTGAGTTCCGTCGGCGCGAGAACAGTCCGCGCAAGCAAATCGCATACTGAGCAGAAAATACTGCCGCCCAAAAAGCATGCGGATACAAGGTATGCCGGCTTTGTTGTATGCAGCACCCTGCGTATTATGTGCGGCACTGCTATCCCGACAAATGAAACGGGCCCCGCAAACGCGGTAACAGCAGCCGCCATAAGGCCTGAGAGAAGTATCAGCGCAAGCCGCAGCCGTTTGACGTTTACTCCGAGTGTCCGCGCGTAATCTTCACCCATACTGTATGCGCCGAGCGGTTTTGACAAAAGATATGTGCCGAAGGCCGCCGGTATTGTGACTGCTCCAATTACCGCCACATTATCCATCGTCATACCCGAAAAGCTGCCCATTGACCAGTTGTGCAGGTTTACGATGTCACTGTCAGCGGCAAAATTTACGATAAAATCCGTCACTGCAGAGCAGACATACCCAATCATAACGCCGCACACAACGAGCATAGCCATACCGCGCACCTTGCGCGAAATCAAAAGCACAAGCCCAAGCGCCGCCATTGCGCCTATAAACGCGGCGCCTATTGTGACAGCCGAGCTAAGCGCTGTTTTCAAAGCTGCCGCGCCTATCATCAGCAGCGCGACCGCCAGCTTTGAACCTGACGAAACACCCAGCACAAACGGCCCGGCTATGGGATTGCGGAAAAACATCTGCATAAGGTACCCGGACAGAGCAAGTGCGCCGCCGAGAAATATTGCCGAAATTGCGCGCGGCAAGCGGATTTTCTGTATAATATTAACCGCCGCGCCGCTGCCCTTGCCAAATACCGCGTTTGCCGCTTCCATAGGCGTGAGTCCCGAGCTGCCCGCGAGCACATTTACACAAAAGGAAGCGATGGTCAGTATTAAAAGCACAATTATGACAATCCAAAACCTTTTCTTTTTATTCAACCGCTTCACCTTCCTTTAACCGCGTGACGTATTTCGTGTCACCGCCGCCGTAAAACGCCTTGTGAAAATCCTGTATTATCGCGCCGCCTGCCAGCGTTTCCTGAAACAGACTGCCGCTTGTACACCAGACATTATTCTCCTGAACTGCCTTAAAATCCGCAAGCGGCGTGCATTTCTTTATAAGCTCGTCAATGCTTGCCGGTATTCCGCCAAGCGAAGTGTTGTAAATCAAAAGGTCCGCGTCCTTTGCAAGCGCATAAAATTGCTCCGCATCAATTGGGAACGAAGCGGACGCGCCCTGTTGCGCGACGTTTTTAAATACATTTTCGCCGCCTGCAAGCTCAAGTATTTTTGAAATGTAATCGTCGCTTTTGCGTACAGAAATCTGACCCGCGTTATTTATATAAAAGAAAGCCACGCTTTTTCTGACTGACGCGCTGTTTATTTCAGAGAGCTTTTGTTCCTGCTCTTTGAACAGCTCTGCCGCTTTTTCTGCTTTGCCGGTGATTTCACCGTAGACCTTGACCCACTCGCTTCTTCCGAGGGGGTGGCCTTCATAGCTTGAATAATCCGTGAACACAGTAACGCCTAATTCCTCCAGCTTTTCCTTAACCTCCGGCGTGTGGTCAATCATTGTTGACTGTATCGAAAATGTACAGCCACCGTCCAAAAGCAGCTCATAATCCGGCTCCCGGTACTTTCCGGCATATACAATATTACCGTTTTCCATTGCGGCCTTTGCGTTGTCTATGTACCAGTCGTTCTCTTTAACCGATGAAAACCGTATTGCGTCAAGCGCGCCGAGCTTGTCAAAAAACGTCATATCCGCCGTTGCGGCAAGATAGATGTTATTTACCGGCTGCTTTAAAACCGTTATATCGCTGTTTAAGCCTTTCGGCGCGTCCTTGCCCTCCGGCACAACCAAAAATTTGCCGCCGCTTGTGGCTATAAGCGAATATCCGCCCTCATAGCGGTCAATTGAAAACCCCTCCGCATACGAAAGCTGTTCGCGTTCCGTAAAGGTAAGCCCTTCAATTTCGGTATGGTGAGATTGGGAAGGGGAGTGGGTGCCGCAGGACGTAATAAGCAATCCCAGAACAAAAGCAACAACCGCTGTATAAAATCTATTTCGCATTACGTTTTCTCCTTCCGATAACCCAAACCGCAGCCGCCGCACACAAAACCGCCGCGCCAATGCAAATCCAAACGGTCACATTTATGCCGTTTGCGTTCTTTATGCCTGACGAGTTAAAGTGAAGCGTATAATCAATCATATGCGGCTTAGACATAGCAATCGTTTCCGCCTTTACGGGAATATCCGTGTCAAGCGCGTCAACAGTTACCTCAAAAACGGAATTACCGCTTTTGTTAACAGGTGAATACCCAATGCCTCCGATTTCCATATAGTCATAATTCGGGCTGCTCCACACAAGCTCGGCGGTCATTTTGCCGTCGTTCACCGTTATTTTGGCAGGTGAGGCTATATACGCCTTACCGCTGCCGCCCTTCATTGTCAAATCAATATAATATACCCCGTTTTCCATATCGTTCTCCATAAAAATAACGCCCTGCCACAAAAGCAAAAGCGCACATCAAAACAGCAGATACTCACGTATCCAATATGTACAGCCAATTACTCGTGGCGCTTACGTACAGCCAAAGGGCAGGTCTCCTGGCTTATACATCAGCATACAGGGAGCCTTCCCAATTTCTCAGTGGCATAATTCCCTGTACTCCGTAATTACAGTGACGAGTTCGCGCGGGGTTTTCACCCGAACTTCCCTTTTCACCGCGGCAGCGTAAATGCTCCGCGACACCCTGTGGCGATATTTATTTGTAAGAATATTATAGTGTATATGTCTGTAATTGTCAAGAAATGTATTTTATTCAGAAAGTATGAATTTTAATTCGTACTTGTAAAACCTGACAGGATATGATACAATATAATTTGTTGTTATTGAAAATTATCAGCGGATTATGGGGGATATATGGAAAAGAGAGAAAACTTCAGCTCGCGATTGGGCTTCATTTTAGTATCTGCAGGCTGCGCAATAGGTCTCGGTAATGTTTGGAAATTTCCATATATGTGCGGACAGTACGGCGGCGCGTTGTTTATACTGATTTATTTACTGTTTCTTGTCATTCTCGGCTTCCCGATTATGGTATGCGAGTTCTCGGTAGGACGCGCGAGCAAGGCGAGCTGCGCCACATCGTTTAAGCGGCTTGAACCTAAGGGAACGCGCTGGCATAAATACGGCTATTTCGGTATGGCGGGAAATTATCTTTTGATGATGTTCTACACTATGGTTGCCGGCTGGATGCTGTACTACTTTTACAGAACGGCAATAGGAGAGTTTACCTCGACACAAATGACGGTTGCCGAAATTACAGCTAAATTCAGTGAAATGACTTCCTCCGCGCCGACGATGACGCTTTGGATGGTAATTGCGGTTGTAATGGCGTTCGCAATCTGCGCCGCGGGCGTGCAGAAGGGCGTTGAACGTGTCAGCAAGGTGATGATGCTGTGCCTTCTGGGGCTTATAGCGGTGCTGGCGGTAAATTCACTGCTTCTTCCCGGAGCGGGGGAAGGTGTAAAGTTTTTTCTCGTACCAAATTTTGACACGATAAAAGAAGTCGGTTTCGGTAATATAGTATTCGGTGCATTGTCGCAGTCGTTTTTCACGCTCAGCGTCGGTATCGGCTCAATGGCGATCTTCGGCAGCTATATAGACAGAAAACGCTCACTTGCGGGTGAAGCGGTAAGCATAGCTGTGCTTGACACGTTTGTAGCGATTATGGCGGGGCTTATAATAATACCCGCGTGCTTTGCGTTTAATATTGAGCAGAACGCAGGACCGTCGCTTATCTTTATAACTCTGCCAAACATCTTTAACCGTATGGCAGGCGGACAAATATGGGGAACACTGTTTTTCCTGTTCCTGTCATTCGCGGCGCTGTCAACTGTTATAGCGGTGTTTGAAAATATTATCTCATTTGCAATGGACCTTTGGGGCTGGAGCAGGAGAAAATCGGTTATTGTGAATATGATAGCGATAATCTGCCTTTCACTTCCGTGCATTTTCGGCTTTAATATCCTCTCCGGCATAACGCCTTTGGGCGAGGGTACCAATATTATGGACTTTGAGGACTTCATTGTTTCAAATAATCTCCTGCCGATAGGCTCGCTCGTATATCTGATGTTCTGCGTATCGCGTAACGGATGGGGCTGGGATAACTTCATAAAAGAAGCCAACGCGGGAAAGGGTATGAAATTCCCGGTAAAACTAAGATGGTATATGACATACATTCTGCCGGTTATAATAGTGGCCATTTACTTAAAGGGATATTATGACATTTTCTCAACAAAGGGACTTGCATATCTCATTCCGTGGTTCGCGGCGGCGGTAGTATTCCTCGGACTGCTTGGCTGGATAGTATTTTCAAAGAAGAAAAACATATGAAATATGAAAGAAAGGACATAAGACAATGGAAAACAAAAACAAAAGAAATTCATTCGGCGGCACACTTGGATTTGTGCTTGCGGCAGCCGGCAGTGCGGTGGGACTTGGTAATATATGGCGTTTCCCGTACCTTGCCGCAAAGGACGGCGGAGGACTGTTTATATTCGTATACTTAATCCTCGCGCTCACCTTCGGCTTTACGCTTCTCACAACTGAGATTGCGATAGGCCGTAAGACAAAGCAAGGCCCCCTTACCGCCTATGGCAAGATTAAAAAGGGCTGGGGATTTTTAGGCCCTATCGCTACAATCGTACCGTTTTTGATTATGCCTTACTATTGCGTAATCGGCGGTTGGGTGCTAAAGTACCTCGTAGGCTTTGTATCGGGCGGCGGCGCGGCAATGGCGGGCGAGGGTTACTTCGGCGCGTTTATATCGGGAGGACTTATGGGCGGTATATGGCAGCCGGTAATCTTCTTTGTGATATTCCTTCTTATGTGCGCGTTTGTCGTAATAAGAGGCGTCAACAAGGGTATAGAGTCAATGTCAAAGATAATAATGCCGGTTCTTCTCGTGCTTGTTATCGGTATTGCGATATTCTCGCTTACAATCAGCCACACAACAACAAACGAAGCAGGACAGGAGATAACAAGAACGGGAATGCAGGGTATGGCGAAGTACCTCATTCCGGACTTCTCAAACATAACGTTAAAGCAGCTATTTGTAACAGTAATGGACGCAATGGGACAGCTTTTCTACAGTCTTAGCGTTGCTATGGGTATTATGGTCGCCTACGGCTCATACGTAAAGGACGATGCAAATCTTGCAAAGTCCATAAACCAGATTGAAATTTTCGACACTGCGGTAGCTTTCCTTGCAGGCGCTATGATAATTCCGGCGGTATACGCGATAAGCGGTCCGGAAAATATGAATGCAGGCCCCGGACTTATGTTTATGACATTGCCGCAGGTATTTATGCAGATGGGAATAGCAGGTCATATAATCGGCGCGCTGTTCTTTATAATGGTGCTGTTTGCCGCTCTGACAAGCGCGATTTCAATTCTTGAAGCGGTTGTTGCAAGCCTTATGGATAAGTTCGGTATGAAGCGCACAACCGCGGCTCTCGCCGAAACGGGAATTGCGCTTGTGCTTGGTATTATAGTTTGCTTTGGCTATAACCTGCTTATGTTCGATATCAAGCTTCCGAACGGTTCCGAAGCGCAGATTCTTGATATAATGGACTATGTCAGCAACCAGATTTTGATGCCGATTCTCGCGATAGGCACGTGTATTCTCATCGGCTGGGTTGCAAAGCCGAAGTATGCCATTGACGAGGTTACAAA
>ODAI013108608.1_pt1 | contig 12167 bp, 8 predicted proteins | sample 1539321 | NCBI WGS metagenome assembly ODAI01 (sample SAMN02144231, study PRJEB22623) | gut metagenome | biome: sheep rumen | host: Ovis aries | place: New Zealand
CTCGTGATTGAATATGCTTCAGGGAAAAAGGACGTGGTCGGAACCGACACAAGCTGGCTTTGGCGCGAAGGTCCCGTCGTAAAGGCAAACATCTACAGCGGCGAGGTCTATGACGCCCGCATGGAGGTCGACGGCTGGAGCGTCGCGGGATGCCCGACCGAGGGCTGGTCCGCCGTCACCGTGGCGACGAAGGGAGTGCCGCCGGCGGTATACTCCCAGGTCATGCCCGCAATACGCACGAAAGAGGCCATCCCCGCCGCAGAGTGCTGGAAGACTGAAGACGGGAAATGGATCTTCGACTTCGGAAGCAACAACACCGCGAACATCCTTCTCAAGGCCAGCCTCCCCGCCGGGACCAGGGTAACCGTCCGCACCGGAGAGGAAGTGATGCCAGACAGGCAGAGCGTCGACTTCCGCTCGACCGGCATCTCCGTCGTACCGGTACAGACCGATGAATATATCTGCGCAGGAAGGCCCGGCGAGACATGGATGCCCAGGTTCACCTACCACGGGTTCCGCTACGCAGAAATGAGTTTCAGCGACCCGTCAGTCGTCCCGTCAAAAGAATGGCTGTCCGCAGTGCCGGTGCACACCGACCTCGCCGTCAAGGGTACCTTCACCTGCAGCGACCCGCAGCTCAACAGGCTCCATGAGATGTGCCTCAGGACAGTCCGGGGCAACATCGTCGGCGTCCCCATGGACTGCCCCACCAGGGAGAAATGCGGCTGGCTGGGTGACTCGCATGCCTACATAAAGATGCTGTGCGACAACTATGACGTCGATTATTTCGTAATGAAATACCTCGAGGACATCCGTTCCGGCGCCGACAGGGAGGAGAAGAACACGCTCCACCACCTTCTCAGGAACTCGGAGTTCTACTTTACCGACAAGGCGGCGGGGATTCCCTACATGATAGCCCCAGGCAAGCGGCTCTGCGGCGTCGCCTCCCCCGACTGGGGAACGGCCGTCGTACAGCTGCCCTGGCACCTGTACCTCTACAACGGCAACCGGGCCGCCCTTGAGAAGTACTATCCTTCCATGAAACAATGGACCGACTACATCTCCAGCATCGCAGTCGGGAACATCGTATACCAGGGCCTTGGCGACTGGGATCCCCCCTACGGCAATGCAAACATGCTGGCGCATATTCCTTTCACCTCATCAGCGTTCCACTACTACGACGTGAGCATCATGGCTGAAGCGGCGGCCGTCCTCGGGAAGGACGGAGACGCGGCAAAGTACGCCGCCCTCAGGGAGGACATCAGGAAGGCCATGACCGACAAGTTCTACGACCCTGTCGTCAAGACCTTCGGATCGCAGACCGCCGATGCCATGGCCCTGGACATGGGAATATGCCCTGACGGAGCGGAAAAGGACGTAGCCAGGAGCATCGTCCGGAGCATCCGCCTCGCCCATAACTTCTTCAGCTGCGGGATTTTCGGCCTTGCAAGAATCGGATCGGCCATGTCCCGCAACGGACAGGCCGAAGCTGCCTTCAAGTACTTCACGAAGAAAGGCAACTACAGTTTCGAGTACATGTGGAGCCGGTACGACGCCACCACTATGTGGGAATGCCTTCCCATAACGGACAACACCTACGAGACCATCCACAGCTCGCATTGCCACCCGATGCAGGCTGGCCTGGACATCTGGTTCTACGAGGATCTCGCCGGCATCAGGCCCGCCGCCCCCGGCTTCAGGAAGATCCTTCTCGCGCCGTGCCTTGACTGCGGGCTGGAAGCTGCGTCAGCTTCCATCGACACTCGCTACGGGGTGGTTTCCAGCAGTTGGAAGAAGTCCGGGGCGACCTTCGTCTGGGACGTCACCGTCCCCGCAGGCACTTCAGCCACGGTGGAACTTCCGGAAGGAATGAAACTCTCCGGCAGCGGCTCCACGAAGGCGTGCGTCCTCGAATCAGGAAGCCACACCCTGACCGTCGTGGGAGAATGAGCGGCCACACAGGTACGATTGGGATAAGGAAGTACTGACAACGACGAGATGTCCGAGGAACTGAATCTGGTTAGGGACCTTGCGGTAATCCTCATTTCCGCAGGGATATTCACGATCGTCTCGAAGGCGCTCAAGCAGCCTTCGGTCATCGGCTACATCATCGCCGGCTTCCTGATAGGCCCCAACATCGGATTCTTCCCCGGCATCACCAGCCAGGAAGCGGTCCACCAGTGGTCCGAGATCGGAATAATCTTCATGATGTTCGGACTGGGACTCGAGTTCAGCTTCAAGAAACTGCTTCAGGTAGGCTCAAGCGCGATAGTCACCGCCCTTCTCAAGTTCCTCGGAGTGTTCATAGTCGGTTTCGTTACCGGCCAGGCACTGGGCTGGAGCATGATGGAGAGCATCTTCCTGGGAGGCCTGCTGTCCATGTCCTCCACAATGGTAGTCCTCAAGTCGTTCGACGACCTCGGGCTGAAGCAGAAGCCCTATGCCGGAGTCGTCTTCGGGACCCTCGTGGTGGAAGACCTGATCGCGATCCTCCTCATGGTCCTTCTCTCAACGATGGCCGTCTCCCAGTCGTTCGCCGGGAAGGAACTCATCATGAACATAGCCAAACTTGTCTTCTTCCTGATCCTCTGGTTCCTGGTCGGAATCTACCTCATCCCGACCGTCCTGAAGAGGGCGCGAAGATACATCAATGACGAAATACTGCTTATCGTCTCCATAGGGCTGTGCTTCGGGATGGTGGTCCTGGCCAACGGAGTGGGATTCTCTTCAGCGCTCGGGGCCTTCGTGATGGGTTCAATCCTTGCCGACACGGCCGAGAGCGAGCACATCGACCACATCGTGGAACCGATCAAGAACCTGTTCGGGGCCATCTTCTTCGTTTCCGTCGGAATGATGGTGGCTCCTTCGGTGATCGCCAAGTACTGGGCGGTGATCCTGCTCATCGCAGTGATAGTCATCCTCACCCACATCGTTTTTGCCGGTGCCGGAATCATCCTGACCGGAAGGGGGCTGGACCATGCGGTCCACACCGGATTCTCCCTTGCCCAACTCGGAGAATTCGGCTTCATCATCGCCGGAGTCGGTGTCTCGCTAGGAGTGATGAGGGATTTCATCTATCCCGTAATCATAGCAGTCTCGGTGATAACCACCTTCACCACGCCGTTCATGATAAAGCTCGCGGATCCGTTCTACGCATGGCTGGGAGGGGTCCTGCCGCAAAAATGGCAGGAAAGGGTCTCCCCTTCCCCTGCCGTCGGGAAGGCCGCCACAGCCTCGGAGGAGAATGAGTGGAAGAATCTACTGAAAGCATATATCCTCAGGATAATCCTCTACGGCGTAGTGGTTTCCGCCATCTACATAGGTTCCCGCCTGTACCTTGGTCCGTTGCTGGACAAGTTTTTCCCCACACTCGGACAGACTTGGAAAAACGTACTGCAGGCTGCCGCCACCCTTGCCGCCATGGGCCCGTTCCTGTACGGAATGGGAGTCTCATCCGGGTCCATCAACCACTCTGCCCCAAAGCTTCTCAAGGAGAAGGACAGCAACATCTGGCCCATCATGGGTCTCATATTCGCAAGGTCCTTCATCGTGATCAGCATCGTCCTCGGAGTCATTTCGACATACTTCCACCTCGCAGGCTGGGCCATCCTGGCCATCTTCATCGCAGGTCTGCTGTTCATCTTCCTCGCCAGAAGGTCGGTACACAGGTTCTCCGCGATCGAGAAACAGTTCATGGAGAACTACAACAGGCGCGAGAACGAGGAAAAGAAGAACAAGCCGGTTGCATCCTCGGTACGCCAGAAACTCTCCAGCTACGACGTCCAGACCCGGACTTTCAGCATTTCCCCGGACTGTTCCTATGCAGGGATGCAACTCAAGGACATTCCGATAAGGAATGAATCCGGGGCCAACATAATCAAGTTGAAAAGAGGGTCGAGAAGCATCACCATTCCTTCAGGGGATGTCACCGTGTTCCCCGGAGACGAACTGCTGGCCGTCGGGACCTCGGACCAGTTGGAACAGCTCTCAAGGCTGTTCGAAGATGCCGTCCGGAGCGCTGCGGCAGATGAAGCGGAAGGTTTCACCCTGGAGCCGGTCACCCTGAAGGAAGATTCCTTCCTTACCGGCAAGTCGCTGCGAAGCACGAACCTGCGGAAGTACCAGTGCATGGTGGTAAGCGTGCTCCACGACAATGAGTTCATCACCAACCCCGACCCCGACTTCCGTTTCTCCGAAGGAGACACTGTCTGGATAGCCGGTTATCCCTCGAACCTCGATTCGGAATCATAGGTTCAGGACATTGTCCGCGAGCCGCGTCGCCGCAGGACGGTGGGAGATGAAAACAACCGTCTTGATTCCTTTGTACTTGTCGCGGATGTTGTCAAGAAGCCTCTCTTCCGTCTCCATGTCAAGGGAAGATGTCGCTTCGTCCAGGATCATCACGCCGCCGGGATGCAGCAGGGCGCGTGCGATCGCAATCCTCTGGCACTGTCCTTCGCTGAGGCCTGTGCCGCTTTCTCCGCAGACCGTGTCGAGGCCGTTCTCAAGGGAGAAAACGAATTCGGCGGCGGCCGTCCTGAGAGCATCCTCCATTTCCTGGTCGGAGGCATCCGCATTCGCCAGGAGCATGTTCTCCCGTATGGTCCCGCTGAGCAGGGAATTGCCCTGGGGGACATACATGAAATTGCACCTGGTGTCTACGTTGGCAGGGTGGCCCATACCATTTCCTGAATATAAAGTGACACTTCCGGACGATGGCTTCAACAGCCCTAGCATCAGTCTTGTAAGGGTGCTTTTCCCCACCCCGGTAGGGCCGGCGACGACGGTGAAAGATCCAGGCTTGAAATCATGGGAGAAATCCTTCAGTACATCCCTGTCCTCATAGCCGAAAGTCACGTCCTTTATCATGATGCCCGGAGCTCCCGGGAACACGACGTCGCCGTGGTAGGTCTCGAGCTGCAGTTCCTCCAGCTCCAACAACCTCTCAATGGACGTCAGGGCCTTTATGAATGCAGGCACCTGGTTTCCAAGGTCGGCGACAGGCCGCTGCACCTGCCCAACCAGCTGCAGGAAAGAGGTCATCATACCGTAGGTGACGGTTCCTGCCTTGATTCCGAATATTCCCCAGAGGAAGGCCGCGGCGTAACCGCCGAGGAAGCCGAAGCTCATGAAGCCGCGGGCGGCGGCATTATAGTTGAGACGGGTGACCGTGTGCCTCTTGAGGGATGTCTGCACGTCATTCATCCTCCCGACGACATTGCGGGCACCGAACAAGGTCAGCACCAGGACACGGTTCTGGAGATTCTCCTGCATGATCTGCTGGACGTCGCTTTCTTCCTCGCGGATCGTCTTGGTGAGCTGGCGGAACTTGTTGAAGAACATCTTCGACCCGACGACCGCAACCACCATGAACACAAGCAGTACCCACAGGAGGGAAGAGTCCAGATGGAGCAAGTAGACGGAAGAGGCGACCAGCTGGAGTATAGTGATTATGACACCGGGCACGCGGTTGCAGATCAAGTCTGTAAGTATCCTGACATCCTCCTGGAGCCGGTTGACGGCATCTCCCGAACGGAAGGTCTCACGGCCATTCCACCTCGAGTAAAGGACATGGGAGAAATAGCTGAGCCTCAGCTCGTTCTGCGTGCGGACAGTGTTGTAGTTGACATAGTATTGAGAGGCCACCCTCACAATCAGCTGCCCCAACATTATGGCGGCCAGCAAGACTACCGAAGTTCCCAGGGGGGCGGCGTTGTGCCCGGTGACGATGTCCACCAGCCTCTTGCAGATCCAGACGAAGCAAAGGGACAGGGCGGTGTTCGCGCATCCGATCAGGATGTACGCCACCATCCTCCCATACATGGGACGGGACATCCGCAGGAATCCCCTGATGCAGGTCTTCAAGTCTTTCATTCGCTGACCACTCCGATTTCGATCCACTTCCTTGCGAGCTTCCCGGAGTCCTCGAGGGCCTGCTCCGGTGTGACGGAATCGCCATAGATCCTGACGAGTTCGTCGGCCATGTCCTGCACGGTGAACTCCTTGCCTTCAAAGGCAGTCCAAAGAGAAGCCGCACTCTCGTTCAGGGTTATCATGCGGTTGAAGTTGACGTGGGCTATATCCTCGGCGAGGAGTACATATTCACCCAGAAGTTTCCTGAGCCTGAAGCCGCTTTCTGTCTTCATAATAAACTGTTCTGGTCAAAAAAGCCATTATATATCTCCTAAACGGCAACAGCCTGCGCCAGAGCCTTCCTTTGCCGGGGCGCACTTCCCTGCCGTCCTTCTTTATTATCTTGGTGACCCTTCCGATCACGTCGCATGTCCTGCAGTGTTCCTTTCCCCTGGAATTGCCGTCCCCCATGAAAACGATCCGGTCTCCATCCACTGCGAACACGCGATGGAGGAAATACCTCCCGCCCACCTTGAAAAGGGCGATGTCGCCCACCTGGAGGGGACTTTCAAGCGGAGAAAGTTCGACACTGTCGCGGCCTCCTCTGATGAAAGGCAGCATACTGTTGCCTTTTGGCCTGAAAATCACGGATTTCCCTTCAGCTATGAAGCCCCTGACCGGTTCGAACACCTGCTCGTTCGGCAGGACGACCGTCCTGGAATCGAGCGGCTGGGAATTGTTCCCCTCATGTGATTGACCGACTGTGCCCATCTCAACCGATTTTCTTTCCGATCCTGGGGACGACGCCATGGTAGTCGTTGTTACCCGGCACCACTTCATGCCCGCACAGAGTTTCACAGCAAAGGACTGCCGCGGAAGGGTCCGGAAGGCACTCGAGCAAGTAGCATGGCACTGTGGAGATCACCGACGAGATGGTCGCGAACAGGCCGTCGGCCACAGGACGGATGGCCCTGAGACCGGAGGAAGAAGAAGAGATGGAAGCGAAGGCCTCCGGTACGGAAAGGCGCACCATCCGGTTGCGAGGGGCCTGCTGAAGCCTCACCACGCCTCCCAGGGGAACGTCCATGTCCAGGTAGCAGGGTGTCTTTCCGCTCCATGGCGTGCCATAGACGCGCACCTCCCCGTCCGACACGCGGACCGAAGGGTTGTCGTCGTTGAGAAGGAAGGCTCCGGGGATGTTCTTGAGCCACAAGGAACTATGTGTGCTCTTTCCGGTGCCGCTCTTTCCGAGGAACATGTAGCCCTTGCCTTCGTAAACAACCACGGAAGCATGCATCTCAAGAGTGTCGCGGGTAGAGTTCCTGAAAGCGTAGAGCAGCATCAGGGAGTTGTTGATGCAGAATTCCGCGAACCTGTCGACATGGATGACGAGGGTCCCATGGCGGAAATCCTTCCCTACGGTCATCGTTCCGGCGAGAGGAGCATCCGCCCATGGGGACATTTCGAAGACATAGCCGTCGGCCGCTTCGATCCCGGGAGTTCCCGTGGACGAGAAGGTAAGGATGTCGATGCGCTGCTCCCTGGGAGAAGGTTCGGATGTGTACAAGGGGTAGGCAGCCGGGACCGGGGCGCCGGGATCTACCGTAAGGGTGAACACGGGGTCCTCGTGGTCCTCGGTGCGGAATGGCTCATAACAGCCCAGAAGGTCCCATATTCCCCCCTCGTCCATCTCCAGCGTGAAGACATGGCCGGCAACTCGGTATGATTGAACCTGTTTACCCATGACAAGCGATCAATTATGCAAATATAGCAAAAGTCGCGTTTAATGACGCACCTTCCCTTTCCGGAAAGAGTACAGGCCTTTCTTGTCACCTGCCCGTGTTCCTCTGGTAGAGGTATCGCTTGATCGAGCGTTTCGGAGTCCTCTCGAAGTCCTCGGGCATCACCTCGATCCGGGCTATCCTCGAATATGCAGGCAGGGACTTGTTTATCTCGGCCAGGGCTCCAGTGATCCTTTCTTCAAGCTGCTCGCGCGTCATCCCGTCCAGTTCCCCCTGATGGAAATCAGGATAGATCAAAGCCGTGATACCCCCGGCATCCTCGATAGCCAGGGAGTCCACGACATAGGACATGTTGTTTATGACGGCTTCGATCTCTTCCGGATAGATGTTCTGCCCGGAAGGGCCGAGGATCATGCACTTAGAGCGGCCCTTGAGGTAGAGGTAGCCGTCGGAATCCATCACGCCTATGTCGCCGGTCCTGAACCAGCCGTCTTCGGTGAAGCTTTCCGCGGTTGCGGCTTCGTTCTTGAAGTAGCCGAGGAAAACATTGGCTCCCCTGGCCTGCACTTCGCCGGGTATCTCCCGGGGATCCGGAGAATCTATGCGGAGCTCCATGTTGGGAGCCGCGGTCCCGCAGGAATAGAGCCTGGTCCTGTTGAAGTGGGAATATGCGATGATAGGGGCGCACTCCGTCATCCCGTAGCCCACCGTGAACGGGAAGCCGATCTTCCTGAAGAACTTCTCGACTTCAGGGTTGAAGGCCGCCCCGCCGATGATCACCTCCTCGAACCTGCCGCCGAACGAAGCCTTCAGTTCACCGAGGATCTTGTTCTCCAGGACCTTGTCAAGTATGGGCAGGCTGAAGAAAAGCTTGTGCCTGTCTATGACGGGCTTCAGTTTCTGCTTGTAGATCTTCTCTATCACCAGCGGCACGGAGATTATGAAGTCGGGTTTCACGTCCCCGAAAGCCTGGATTATCACCTTCGGACTCGGGACCTTCGTCAGGAAGAAGACATGGGCACCGATAGACATTTCATAAAGGAACTCGAACATCATCCCGTACATGTGGGCCATGGGAAGGATGGACACGATCCTGGTCCCGCAGCCCAGATGAGGGAACACATGCACCCTTGCGAACTCCAGGTTCGAACAAAGCGACCGGTATGGCAGCATGACTCCTTTCGAGAAGCCGGAAGTACCTGAAGTATAGTTTATTATCGCGAGCTCATCAGGAGCGTCGAGATGGTAGTCGAGACATGCCGGACCGAAGGAATCGGGATACTTCCTGCCGAAACTCTCGTTCAGGTGTTCCCGGATGGCATACAGGTCCCCGGATGCGGCATGGAGGAACCTGAGCGTCGTAATGTTGACGATCACCTTCACCTGGGGCATCTCTTCGGGGAGCAGGCTTGCGAATATGCCTTCATCCACGAACAGGAGCTTCGAGTCGGAGTGGTTGACAAGGTAATGGATATTGCCTGCCTTGAATTCATGGAGTATGGGCACAGGGACGGCGCCGAAAGTAAGGGCGGCCAGGAAACACACGCCCCAGTTGGCCTGGTTGCGGCCACAGATGGCGACTTTGTCCCCTTTGGCCAGGCCGGCCTGCTCGAAGACTATGTGCAGTTTGGCGATCCTGCGGGCGACATCCCGGTAATGCAGCGTGATGCCGTTGTAATTGGACAAGGCCTCGCGGTCCCAGTTGGCCTTGATGCTCTGCTCGAACATCTTGTTCACCGATTGGAATTCCATAGATACATTCTTCTTTAAGTCCGGCAAATTTACATACAAAAATCGGACTTGAAGCCAAGTTGATGTCCGGGAATTAAACCTTTCTCCGGCCAAGGAGTCTAACAATTCAGTAACACACTTTAAAAACAAGCATATGAAACGAACGATTATCATTGCAGCCGCAGCTCTGTTGCTAGGCATCGGAGTGCAGGCACAGGACAAGCAGAAAGACAGCCGCAGGCCTGATGAAGCTACCATGATCCAGGGCCGTACCCAGATGATGGTCAAGCAACTCGGGCTGGACGAGAACCAGGCAAAGCAACTTCTCGAACTGAACAAGGAATATTCCGGGAAGATGGGTCCCATGATGGGACAGCGGCCGGGAATGGGCAAGCCGGACGCCCGCAGGGACACGACCCGCAGAGGCGGCCCGGGCTCCGGGATGAGCAAGGAGAAGATGGAGGAATTCAAGGCCAACCGCGAAGCCTACGAGGCCAAGCTGAAAACCATCCTCACCGACGAGCAGTTCAAGAAATACCAGGAGCTTCAAGCCGCCAAGGGGCCACAGGGCCGCAGGTCCTCCCAGGGACGCCAAGGACGCCGCCCCAGGAGCTGAACCCCATGACCGGCACGGCAGGCAAGGGCCTGCCGCCGGACTTATGAAAGTTTGGTGTAGGCCACTTTCCCGACCAGCGTAGTCGGAAGTGAATCCCGGACTTCGATCACATATGGCATTGCATACTTGGCTACATGCTTCCTGCAATGTTCCATTATGTCCTCGATAAGTTCGGGATCATTTTTCACGCCTTTTTTCAGGACTACGAAAGCCTTGACTTTCTGCATCTTGTACGGATCGCTCACGCCGATCACGCAGCTGCGCTGCACGGCTGGATGGCCCTCCAGCACATTTTCGATCTGGGACGGGTAGACATTGTAGCCGCTGGTGACTATCATCCTCTTTATCCTCTGGCGGAAATAGACGAAACCTTCTTCATCCATCACGCCGAGGTCTCCGGTATGGAGCCAGACATGGCCGTCGGCATGAGTGCGCAGCGTCTCGCGGTTCTCTTCTTCATGGTTGATGTAGCCGAGCATCATGGAAGGTCCGGTAAGGCATATCTCCCCTTCCTCGCCGTAAGGCACCTCCTCGCAGGTGCCGGGCCTGCAGATCTTGAAGAAGGTGTCCGGGAAAGGGATGCCGATGCTGCCTTCCTTTTCCTTGTCGTGAGGGGTAAGGCAGCATGCTGTCACGCACTCGGTCGTACCGTATCCCTCCCTGACGCGGACACTGGCATTATGCTCGGCAAGGAACTTGTCGAACTTCTTTTTAAGCTCCACACTGAGCGAGTCTCCTCCGGAGAAGACACCCTTAAGGCACGAAAGGTCCGCTCCGTCAAGATATTCATTCCGCGTGATGGCCTCGAAGAGGGTCGGAACGCCTGCGATGAAATTCGGCTTCGTCCTGCGGATGAGCTTCGCATAGCTCTTCACATTGAACCTCGGCACAAGTATGGCGGTACCGCCGCAGTAGAGCATGGTGTGGATGCAGACCCCCAGTCCGAATCCATGGAAGACCGGCATCGCGGCCAGCATCCTGGCATGATGGACGTCCTCCTTGCTCATGGCCGCGGTCTGAAGGGCGAGGGCATTGAAATTCAAATCCGAAAGCATGATTCCCTTGGTGACTCCGGTAGTTCCGCCGGAGAAGAGCACGACGGCCTCCTTGCGGTAGTCCTTGGCTGCCACGTACTCTCCCTTGTAGTCCCTGCCAAGCTTGAGCATACTCTTCCATGAAATGGTACCGGAATCTTCGACAAGACGGGGGAACTTCCTTTCAGTCAAGAGTTTCTGACCGATTGATAGAGGGAAAGGCAGCTCTTCGGAGACCCTTGCGATTATAAGCTTGCTGAAAGGACGCTGGCTGCGGACCTCCTTGAACTTGGCAAAGAACTGGTCCAGGGTGATGGCCACATCGCATCCGGCCTCGTTAAGGTAATAGACGATCTCGCCGACAGCCGAAAGAGGATGTACCATTGCGGCGACGGCACCTATCCGGTTCAGTCCGTACAGGCAGTAGATGGCCTGAGGCACGTTGGGAAGGCAGACCAGGACACGGTTCCCCGCCCTGATTCCCAAAGCATACAGCGAACGCGCCACCAGGTCGATGTTCCTTGCCATCTCTCGGTAAGTGACCGTCTTTCCCATGAATGTCAGGGCCGGGAATCCTGATTCAGCCTCAGCGGTATCAAGCACCGCGTCCGACATTGTCTTTTCACTGTAATCAAGGACGGCGGGTACGCCGTCATAGCTGTCCTTCCAAGGGCATGAAACGTCGCTGTAATCGAATTTCATATTCCTGTTTTCAATCAGTCGATTTCTATTGGTGTGGCCGCATCCTCGTCGAGAAGTTCCGGATGCTCGAACATCTTGCGCACAAGTTTGAGGGTCTTCGCGAAATAGTAGCCGTCGGCTATGCGCTCATCGACGGTGATGCCCAGCTTGATGGTGTTGCGAAGCTCGTAACTGCCGTCCTCCTTGAAAAAAGGACGCATCTTCTTCTCGCTTATCACGACGAAGAACGAATTCGTCCCCCAGTCGAAGAGATGGTGGTAGTCGGCATTGAGCTTGATGCTGCCCAGATTGGTCACGAACACGCTGGAATAGCAAGGATCGTCCTTCGCCAGGGATTTCGGGTAGTGCCCGTGGTATTCCATCCTGTTCAACGTCCAGGCTAGGAAACGGAAAAGGGGGCGCGGCAGCTTCTGGACCACGTTCAAGACATTGGTGATGCCCTCAGTCTTGTCTTCCTTCCGGACTTTCCTGACATAGTCCTTCACATAA
>ODAI011462807.1_pt1 | contig 12166 bp, 8 predicted proteins | sample 1539321 | NCBI WGS metagenome assembly ODAI01 (sample SAMN02144231, study PRJEB22623) | gut metagenome | biome: sheep rumen | host: Ovis aries | place: New Zealand
CAGCAGGACTACTATGATAGCTGCGGCGTTTCCGGCAAGCAGGAACTTGATAGCGTTCTTGATGTTGTTGTAGATACATCTGCCGTTTGCGACTGCCTTTACGATAGTTGCGAAATTGTCATCGGCGAGTATCATCGAAGCAGCGTCCTTTGATACCTCTGTGCCGGTGATGCCCATAGCAACTCCGACATCAGCCTTCTTGAGCGCAGGAGCGTCGTTTACACCGTCGCCGGTCATTGCAACGACCATGTCCTTCTTCTGCCAGAGGTCAACTATGCGTATCTTGTGCTCGGGCGAAACTCTTGCATAAACGGATATCTTTTCGAGCTTTGCAGAGAGCTCATCGTCCGAGATGTTGTTGAGCTCGTTGCCGTCCATAGCGAGGTCGCCGTCCTTGTAGATGCCTATCTCCTTGGCAATTGCAACGGCTGTGAGCTTGTGGTCGCCGGTTATCATAATTGGCTTTATTCCCGCGGAAATACATTCCGCAACGGCAGCCTTGCTCTCCTCACGCGGAGGATCGGTCATAGCTGTCAGACCGATATAGACATAGTCGCACTCGTCATCAAGTGTGATATGTGCATCGCTGGTGAGTATCTTCTTGGCAAATGCGAGGACACGCATACCGTTTTCGGAGTATCTGAGGTTGGACTTGCGTATCTCAGCAAGGTCGTCCTCAGTGATCGGGCGCACATCTGTGTCAGTGAGCACGAATTTGAGTCTCGGAACAAGCACGTCGATAGCGCCCTTAGTGTAGGCTGTGCGGGCAGCTCCGAACTGGTGTACTGTTGTCATCAGCTTTCTGTCGCTGTCGAAGGGTATCTCGTCCGCACGGGGATTTTCCTCGCGTATGCGGAGGTATTCGTCATTTCCGAGGTAATCGGAGAGAGCGGTCTCGGTAGGATCGCCGAGCCAGCCGTCATCGGACTTTGCAGCATCGTTGCAAAGTGCCATAGCAAGGAGGAGTTCCTTCTTGGCACGTTCACAGGGGAAGCTGAGGTCGCGGACCGTCATACGGTTCTGGGTAAGAGTACCGGTCTTGTCCGAGCAGATTATGGATACACAGCCGAGGCCCTCGACTGCCTTGAGGTCCTTGATGATAGCCTTCTGCTTCGACATCTTCTGAGTACCGATAGCGAGTGAGATCGTGATGATCGAGCTGAGTGCCTCCGGGATAGCGGCAACGGCAAGTGCTACCGCGAACATAAGCGCATCAACGACAGGCTGACCGTTTATGAAGTAGGTCATCAGGAATACAAGTATACAGATACAGATGATAGCTATCGAGAGTATCTTGCTGAACTTGTCAAGACTTACCTGAAGCGGAGTCTTTTTCTTCTTTGCGTTCTGCATAAGAGAAGCAATCTTGCCTATCTCGGTGTTCATACCGACTCCGGTAACTACCGCAACACCTCGTCCGTTGGAGATGTTAGAGCCGGAGTAGATCATATTCACGCGGTCACCGAGAGCAAGCTCGGGCTGGTCTATCTTGTCCGTGGACTTGGTAACGTTCAGGGACTCGCCGGTGAGGGCACTCTCATTGACCTGAAGCGAGGCTGCTTCGAGGAGACGTCCGTCGGCAGCGGCAACGTTTCCGGCTTCCATGAGGAGGATATCGCCGACAACGACCTCGGAAGCAGGTATCTCGGTCTGAGCACCGTTTCTGATTACTCTTGCGCTGGGGGAGCTCATAGCTTTCAGGCTGTTGAGCGATTTCTGTGCCTTGACGTGCTGTGCCGTACCGAGTATGGCGTTCATAATGAGCACGACGAGGATAACGATAGTACTTCCGATCTCGCCGCTCACCATTGAGATTATCGAGGCGATGATGAGGATAACTACCAGCAGGTCTGCGAACTGCTCGAGGAATACCCTGAATATGCTCTTCTGTTTTTCCTCTGAAATGGCGTTTTCGCCGTTTTTGTTTCTGCTCTCGGTTACCTGTGCATCGGTGAGACCTTTTTCGCGGTCACTGCCGAGAGTCTTAACGACGCTGTCGCCGTCCTGATCAAAATAATTCATATCATCTCTCCGTTTCATCAGACATTATTGTCATAGTTAAGGTTGTACTTTATCATAAACTTTTCGGCGTATGAGCCGGAAGGAACGTGGAAAATGCAGCCGTCACCGTAATATTCAAAGGCGCTTTCGTCCATTTTCTTTATACTTGCTGGCAGCCAGACCTCTTTGAGAACTGGTTCATAAGCAAATGCAGAGGCACCGATGGTCTCGCAGCCCTCGTTTATGCGGACAGTTTCGAGACTGTCGCAGTATTCAAAGGCTCTGCCGACTATCTCGGTGCAGCCGTCAATGGTGACGCTTTTCAGACCGCTGCAGTAGCTGAAAGCCTGTGAGCCTATGCTCTTAACATTGGACGGGATAGTTATCTCCCTGAGCTGTTCGCAGTATTCAAAGGCGCTTCCCTCAATGGAGGTGATGTTGTCCGGAATGGTGAATTCGGTAAAGTCGCCGTACTCATACTGACGTGCGCGGATAACGTTTTTCAGGTCGATCGCTTCGTAAACCGCAGGCTCGCTGGAATACTTCGCATCACTGTTGCCTTTGGCGAGCTTTTCAGCGTAAGAGCCGCCCGGAGCGTGTATCGTGAGGTCGCCGTCCGCCCAGAAAGTAGGCTCGCCGACGGATTTAAGGCTTGCCGGGAGATTTATGTCCCTGAGACTCGAGCATCTTGAGAACGAACCGCCTGCTATCGTTTCAAGCCCCTCTGCGATGTCCACGAAGCGGAGCGCGTCAGCGCAGTCGAATACGCAAGCTCCGATGCTCTTTACAGATGACGGGACATAGACTGCAACTATGGAGCTGTCGTTCTTGAAAGCCCACGACTCTATTCGCGTAACGCTGTCCGGGATATGGAGCTCGCTCTCTACGCCGTCGTAGCCGTAGAGTATGCCGTCCTCTATCTTGAAGCCGTCGCTGTCAGAGGGAATACTGCGGGCTTTTTCCATAAGCTCCATTGCGCGCTCACCGTCGCTGATATCGTCATTGGGGTTTGCATAGGAATTATCCTCACGGTATTCGTGATCGTCACTGTATTCTTCATCGGTCACAGCTTCGGTCTCTGTCTGGCTCTGCTTAGGCAGCTTGACGTTCTTTTTGGTCGGCTCTGTTACATCATCGGAGGTCTCTTCGGTTTCAGCGGAAGTGCTTTCCGAAGATTTTGCGGCGGAAGCGGTCGAGGCTGCCTTGTCCGGTGATGATGAACTGCTTTCGTCTGTCGTACCGCAGGCTGTCAGCAGAGATAATGACATAACGGCAGAAAGAGCAAGTGCAAGTGATTTTTTCATATTTGATCCTTCTTTCATAATGATAGCTGCAAATACAAAAAAGACTTTTATTGCAGCTTGATGTGCAACAAAAGTCTTGCTAAAGTCTTTTGGACTTTGTCCGTCCGGCAGCTTGCAGCTGCGTCATGACGAAACGGACACTTACAGCAGTGGCTGTTAAGAAGCTACTCCCTTTTATTGATAACATATTACCATTAAAATGGATATTTGTCAAGGGGAAGCGGTGCAGCGACTGCAAAAGTTACGGAATTATCGGCGTATTTTACAAAATAGAAGCGAGATAATGAAAAAAATATTACATTTCGGGAACTTTTTGCGTAATTGCTTGAAAAGATAGATATACGGTGCTATAATGTAATATGTCATATCTGCGTGGGATACGAGGTATGCGTTTACCGCTGACGCGGAATACATCGGAAGAAGGTAAGAGGGATCGTATGAGGATCACGGCTATGATACTTGCTGCGGCAACAGCCTTGTGCTGTGTTTCGTGCGGTAAGAGCAGTTCGTCCAGCTCTGAGGTCGATACCAATATAGTCGGTATGTGGAGCATCAGCGGCGAAGGCGCTGACGGCGGCTACATTTTTGAAGACAACGGCACGGCAAGTGTTTACTTCAAGCCTGACAATACATATTTCGAGGACGATGCTTTCTTTATCTACGGTACCCACGTCGGCGGAGACCGTCTCAAGTTTGACGGCGATATACTCACTGCCGAGGTATTGAATGAAAATTTCCTGACGCTCGACCGCGTCGGAGAACCTGACAAGACCACATTTAACGGCGATTATGTCATCACCGGCGGAACTATGCTCGAAACCATCATACAGAGCCTCGGTTTCCCGGAAAGTGAAAAGCCTGAGCTCCATTTCAGAGTCGAGGACAATAAGGCGACTATCGTTGCGGTAGACGCTATGGACTACACATTCGACGGCAAAACGCTCGATCTCAAGGGCAAGCACGGCTTCCCCTCAAGCAGCGGCGAGACGGAACGCAGCGGCGATAAGCTGACGATAAAGCGCAATGACGGCAAAAGCCGTGTACTGAACAAGGTCAAATAGCGCTTAAGCGCATTTGTATATAAGAAAGGCTCCGGATAAGATCCGGTATCAACCCACTCTTTACAGGAGGACAATTATGAAAAGATTAACAGCAATACTTCTGAGTTGTATGCTCATCACCTGCAGCTTTGCTTCTTGCGGCAGTGATGACGATGACGATTCAAGCAGCAAGTCAAAGAAGACATCAACTTCATCATCAGTTGAAGAGGATGACACAGACGACGAGGACTCAACAGATGATGAGGACTCGACCGACGATGAGGATTCCACTGAGAAGGCTACCAAGAAGAAAAAGTCTTCAAAGGGCGAGACCGATATTGACGAATTCGTTGGTAAGTGGGAAGCATTCAAGGTAATTGACGATAATGACGAGGAATATGAGGACGAGTATATGGGTGTAGCTATCTCTGATATACTCAAGCTCGAGATATTCGATGACGGTGCTATCACACTCAAGTTCTACGGTCAGAAGGACGAGGACCTCGAATGGGTAGACGAAGAGGACGGCACTCTGTCTGTTGAAGACAATGACGGCGTTACAACTTACCTCTCTATCGACGATGACGGAAACCTCGTTGCCGAGGACGATGAGGATACTATGTACTTCAAGAAGGTAAAGAAGTTCACAGAGCCTGAGACCGAGGAAGAGACTTCAAAGGAAAAGTCAACAAAGGAAAAAACAACTAAGGAAAAGACTTCCAAGGAAAAGACAACTAAGGAAGATACTACCAAGGCTACAAAGTCTTCCGGCGGAAGCGGCTACAAGAAGGGTGAGATCGACGAGGATATCTTAGGCAAGTGGGAGACCAAGGAAGGCTCCTTCAGCGGCTGGTATGAGTACAAGGAGGACGGTAACGGAAGCGTTTACCTCGACTCATCTTCTATCATTCACTTCGAGGGCGACAAGATCTTCTTCAACACAACAGAGCTCGGTCCTGACAAGTATACATTCAAGGACGGAAAGTTCTCACTCACTGTCGGCTCAAACGACATTCTCACTATGGAGAAGGTTGACGGCGACGGCAGCAAGCTCGACGGCGAATACAAGGTAACAAGCGGACTTCTCTTCGACCAGTACGACAAGACCTACAAGAATACGAGCGATTATGCTTTCCACTTCATCGTTGACGGAAAGAAGAGCACTATCTGCCTCGTAAACTGCTTTACATATTCAGCAGACGGCAGCAAGATCTACATCGGAGAGGGCGCATCACTCTTCAACAACAAGGAGTTTGATTACACTCTCGACGGCAAAAAGCTCACGCTCAAGTCCGGAATTGCACAGCAGATCCTCACAAAGGACTAATAAGATAAAAAACAACAAATCAGTATAGGAGAAATATTATGAAAAAACTTGCAGCGATCCTTGCAATGTGTCTCGTTATGACATCAGCTCTCGTTTCCTGCGGAGACGCAGACGAAAGCTCATCAGGCAGCTCAGCAAAGGCTTCAACATCAACAAGCGCTTCCGAGGAGAACAGCTCGGACGAAGCATCTACTGAGGAAGCATCAGATGACGAAACCGATACCACAAAGGCTTCAGATGACAATAACGATGAGACTTCCTCTGAGGCATCTTCAAACGGCGCTTCTGAAGCATCTTCAGAAGATGATACAACAAAGGCGAGCAAGGAGCTTCCCACAGGCGGCATAATCCCCACTGAGGAAGATACTACAAAGACTACTGTTGATCCTTCAACTCTCAAGGGCGGCAACATCGTTGGCTCATGGGAAATGACGGAAGAAGAAGTAACTATGATCCTTACCTTCAAGGACGACAAGACTGTTGGAGAAGCAATTGATTTCAGCGGTTATATCTCATTTGAAGGCAACAAGATGAAGTTCGGCGACGGCGAGTACGCTCAGGAGCTCGATCTTGAATTCGACGGCACTAAGGGCAAGGTCACAGTAAGCGGTGAGGAATACCTTACACTCGAAAGAATTTCCGGCGAGACAGACAAGAACAATATGGACGGTACCTACAAGATAAGCGGCGGTATTATGTCCTCAATGCTTGGCGGCGGCGACAAGGATATAACACTCAAGATCGACGGCAAGAAGGTACTTGTTTCAACTGACAATTTCGGAAAGTATGAAATAAACGGCAACAAGCTCAAGCTGACAGAGAACGGCGATAACGAAGCTGATGAGGTTTCCTTCAACGTTGACGGTGATACCCTTACTGTCGTTGACGAAAACGGTGAAGCTACTGTACTTAAGAAAGTTGACTGATCTGCGGAGGTGCTTGAATTAAATGGAGGGCGGAACTGACGGCGGTAATCCTCGGGAAAGGGGGACACTGCTATGACAGCTCGGATCATCCTGCAAATACTACTGATCGTATTTATGGCGGTTTTCACCTATACCGAGACCGCAGTCATAGCGATCAGCGATCCACAGCTTGAAAAACTTGCGGCGGGCGGCAGTAAACGTGCCGTCCGTCTTAAAAGGCTGACCGAAAAGCCTACGCGCTTTATGGAAATAATGCGGACTGCGTCCATATTCGCAGCGGCTCTGGGTTCGGCATTCCTTTCATACGATTTTGCAAGACTCGCTTCTGATGCTGTTAAGGACAGCTTCGGCAATATACCGACAAGCGTTGTGCGCGTCGCTGTGATCGCGGTAATGACTCTGATCTTTACTGTTATCACGCTCATTTTCGGAATACTTCTTCCAAAGGGCGCTGCAATGAAGGATCCTGAAAAGGCAGCTCTGCGAATGAGTCTGCCGGCAGTTATCATCACGGCGTTTTTTGCACCGGCGGTATTTATATCAAAGGCAGTCTCGAACGGCTTGCTCAGACTCATCGGCGTCGATCCAAATGGCGCTGAGGAGACCGTCACTGAAGAGGAGATCCTAATGATGTCCGATGCCGGTGCGGAAAAGGGGACTATCGACGAGGACGAGAACCGTATCATCAAGAACGTATTTGCCTTTGACGATATGACAGCAGGTCAGGTCTGCACTCACCGCACGGAGGTCTCCGTATTGTGGGAGGCTGACAGCACTGACGTCTGGGAGGAAACTATACACCGCACAAGACACTCTGTTTTCCCTGTCTGCGGCGAGAGCGTTGACAACGTCACCGGTGTTCTCGATGCAAAGGACTACTTCCGTCTCGACGACAAGAGCCGTGAAAACATTATGAAGAATGCGGTCCGCGAACCCTATTTCGTTCACGAGAATATGAAGGCGGACAGGCTCTTTGAACAGATGAAGCAGAGCGGTTCCGACCATTTTGCCGTTGTCGTTGATGAATACGGCGGAATGAGCGGCATCATAACGGTCACCGATCTTGTTGAGCAGCTCGTCGGGGAATTCTCTGATGATGAGGACGATGTTCCTCAGCCGCACATCGAAAAGACCGGCGATAATATGTGGCTCATACCGGGTACGGCTTCCGTAGCTGAGGTCAGTGAGGAGCTGGATATAACTATCCCGGCTGATAATTTCGAGACCTTCGGCGGCTACGTCATCGACGAGCTCGGAGATGTTCCGCGTGAGGGTACACAGATCTCTTTTGAGGCTGACGGACTGCGCGTTGAGGTAGTTGCGATAAGTCACCACAGAATAGAGTCGTGCCGGGTAGAAAAAATAGCTCCGCATATAACGGAGCCGGAAAACGAAGATCAATAATAAAGCAGTACAAAGGGCGCCTTAACGGCGTCCTTTTCAGATGTCAGAAGTCAGAGTTCAGAAATTAGTTGTAGGGGCGGCGTCCCGCCGCCCGCACGGTTCGGGATTGTATCAAAAATACTTTGTAGGGAACGCCGCCCTCGGCGTTCCGTAAGTATAAAAAACCAAATTTGTAAGGGTGGACGCCCAAAACGCCGCCCCTACACAATAATTTAAAGGCTGCACATCGTGCAGCCTTTTCGTTATTATGAATACTGTGAAGAGAGACCGTAGATCTCTTCAAGAGTTGCATTGCTGCCGGCATCGTGTACCTTCTTTGCGATCTCTGAACCAACATAGCGGATATGCCACGGCTCGTACTTGTAGCCGGTTATGCCTTCCTTGCCCTCGGGGTAGCGGATTATGAAGCCGTATTTGTAGCAGTTATCTGCGAGCCATATAGCCTCGGGAGTGCCTCTGAACGAATCGTCAACGCTGTTTACGTCGATAGCGAGACCTGTCTGATGCTCGGAATAGCCGGGACGAGCCGAGAATGTGTCGGCGCTTGCCTGACCGTAGCCGTTCACATATGAGTCGTAGAGCTGTTTCTGGTAGTTGTAGCTGCGGAAGCCTGATGAAAAGTAGATGTTCAGACCTTCCTTTGCGGCGTCCTGTGTGAGCTTGTTGAACCACTCATTGCAGTTGGGATCGAGAGTTCCGGGGTTATAGTTTTCGGAGATAGGATAGGACTTATTGACAATGAGGACATTTCCCTCGTAGTGAGCCTGGGGATCATTTATCTTAGAGGGAGCAGGAGCCTCAGCTAAGGGCTGAGGCTCGGGAGTTTCGGGGTTCTTTTCAGTTTCTGCCTTTGCAGCTTCGGGAGCCTGTTCAGCAGGCTTTTCTTCTTTGACTTCCTGCTTGGCTTCGGCTGTTTCAGGCTTTTTTTCGGTTTCCTGTTTCTTTTCTGTATCAGGAGTATTGTTCAGGGGAGTGTTATTGCCGTTGTTGTTCTGATCGTTGTTTGCGGCAGGAGTACCGGCAACGACTACTCTTATCATAACCTCCTGAGTAGGATTGTTCTTAGCCTTGAGAGTTACATAGCATTCGCCGCCTGAAACGCCGGTGATGTGTCCGTAAGCGTCAACGGTAGCTATCTTCTCATCAGAAGAGGTCCATACCTCGTCCTCCTCGGAAGAGCCCTCGGGATACTGCTGAACGTATGCGATACCGCTCTCACCCACATTGATGTATACACTGTACTTGTCCAGCTTGAAGCCCTTTTCGGGATCGTTTGAACCTGTTACTATCGTAGTTGTGGTAGAGAGAGTAGCAGGTGCAGTGGTTTCGGGAACTGAGGTCGTAACTGCGGTGGTAGTTGTTGTAACAGTTTCAGCCGGCTTGGTGTCGCCGCCCTTGCTGCTGCCCTTGCTGCAAGCCTTTGCGATAAGTATCACGAAGAGCAGTACGATGAATGCGATAACGAAGACTGCAGTGAGCTGTCTTTTGCGGAGAGTTTCCTTCGATACCTTTTTACGGGTACGCGGACGCTCAGGTCCTTCGTTGTAGTTGTTATAATTTCTGTTGTCCATTGATATTGGTCCCTTCCTTTTCTTATTTTTTAGGGAATAGTCATCGGGCACAAAAGCCCTGCTAACATTATAACACAATTACCTAAAATTGTCACGTTTTTTTGCAAAATTTCACAGAATTTTCTGCAATCTGCAATATACACCGGGTTGTTTTTTGTAAGGTTTATACAAAAACGTCCGGTGTTAAAGAACCGGACGCTAAAAATCGTTATTTGTTGTATTTTTTGAGCTCGCTGTCGAGAACAGGCGAAACGCTCTTCTTGAGCTCTGCCCACGACTCTGCGCTGCCCTCAAGGAGAGCTGTCGAGAGGTTCTTCACAACGCCGCGAGTTTCATAGTTATAGAGACCGTTTCCGCTTATCTTTGCGCCCATTCCGCTTGCGAAGTCGAAAACAGGGGTAACATTCTTCGGATCAAGATAGGACTGCAATGCGTTGTACTGTTCCTCTGTGATGTAGGATTTATCGGCATTGTTGCCGCTCTTGAGGTGGGTGAGAGCCTGTTCCTTTGCAGCAGCACGGTACTTGTCCGATGTTGCAGCATAGCGCTCACACATCAGGAACTTCGCAACAGCCTTGCCCTTTACGGAGTTGGCTGTGAGCATTTTTGCATCGAAATTGCAGCTCATATAGTATTTGTCTGCTCCGGGAGCCTTCGGGAAAGGTACTATCATAAGATCCATTTCCGGATTTCTTGCGTTGGAGCCGCCCAGCGCCCAGTCGCCCATAGCGTAGAAGAGAGTTGACTGGTCTGTCGGGAAGCAGTCGAGCCAGCCCTTTGTGTAGAGCTGCTTCTTTGCAACGTCCTCCATAAGTGCACCGGCTTTGTCGATATTGGGATCGGAGAGGTTGGAAGTGAACATGGTGCCGTCGTACTTTACGATATTACTGCCGGTCGAGGTTATCGCAGCTTCACCGAACCAGCCGTTTATGCCGTATCTGTTAGTGCCGTCAGCCTTTTCGACGAATTTTTCCATCATAGAAGTGAAGGCGCTCCAGTCCCATTTGCCTGCCTTGTAGAGCTCATAGGGATCATCGAGATCGTTCTCCTTCATCAGCTTGCGGCTGTAGGTTATGAGTAGCGGATCTGATATGCTGTAGGGAACGACATAGTGCTGACCGTTGTACTTGAACTGCTCTGAGATGTCCTTCATACTGTCCCACAGACCGGCTTCGTTCATACCCATATCCTCAAAATACGGATCGAGCGGTGCATAGAGGGAGGTCATTGCACCCTCGGGGAAGAAGTCCTCGATGTAAGGCACCATATCGACGTCCTCACCGGCTTTTATCCTTGCCTCAAGAACGGTCGAGAGCTTGTTGTGGTCGGCGTAGATGTACTGGACAGTGCCGCCGTACTGCTTCTGGAATATCGAAAGAGCCGCAGAGGGCTTACCGTTGGAGGCGGTGTTGAGATCATAGTCGGACAGCCATACGATGTCCATATTGCTGCTCGCAGTGTCAACTGCTTCCGTTGTATTTGTCGGAGCGGCTGTTGTCGTTTCCGGTTCGGAGGAGCTGCCGCCCTTTTTGCTGCAAGAGGTCACCGCTGCAAGAGCAGCTACCGCCAGCAGACCTGTTATCATCCTTTTTGTTCTTTTCATATATATCTGTCCTTTCAGGAAAAAGCACCGGAATTCTTCCGCTGCTGTATCAAATTACATTATACTACAAAACGCTGAGTATTGTCAAGGCTGCAAAGCTCCGCCGGCGTTCCTCGGAGGTCTGAATTCTTCATATTGATAATAAAATGTAAAATGTGAAAAAATTTCCGGAAAACACTTGATTTTTCCGGAAAGAGGTGTTATAATATGTAATGATGATAGTTAAAGCAAAAGACCGGAACCTTCCGGTCTTTCGTTTGTATTGAGGACTATTAGACATTACAGGTGGAAAGGAGAGTCCGTTTCAAGGACAGACTGCTTATGAAATTCAAGAAATTCGGCGGTACGGAACAGAAGGTATATGACCTGATAAAGCCAATTACCGACGAGCTCGGCTACTATCTGTGGGACGTTTGCTATGAGAAGGAAGGCGCTCTGTGGTACCTCAGGGTATTCATAGATCAGGACGAGGGTATCTCTATCAATGACTGCGAACGCGCTACCGCTCCCATCAGCAAGCTGCTCGATGAGAAGGATCCCGTGGATCAGAGCTATATCCTCGAGGTAGGTTCTGCCGGGCTGGAGAGAGAGCTCGTCAAGGAGGAACACTTCGAGGTGTGCCGCGGAGACGAGGTAAGGATACGCTTCATAAGAGAGACCGACGGCGAAAAAGAGATCACCGCGGTGCTCGCAGGAGCTGATAAGGAGGGCGTTTCTGTTGTCTGTGAGGACGGCAGCGAGAAAAAATACCCTCTGGCGGACATCGCCTTTGTAAAGCTGTATATGGATTTTGAATAATATTATACTGGAGGAATCAACAGAAATGAGTACAGGTAAAAGATCGTCAAAGGCTGCAAGTGATATGGTCTTCAGCGAGACCGAATTCTTCAAGGCTCTCGAGCTCCTCGGTGAGGAAAACAGCGTTGAGACTGAGATACTGATAGACAAGGTCAAGTCAGCTATGCTCAAGGCAGCAAGAAAGGCTTACCC
>ODAI010314532.1_pt1 | contig 12165 bp, 5 predicted proteins | sample 1539321 | NCBI WGS metagenome assembly ODAI01 (sample SAMN02144231, study PRJEB22623) | gut metagenome | biome: sheep rumen | host: Ovis aries | place: New Zealand
AGGCGCCCCAGTCGGACACGACGAAGCCGTCAAAGCCCCAGGTGTCGCGCAATATCTCCTGCAGCAGGTGGGCGTTTTCGTTGGCGTAGACGCCGTTTACCATGTTGTAGGAGGACATGATGGACTTGGGGTGTCCTTCCTTCACGGCGATCTCGAAGTTCGTGAGATAGATTTCGCGGAGCGTCCGCTCGTCCATGACCGAGTTCGAGGCCATGCGGCGAAGCTCCGTGTTGTTCGCGGCGAAGTGCTTCGGGCAGGCCGAGACGCCGTTGGCCTGGATGCCGCGGATGTAGCCCGCGGCCATCTTGCCCGCGAGATAGGGATCCTCGGAGAAGTACTCAAAGTTGCGGCCGCAGAAGGGGCTGCGCTTGATGTTGAGACCGGGGCCGAGCAGCACGCAGACGTCCTGGCTGGCGGCCTCCTCGCCGAGCATTTTGCCGAGCTCCTCGCCGAGGGCGGGGTCCCAGGAGTTGGCCATCGTGGCGGCGGTCGGGTAGCAGGTCGCGGGCAGCGAGCCGTTCAGACCGAGCTGGTCGCCGGCGCCCTCCTGCTTGCGGATGCCGTGGGGGCCGTCGGAGAGCGTCATGTTTTCGATGCCGAGGCGGCGGACGCTCTGGGTCTGCCAGAAGTCACGGCCCGAGAGCAGATGGCATTTCTCCTCGAGCGTCATCTCTTTGATAAGATCCTGATGTTTCAAGGCGGGTTGTTCCTCCTTCTATATGGTATCGAATGCCGATTCTATTTACTATTTTAACTTTCTTTTCGTCAGTTGTAAAGCACGTTTTGTGCTGAATATCCAACAGATTATGCCAATGTGTACAGAAATAGAAAGACCTGCGAAACGCCTTTAAAAATGAGAGGGAAGCGGTCGAGAGCGAGTTTCGTTATTCCCCGTATACAAATGCAAAGCCCAGCGGAGCGGCTTTGTATTTGAGAGGAAAACGGAAAGGGCTGTCGCTGCCCCGGAATGGTGCGGCGACAGCCCCCAGTTTGTTATATTTGTCAGGCTTTCTTTGCCTTGAGGTACTTTTTGATGCTCAGGAACTCCTTCAGCGCGCAGAGCAGGATGACCGCCGTCAGGATGACGTTCTTGACGATCTCCCACTTGGCGGCGCCGCCGTTCGAGTCATTGGCATAGGCGCGGCTGTTGGCCGTGGTGTACAGGATGTTCTTGCAGGCCTGGCGCATGGCGAGCACCGAGGTCGCGCTCGTCGTGTCGCTGACCTTGGAGAAGTCGGTCGCCTGCGGGGTCAGGCAGAAGTCGTTGCCGTTGCGGATCAGGATATCGGCATCCTGATAGCCGTAGCCGCCGAAGTAGTCGGTCAGGACCATGCCGCGGAAGCCCCATTCGCCGCGCAGAACGGTGTTCTGCAGCTCGGTGGTGGCAGCAGCATACTTGTTGCCGATGTAGTTGAAGGCGGACATGACAGCGCCGCAGTGGCCTTCCTTGACGGAGATCTCAAAGGGTTTGAAGTAGATCTCACGCATGGCCTGCTCGTTGGACCAGGTGCAGAGCATGTCGGTGCGGTGTGTCTCCTGGTCGTTCATGGCAAAGTGCTTCATGAAGGCATAGACGCCGCTCTCGGCTGCGCCGAGGATCGCGTTGGCGGCCATCTTGCCGGAGATGAAGCCGTCTTCGGAGTAATACTCGAAGTTACGTCCGGCAAACGCGCTGCGGTGGATGTTCATCGCGGGAGCGTACCAGCCGGAGACGTCCATCTCGTCGGCCATCTGACCGATGGAGCGGCCGAATTCCTTCGCCAGATCGGTGTTCCAGGTAGCCGCGATCACAACGCCGGCGGGGAAGCCGATGGAGGCCTTGCCGGTGAAGTTGTTGTTGATGGAGGCGGGGCCGTCGCAGTCGACCTGCTGGGTCTTGCCGACGGAGGCCACAGCAACGCTCTGGTAGCCGCCGACACCGATCAGGTTGACCATGTCGTCAATGCTCAGCTGATCGAGGAGCTTATCCCACTGGGCGTCGTCATAGGCCTTGCCGCGCAGGTCGGTCAGCTTCAGACCGTTCTGGGCGCCGGTGGTCGGCATCACGTCGTCGGGATTGTTGAACTGGGTCGGATCATAGTTGGTGTGGTTGTAGAAGCCGGCCTTCGCGCTGTCGCTCATCTCAAAGTTGGTCGGCGCGGCAGTGGCTTCTTCGTAGTTGGCAAAGCCGTCGGCGCGGGACAGATAGGTCAGATCACCGGCCGCGTAGTCAAACAGGGCAACGGCCGCGGTCTGATCGCTCTCGCGCTTGTTATCGGCACCGAAGGTCACCTTGGAGTCGAGCGTGAAGATCTTCGAGTCGATCTTGTTGTGGGAGTCGCGGTTGATGGAGATCTCATAGTCACCCTTGTCGAGCACATAGGCCTTGGCCTTGAGATAGTCGAAGGAGGCCATGTCCTCGGTCTTGAAGGAGATCTTCACGGTCTCGCTGGCGCCGGGCTTGAGCTCGGAGGTCTTGGCGAAGGCGACGAGGTTGGCGACGGACTTCTCGATGCCGCCGTTGGTGTAGGGCGGATTGTAGTAGACCTCGACCACGTCCTTGCCGGCCACGTCGCCGGTGTTCGTGACGGTCACGTCAAAGGAGATGGTGCCGTCCTTCTCGGACAGCTCGCCCATCTTCTGCTCGAAGGTGGTGTAGCTCAGGCCGTAGCCGAAGGGATAGACCACTTCCTTGTCATAGTCGATCACACCCTCGGCCGCCGCGGTCTCGTACCAGCGATAGCCGACGTAGATGCCTTCGACATAGTTGACAAAGTTCGGGGTTACGGGGAAGCCGTAGCTCATCGGGGAGACATCGCCGAGGTTGGTGTACTTAAACTCGCCGATGTTGTTGAAGCAGGGCGTTGCGGTCAGGTCCGCCACGAAGGTGTCGATCGTGCGGCCGGAGGGGTTGACCTTACCGGTGATGATGCTGCCCAGGGCGTTAAAGCCGGTCTGGCCGGGGCCGGGGGCGAGAATGACCGCCTTGATGCTCGGGTAATCGTTGACCCAGCCGAGCTCCATGGCGTTCGAGGCGTTGATGACGACAATGACGTCCTTGAATTCCTTGGTGACGCGATCGATCATCGCGAGCTCACGGGTGGTGGGCTCGAGATAGTGCTTGGAGGCGTCGAGATCCTCGGGATACTCGCTGTAACGCAGACCGGTCTGGCTGAACATTGTGCCGTTGCCGTCGTCGTTGAAGGTATCCGGGACATTGGGATCGAGGCTGGTGGGCAGGTCGGCGCCCTCGCCGCCGGAGCGGGCGAGCACGATCATGGCCGTGTCGGAGAAGGCCTTGGCGTTGTCAAAGATGCCGGCGCTCTCGTAATCGGCAATGGTGCATTCGGGCACGGTCCAGTCCTGGCCCATCATGCCGATGCCGGGACGGGAAGCGCGGAAGTCGGTGTAGAACTTCACGAGATCCTGGTTGTAGGAAATGCCCGCGTTCTCCAGGCCCTTGAGCAGGCTGACCGTCTCGTACAGGCCGGACAGCGAGCCGGAGCCGGTGCCGCCGTAGACCGGGTTGGTGGCGGACCAGCCGAAGGTGTTGAGCTTGACGTCGCCCGAGAGCGGCAGCAGCCCGTCGTTCTTGAGCAGGACGAAGCCCTCGTCCGCAATCTGCTCGCACAGAGCCTGCGCGTTGGTGATACTGTTTTCGGAGATATCACCGCCGTTGCTGAAGACCATGCTGACCATGCTGTACATCGGGCCGACAAGGATCGCATTGACGATCAGCGCGACAACCAGCAGGCAGGCGATCCAAGCACTCTTACGGACAAGACCCTTGAGCGGCTTCTTGATCTTGACCGCAGCGATCGTGATCACGATCGCCAACGCCAGCACAACGCCGATGCCGATGAGATAATTCTTCAGCAGGCCGATCGTTGTGATAACGTCGTTCATGTTGATACCTAACATTTGTTCTCCTCCTTTTATTTCAGTGTTATTAACACTTGTTTAACATTTTACAATATCTTTAAGGAGTTGTAAAATGCCGTTTATGCATCCCTGTATTCAGTACGCGCATAGTGACAGAAATTTTTTATACAGATTCTAAGAAAGCATAGAACGCAAATGGTGTAAATTGCACAAGAGCGCTTGCTTTTTTACCGGCGTTAAATTATACTGAATGTATAATTTGCATGACAGGAGGAGACAGCCATGATCGAGCTTGCACAGCTGCAGCAGCTGATCGCCGTGTCGGAGCAAGGCACGATTTCCGCCGCAGCCGAGGAGCTGCATCTCTCCCAGCCCGCGTTGACGCGCTCGCTGCAGCGCCTCGAGGGGGAGCTCGGCGTCGTGCTCTTCGACCGCAAGCGCAACCGCGCCGCTCTCAACCGCGTCGGCGAGCAGGCCGTGGCGCGCGCCAAAGCCGTGCTGGGCGCCGTGGACGACATGGCCATGGAACTGCGGCTGTATGCCGCGCGCCTGTCCACGATCGCCATCGGCTCCTGCGGCCCGGCGCCGATGTGGGATCTGGCCGCGGAGCTGGCCGAACGCTGCCCGGAGAAGACGCTCTCGACTGAGCTTGGGGACACCGAAACCCTGCTCGCCGGGCTGAGACGGGGCAGCTATCGTCTGATCCTGACAGACCGTCTGATCGAACAGACCGGGATCCTGTGCCGGAAATACACGCAGGAGCGGCTGTACGTTGCGCTGCCGCCGAAGCATCCGCTCAGCGCGCGGCCGTCGATCCGCTTGGCGGAGCTGGGGCAGGAGAGCATCCTGGCCTATCGCGACATGGGCATCTGGCAGCGCATTGTGCAGAATAATCCCCAGCTGCACTATCTGGTGCAGAGTGATCGCGGCACCCTGGCGGAGCTCGTGCAGGCGACCGATCTGCCCTGCTTTTCCTCGAATCTGACGGCCTCGCGCTTCCTCGGCAGAAGCAACCGCGTGACCGTGATGCTTGAGGACGAGGAGGCCACGGTCACCTTCTTCCTCTGCGCCCGCGAAAACGACAGGGACCTTTTTGAACAACTGTGCTGAACGAAAGAAAAAAGGCAGCGATGCATACAAGGAGAGGCAAACGATGCTGAGACTGATGATGGGCAAGGCCGGAACCGGGAAGACGACGGCCGTAATCGAGGAGATCCGCGCGCTGACCGAGCGTAAACAGGGCGGGACGCTGCTGCTCGTGCCGGAGCAGTACAGCCACGAGGCCGAGCGCGAGCTCTGCCGCCGCTGCGGCGACAGCGTGTCCCGCTATGCCGAGGTGTTCAGCTTCTCGGCGCTTGCACGGCGTGTGCTGTCGGCCAGGGGCGGCGCGGCACTGCCGTACCTCGACAAGGGCGGAAGGCTGCTTTGCATGGCGCTGGCGGTTTCCGGCGTCGGGACGCGCCTGAAGGTCTATGGTGGCGCGCGCCGCCGCTCCGAGCTGCCGGGACAGCTGCTTGCGGCCATCGACGAGATGAAGACCGCCGGTGTCGGCACCGAAGATCTGCTTGCGGCGGCCGGGCGCTGCGGCGGCGCGCTCGCGGACAAGCTGCGGGATCTGGCCCTCGTCAGCGAGAGCTACGAGGCCGTTGTCGCAAACGGCCACGCCGACCCGCTCGAGCGCCTGACGAAGTTGGCGGAAAAATTGCCGGAGAGCGGTCTCGGGCCGGAGAATCGCGTCTATATCGACGGTTTTACCGACTTTACGCAACAGGAGCTGCAGGTCATCGGCGCTCTGCTGCGGCAGCGCTGCGCGGTGACGGTCTGCCTGACGCTCGACGAGCTCAATGGCGAGAGCGAGATTTTCTCGCTCAGTCGCCGTGCGGCGCGGCAGCTGCTGCGCCTTGCGGACGAGTGTGGCGTGCCGACAGAGCAGCTTTGGCGGACGGAGAGCAAAAAGAGCAGCGCCGCGCTGCGCTTTTACGCTGAGCATGTGTTCAGCTACGCCTCGCTCGGCTTTGAGGGGGATGCGCATGAGATTGAGCTCTGGCGCGCCGACAGCGTCAGCAGCGAATGCGAGTTTGCCGCTGCGCGCGCCCTCGCGCTGGTGCGCGGCGGCAGCCGCTGGCGCGATATCGCGATCGCCGTGCGCGGCTTCGAGGACTATCGCGCCGTGCTCGAGAGCGTCTTTCGCCACTACGGCGTGCCGCTGTTCCTCACGCGCAAAAGCGAGCTGATGGCAAAGCCCCTGCCCGCCCTGATCGGCTGTGCCTATGAGCTGCTCGACGGCGGCTGGGACGTCGATACGCTGATCGACTACCTGCACACCGGACTCACGGGGCTGACGATCGAAGAATGTGACACGCTTGAAAACTATGTGTTCAAATGGCAGCTGCGCGCCGCGGGCTGGGAGCGCCGCGGCGACTGGAAGCAGCACCCCGACGGCTACGGTGTGCCGGAGAGCGAGGAGAGCCGCGCGCGGCTTGAAACCATCAACGCGCTGCGCCGCCGTGTGGCCGAGCCGCTTCTGCGCTTCAAGGAAAACGCGAAGCGCGCCTCCACCGCAGCCGGCCAGGCCGCGGCTCTCAGCCGGTATTTCGAGGATCTGCAGCTCCCGGCCATTCTCGAGCGGCGCGCCGGGGAGCTCTGGGACGACGGGCACGAGACGCTCGCCCAGGAGTATCGCCAGCTCTGGGATCTGATCGTCTCGGCGCTCGAGCAGGCCGCGGCCATCCTCGGCGACACCGAGATGGACCGTGAGGGCTTCGGCCGCCTGTTCACACTGATGCTGGGACAGTATGATATCGGCAGCATCCCCGTAGCGCTCGACCGCGTCAGCGCCGGTGATTTTGACCGGATGCGCCGCCGCAGCATCAAGCATCTGATCATACTCGGTGCGGCCGACGACCGCCTGCCGATGAACGACGAGCAGGGCGGCCTGCTCAGCGGCGAGGAGCGCCGCGAGCTGCTCTCGCTCGGCATCGACCTCGGCGGAGCGGGCGAAAACGAGCTCTGGCGCGAGTTTTCGCTGATGTACAACGTGCTGACCCTGCCCTCCGAGACGCTGACGCTGACCTGCCCCCTTGTAAACGCCGAAGGGGCCGAGCAGCGCCCGGCATTCCTGTTCAACCGCGCCCGGGTGCTGTTTGACCTGCCCGTCGGGATGATCGAGCCGGGACTATGCCGTCTGAATGCGCCCGGCCCGGTGCTGACGCTCGCGGCACAGGACCGGCACGGCAGCACACCGCAGACAGCGGCGGCGGCCGTCATCGTGGAAGAGCACTGGCCGGAGCGTGCCGAGCGGCTCAACGAGGCGGCGAGCCTTACGCGCGGACGGCTCACCAGCGAATCGGTCGAGGCGCTCTACGGCAAGAAGCTCCAGCTCAGCGCTTCGCGGATCGACAGCTTCGCAAGCTGCCGTTTTGGCTACTTCTGCCGTTACGGCCTGAAGGCCGAGCCCTATAAGAGCGCGGGCTTCGCGCCGCCCGAGATCGGCACCTTCCTGCACGCGGTGCTCGAGCATACGGCAAAGGAGGTCAAGGCGCGCGGCGGCTTTCACAGCGTCACCGACGAAGAGCTGCGCGGCATCGTATCTGCCTGCGTAGGCGACTATGTGCACAGTGAGCTTGGCGACCTGCAGGAGAAGTCCGAGCGCTTTATCTACCTCTTTCGCCGGCTCGAAAACGACGCACAGCAGATCGTGGCCGACATGGCCGAGGAGCTGCGCCGCTCGGATTTTGAGCCGCTGGATTTCGAGCTGGACCTTGCCCACACGAGCGATTTAAAGCCCCTGGAGCTCGGCGAGGGGGAGAGCCAGATGCGTCTGACCGGCATCGTCGACCGCGTGGACGGCTGGCTGCACGATGGGAAGATCTATCTGCGCGTCGTGGATTACAAGACCGGAAATAAAGAGTTTTCGCTCGAGGATGTGTGGTGTGGCATGGAATTGCAGATGCTGCTCTACCTCTTCGCACTCAACGCGGGCGGCGAGGAGCGCTACGGTGCGCCGATCGAGCCGGCTGGCATCATGTATATCCCCGCGAGGAACAAGATTTTAAGTTTATCCACGGATGATAAGGACGCTGCGGAGAAAGAGCGCGCGAAAGCGCTGCGCCGCAGCGGGCTGGTCTGCGGCGATGAGGCTTTGATCGAAGCCTGGGAGCGGGGAGAGGACAAGCGCTTCATCCCGATCAAAATCAGCCGCGGCAAGGTAAAAGGCGGGATCGCCGACATGGAGGAGCTCAGTCTGATCGCCCGCCACATCCGGCGCTGCCTCGGCGAGATGGCACGGGAGCTGCACCGCGGCAGCATCGACGCCGACCCGTATTACCGCAGCGAGGATAATCAAGCCTGCAAAAAATGTGATTTTCTGGCTGCTTGCCACTTCACAGACGGTGAAAACGGTGAGCGCTGCCGCTATCTGCCAAAGCTCAGCGACAGCGAAGTGCTCGAAAAGATGAGAGAGGAGGAGAGCCATGGCTGAATTTGTCCCGACCGGAAGCCAGAAGGCCGCGATCGACGCGCGCGGCAGCGCGGTGCTGGTGTCTGCCGGCGCCGGCAGCGGCAAGACCAGGGTACTGACCGAGCGGCTGATGGCGTACCTCACAGGCGCGGAGCCGGTCGACATCGACCGCTTCCTCGTCATCACGTTTACACGCGCCGCCGCCGGAGAGCTGCGCGGCCGCATTGCCCAGGCCGTCGCCGAGGCGCTGGCCGCCGACCCCTCGAACCGCCGTCTCCGCCGCCAGAGCGCCCTGCTGCGCCGCGCCGAGATCGGCACGATCCACAGCTTCTGCCAGCGGCTGCTGCGCCAGCACAGCCACGCGCTGGGCATCGCCCCGGATTTTCGCGTCCTCGACGACGACCGGGCGGCCGCGATGAAGGCCGCGGCGCTCGAGAACGTGCTGGAGCGCTATTACGCCGCTCCGAAGGAGCATCCCGGCTTCCTGCTGCTGGCCGACACGGTCGGCGCCGGGCGGGATGACCGCCGTCTCGGCGAGCTGGTGCTGAAGCTGCACGAAAAGATGCAGAGTCACGCCCGCCCCGAGCAGTGGGCCAGGCGGCAGGTCGAGCGGCTGCGCGAGCGGCACAGCGACGTCGGTGAGACGCGCTGGGGTCAGGAGCTGCTCGAGAGCGCGGAGGAGACCGTCGCTTACTGGGCCGACGAGATGGACAGCCTGCTCGCGGCCATGGTGCGCGAGGAGAAGATCCGTGCGGCCTATGCCCCGAGCGTGGCGGAGACGGCCGACGCTCTGCGCGAGCTGCAGCGCCGGCTCCGCATCGGCTGGGACAGCGCGCGCGACTATCTGCCGGTGCCGTTTTCCAAGCTGAAACCGGTGCGGAACAACCCGGACGCCGCGCTGACGGAATATATACAAAACAGGCGTAAAGCCTGCAAGGACGCAATGGACAAGCTCGTGGAGGATTTCGCCGACGATTCGCAGAAGCTGCTCGACGAGATGGCCATGACGGCCCCGGCCATGGAGGCGCTGCTGGAGCTGACGCTCGCCTTTGATAGGCAGTTCACGGCGGACAAGCGCCGCGGCGGCCTGCTCGATTACGCCGATCTCGAGCATCTGACGGCGCAGCTGCTGACGCGCCAGGACGACTCGCCGACCGAGCTGGCCCTTTCGGTGCAGCGGCAGTACGTGGAGATCATGGTGGATGAGTACCAGGACGTCAGCCGCGTACAGGACAGCATTTTCCGCGCCGTCTCGCGCGAGGGACGCAACCTCTTCTTCGTCGGCGACGTCAAGCAGTCGATCTATCGCTTCCGTCTGGCCGATCCGACGATCTTCACAGATAAATACCTGCACTACCGGGATCACGACAGCGCGGCCCCGGGCGAGCCGCGCCGCATCCTGCTGCAGGAAAACTTCCGCTCGCGGCGCGAGATCCTCGACGCGGCCAACAGCGTTTTTATGCGCTGCATGAGCCGCCGTCTCGGCGATCTCGACTACGGCGAAAACGAAAAGCTGATCTGCGGCGCGACCAACTATGAGGGCGCGGGTGAAAAACCCGAGCTGCTGCTGCTCGCACTGCCGAAAGACGGCGGCGGGGAGGAGCGCGCGGACAAGGATACACGCGAGGCCGAGCTGGTCGCCCGCGAGATCCGGCGGCTGATGGCTTCAAATATCGAGGTGCAGGGCCGGCCGCTCGACTATGGCGACATTGCGATCCTGCTGCGCTCGGCCAACCGCGTGGGCGGCGTCTACCGCCGTGTGCTGATCAGCCATGGCATCCCTGTGCAGAGCGGCCAGGGCGGGGATTTCTACACCTCGATCGAGGTGTCGACAGCGCTCAGCCTGCTCTCTATCATCGACAACCCCCATCAGGACATCCCGCTGATCGCGGCACTGCGCTCGCCGGTCTTCGGCTTCACGGCGGACGAGCTTTCGGCTGTCCGCGCAGCCGACAAAGACGCAGACTTTTACGGCGCGCTCCGCTCCGCAGCGAAGAGTGACAAAAAAAGCGCGGCTTTTCTGCAGACGCTCGATCGGCTGCGCCGCCAGAGCGCCGATACGTCGGTGGAGGATCTGGTCTGGACACTGCGTGGCGAGCTCGATATGCTGGCCCTGTGCAGCGCCATGCCGGACGGCGAACAGCGGCGCTTAAATCTCCTGGCTTTGACGGAGCTCGCGCAGCGCTTCGAGCAGAGCGGATACCGCGGCCTGCACCGCTTCGTGCTGTGGCTGCGCCGCCAGAGTGAGCGCGGCGAGGAGGTCGCGCGCGGCGCACAGAGTGCTTCTGCCGTGCAGATCAGTTCGATCCACCACTCCAAGGGCCTCGAGTATCCGGTCGTGTTCCTGTGCAACACGGCACGCCAGTTTAATACGAACGATACCCGCGAGACCGTGCTGGTACACCCGGAGCTCGGTCTCGGACCCAAGTATACCGATCTGAAGCGCCGCATCGAGTATCCGACGCTCGCCCGCAGGGCTATCCGCCAGCGGCTCAAGCGTGAAATGCTCAGCGAGGAGATGCGTCTTCTCTATGTCGCCATGACGCGGCCGAAGGAGCGGCTGTACATCACTGCCGCGCTCGCAGATCCCGAGGCGCGGATCGAAAAGCTGCGATTGAGCATCACCGGAGCGCTCGGCGCGGTGCAGCTAGCCGCGGCCTCGGCGCCGGTGGACTGGCTGCTGCTGAGTATCCTCAGCGGCGGAGACGCCATTTCCTATCGCATCTGTGAGCCTGACGAGGGCGAGATCACCGCGGAGAGCGCGCCGAGCCGCGCCGTGCCCGACGCGGAGACGCTGCGCCGTCTCGAAGAAAACCTCGCTTTCGTCTACCCGCACCGCGCTGCCGAAAATCTGCCCTCGAAGCTGACGGCGACCGAACTCAAGGGGCGGCGCGAGGCGGATGAGGACGCGCAACCGCTCTCGACCGACAAGCCGAGCTTCACGTTCCGGCGTCCGGACTTTGCGAGAGCCGACAAGCCGCTGACCGGCGCCGAGCGCGGCACGGCCACGCACCTCGTGCTGCAGTATATGGACTTTGCCGCAGCGGGCAGCCTGGAGTCGATCAAACAGGAGATCGAGCGGCTGCGGTGCCTCGCGGTCATCTCCGACCGCGAGGCTGAGGCCGTGGACGCGGAGGCGATCGACAGGCTGTTTCGCTCGCCGCTTGGGCAACGCATGCTGCATGCCGATCAGCGCGAGCGGGAATTCAAATTCTCGCTGCTGGTCGATGCCGCGTCGCTCGGAGGCGCAGAGGGGGAGGAGCAGCTCCTGCAGGGCGTGGTCGACTGCTGTATCATAGAGGAGGGCGCGCTGACGGTCATCGACTATAAGACCGACGGCGTGCGCACGAGCGAGCAGATCGCCGCGCGCAGCGCGTATTACGCCGGGCAGCTGCACGCCTACGCCATGGCGCTCACGCGCATTTTTGCCCTGCCGGTGAAGGAGTGCGTGCTCTATTATCTCGCCGCGGGCGAGGCCGTCCGCGTGCCAATGTAACGGGCGCGTACGTTATGTAAAAAAATATGAAAAACCCCTTGTCAGACAGGAAAAACTATGGTATCATGCTCCTTGCGTCTTGTAACTATGCGTCCGAATGCACAATCAAGACAGCCATTGACGAGGAGAGTATTTTATTATGAAAGACGGCATCCATCCCAACTATAAGCCCACCACGATCCGCTGCGCCTGCGGCAATGTGATCGAGACCGGCTCCACCAAGCAGAACATCACCGTTGAAATCTGCTCCAAGTGCCACCCCTTCTACACCGGCAAGCAGAAGCTGGTCGACACCAGCGGCCGTGTGGATAAGTTCAACAAGAAGTACGGCATCAAGTAAGAAAAACGG
>ODAI010918319.1_pt1 | contig 12165 bp, 5 predicted proteins | sample 1539321 | NCBI WGS metagenome assembly ODAI01 (sample SAMN02144231, study PRJEB22623) | gut metagenome | biome: sheep rumen | host: Ovis aries | place: New Zealand
ATGTGGCATTCATCGCCAGCCTCTGTGGTGGCTGTGGCAATGTAGATGCCCTTAGGCAGCGAAGCCACAGGTATGGTAATGAAGTGTGCTGCGTTGCGTGTAGCTGGGTCGATGCCCACCTTCATTCCTGATGTGTTGTAGAGAGCCACACGGCGGATGGGGGCGTCTTCGCTCTTCACGTTGATGACTCCATCCACGCAAGCGATGGTGATGCCACCCTCCTTGGTGTAGGAACGGATGTCGTCAGGTTCTGGATTGACCGGCTTGACGTAGAGTTCGTCATACGAACCAATTTGGTTCGCTTTGGCGATGGTGGGTTGATTCATCACGTAAGTGTCGTTTGCTCCATCAGGATAGCGTCCGAATGACTGTGTGCCCAAGTGGATGTCGTAGTGCAGCGCGTCAGAATAGTTCTCCGTGCTGATGAGTACGTCGCCTCCTTCTGTGGCCAGTTTGAAAGACGTGTGGATTTCAGAACCGATGTTGTCGAGTTTGTCGCACCAGATCACCTTGTAGCCATGTGCCGGGATGATGGTGTTGAGTGCCACATCGTTGGTGGGCACTTGGTACTTCTGCGGCTTTTCGGCATTGTCTGAGATGTACATGCCAGCAATGTCGATGTCCTTATCTGTGGTGTTGTAGAGTTCCACCCAGTCGTTCTTCTTGAAGTAGTCGTTGATGTACATGGAGTTGGCGGCACTCACCTCGTTCACACGTACAGGCGTGATGCCTTCAGCCAGCATGTCGGCTTCAGGGATAGGCTCGAATACGGCCACTACTTTCTGCATACCAGAGGTGGGCAATGTGTATTCCTTGTCATAAGAGATAAATTCCATTTCAGCTTCGTCTTCCGATGCCTTGGTTAGCGTTGCATCCCAAAGAATGTCTGTGGAAGTAGCACTGTTATTGTGAACTTCGACAGCAATGATGTTAGTGCCTCTCTTGAAAAGAGAACCCTTGAGCGTCATGGAGCTTTCGTCTGGGTTGTTTTGGGCGTAAGAGGACGCAAATGTGTTGTAGTTCACTGTGCCAGATGGCATATTGTATCTTCCTGCTTCCACACCGTTTACATAGACAATGCAGCCATCATCGATGGTGAAATCAAGAATAAATTCATCATTTTCCTTCACCTCTTCGGAAATGGCAAAGGTTTTGCGGAAATAGTAACATGAGAGGTTCTGGGCAGTCTCTGTGGTTTGATTCTTGCCGTAGCCGATGGGAGTTTTGCCTGTGCCCCAGTTTGAGGCGCTGGTATTGAGTGCTGTCCAATCGGCATTGTCGAGCGAACCTTGGTCGTAATATCTCCATGTTGTTCCGCTGCCGAAGATTTCCTTCGAAGTGGTAGTGCTGCCTGTCCTCCAGCCTTTGAATTGGTAGCCGACAGGTGCTTCTGCCTTCAGGGTGATAGGTGCAAACACGTAACCGTTAAATTCCGAGTAGGGAAGTTCGATGTCGTTTAACTTGATTTTTGCATTCGATACATTGGATGAAATGCTGGCGTTCTGGCGCACCGTACTTGTCAGTTTCATGGCTGAATAACTCTTCAGGTGATTGGTGAGCGTGTTGGCGTAAGACGTGTTGAAGTGGTTGATGAGGTCGTTGGCCGTGTTGTCAGGCCAAACCCAATTCCCTTGCGAGAGAGTAGTGCGCATCTCGTTCACGATGGATGAAACGCGCTTGGGTTGGAATACGGATCCACCCATGATGCAGTAGGTGTCGATAAACTGTTTGCGGAAACTATCGTTTTTCAACAAGTTCTTGAAAAGGGTCACGAATTTGATTTCCATTGTGAGGCGCTTTCCCTCCAGACTCTTTCCTTGTGAGTAGTCATAGCCATGCAGGGTGTCGAAAGTGTAATTCTGCTTGCCGAAGAATGTGCTGAGCGGAGCATTGGTGCTGAGTGCGCCATCGAGGTCGAAGAGGACGAAACGGAACTTGCCGTCGTTCACGTCGCGGAATCCTTTCACGTTGTTTTGTGGCCAGTCCCAGTTGCCTGTGTAGAGTTCCACGGCCATGTAATTGATGTATTCGTCAATGTCGAGCAGCTTGCGGATTTCTTCGTAGGTAGTCTCGTCATCTGCTGTCTTGCTCAGTTCAACCAGACGGAGGAAACTCTCGTCTGTACCTTTCATCTGTATGTAGCCGGAATCAGGACAAATCTCGAACTGATCCATTTCGTCCGTGTCGATGCCGAAGTTGGCGTATGCATAGTGCTTGTTATTGGGTTCGCGCATGTTCAGCACATCATAGTGATAGCCATTGATGAACACGTGAACGGGTTGCCAAGCCTGGTATTCCACATTCAGTCCGCTGCGGGCAGCAATCTGCTGTAGGGCTGCATCCTTGATGCGGCAGCTTGTGTCATTGCCACCATTGCGAATCTGCAAGGTCTTGTTTTTGATGTATGGTTTCTCGTCAAAGAATTGTGCTTGGAAGAAATTGTTGAAGTCAAAAATCTTGTCAGCTTTCAGCTTGAAGGACTTTGGATTCCACGCACGGCTCCATCCGCCACAGGTGGCGAAGTTGCATTCCTGCGAGATGAGGCACTTGTTGTCTGTGGTGATGTAATCGAAAGCCACAGGACGGTCCCAATCCATGTTCCAGTTGCAGTTGGCGGTCTGTCCGTTACCTGGGCGACCATTAGGCCCTTGCTCGAACACTCCATATTCTTGTGAATAGATGTTGTTATCGTCGGTCACCACAGAGATGATAGGGAAAGGATATTCGCCTGAATCGTAAATGTAGGAACGTGTCACCACAGGTGAGGGGAGGAATCCTTCCTTGAACAGGCGGAATCGGTAGCAAGTCGTATTACTTACGTTGAAAAGTCCTGTGCTTGATGTCTCTCCATGGGTCAGTGTTGGGGTTGTGCCATCGGTGGTGTATTTCAACGTTGCTCCGGCAGGAACATTCACACTCACCACCATTGGGCTAGCGAAGCGTTGTGGGTCTTTATCTACAATGGGTGCTTCGAGTTGGCTAGCTGCAAAGCCTCCGTTGGCCTGATTGGAGGTGCCTGGTGAAGGATTGCCTGTCATGCCCCATACTGTCCCTCCATCCGCAGTTCGGGCATAGGACACGCGCGAAATGGCGGGTGGGTAGTCTTGCTGCGCCAGAATCTTAGTCCCGTCAGAAATGATGATGGTTCCTCCATCGCAATCCAGTTTGTCATCAATCTGGCGGTAGGATGCCATTCTCCCTATTTCATGATGGTCGAAATTGAGGATGGCAAAGCCTTTGGCAGGCAGAGCTCCGTATGAGTCAATGAGTCGGTGCTTGGTCAGGTTGTTGGGGTCGTCCGTCACGTAAAGTCCTCCTAACGAGATGCCCATGTTGTTGGGGTTGTAAAGTTCCACCCAACTGCCGTAGTTGAAAGATGGGTCGAGATAAACATCCACGTTGGCGGCCATGATTTCATTGATGATTAAAGAATTGGCTATGTTGGTATGTCCAGAAACAGTGATGGTACATTCTGCTTTCTTCGTTGAGTCCTTTTTTGATTTAGCCGTGATGATACAGGTGCCTTCGCTAACAGCAGACACCAAGCCTTGGGCATCGACAATCGCAATGGTTTTGTCGGACGTGGTCCAAGTGAGGTTGGAGTAGGGGGCATTAATTGGCAATGCAGTGGCTGTGAGATTAAATACTTGGTGAGTCACCATCGTCACGGCTGATTCTGAGAGTTGAATTTCCTGTACGTTGCTCTCGTACTCCAGTGTCCAGTTGTCAATACAGGTCCAGTCTTCGTCGATGGTGTTCGTTTTGCGTATGCCAATGGTCAGTATGCCATCTTCACCCACTTCGCATTCTACGGTATTTTTGTACTTACCCTCTTCAAACCAGTAGTGGGCAGCTTCCATGTTGTTGGGAATATAGTAGGTAGTGCTCCACCACCACCATTCGCTGCTGGAGCTGACGGCAGATGCATCGCCACCTAATGATTCTTCCAACGCAGCTGAGGAAGCCGGAAGAATGGCTTTCGTTTTTTCTTCATTGGCAGTTTTGGCATAAAGTATGGCATTCTGGCTACCGCTATAGTTGCCTCCCTCGTAGAGCGAGTAGTCGTTGTCGGCACTTCCCATGCGATAAAAAGCACTGAGGCTGACCCTGTATTTGCCAGGAGTCAAACCCGTCAGGGTCTGGTAGGTGTCATAGTTTTTGTTGTAGTGTTCTGCATTTTCAAAAGGATTGAAGGCTCCCAATTCGGTGCCTTGCCATCCCGTCTTGATGTCGTTGTTCTCGAACCTTGGGTTGGAAATGTACCTGTCGGTTACGTTAAACCATTCTTTGGCGGCGAAGCTTGTCAATGTGACACCTGCCAAAAGAAGGACGGATAAAAACTTTTTCATATTCAATAATTTAGTTTAGGTTGTTCTTTCTGTTTCAGATTGTTCTTGGTAAAGTTGTTGAATGTATTTTCTGTTTGAGTGGCATTGTCTTCCAGACGTTTAAGCCTTTTAGTCTTTAGGCTGGGGCTTTCTCCAGAAGTTGAATCCCAACATGTATTTCAGCGTTCCGTAGGTGTTGGTCAGACCAAATTTATCTTTACGATATGAATAAGTATGCGTTTCAAAAATCAGTCCGCTAAACAGCCTCGTATTGTTCCAAAAGAGCGACATGCGGAGGTTGATGTCGGTCGAGATGTTGTTCAGGATGGAGTGCTTCTCCTTCTGGGCTTCTGTGATGTTCGACCGCCTGTAGCCAATGTTGGGCATGAGCGAGACGGCAAACAACACATTGCGTCCAAGCACGCAGTTGTAGTTGTAGCCTACGCTCAGGCTATAGTCGTTGTAATTCACTTTAGAGAAGAGGAGGGTTGAGTCTATGTTCGTCTTCAAATAATCGGGCAGAGCATCTGCATCCAGACTGATTTTCTGGTGGTTATACTGGAACCCAATGCTCCAGCTGCCGCAACTCTTCCGCTGCACGGCATTTGCACCAAAGGCTGCTGGCCACGAAAAGTGGCGATTGTTGAACAGATACACGATGTTGAAGCCGTTGCATCGTGAGTCCAGCCCGTGAAAAGTACGGTCTTTCCCTCTCAAGTCTATATCACTTACGCTCCTGATTTCAGCGCCTTTACCAGAGTTGAACGAATAGTACTCTCCAAAAAACTTGGCCGTATGGACAACGAGCGACTGTCGCATGGAGGTACCATTGGTCTTGCCTGCTGGGATGCCGAGGTCGTTCATGTTCCAGACAATGCCGTAACCCAAGATGCTGTAGTATAAGTATCCACCCAGTATGACGGATGGGTCTGACTGAATCACCATCGTGTTGCGGGTCTCTGACGAGCGCAGGAAGTAATAGTCATGCCAGTAGGACAATTCCATCTGAGCCGTGAACTGATACTTCTGTGGGGTGACGTATGTGGTGTCGCAGCCCATGAAGAAGTTAGATACGCTCTCTATCATGCGGGGAAAGAAAGGTCTGCGATGCCGCTCCACCAACACGCTGTCCAACATGGTCTCTTCTTTTTCATCCCCATCTTCATCATCCTCCGCTTTTTTCTCTTTTTCATCTTTTTCTTTGTCATCTGCGTTTAAGCTGTCAACAAGAGTGGGGATTGTTTCTTCAATCGGCACCGTCATATTGTCAGTCTCTGCATAAGCCAGCACTCGTTGACAGATTATTGTAAGAAGTATTGTTAAGAATATCTTTGTAAACTTTTTTTGCATGTAACTCTGTCGTCGTTCAATTAAAATTTTCCCAATATTTTGTCCATCACCCAGTTGGTGGCTGTGGCACTCACAGAGTCGCAGTCGCACTTATGCTTGCCCTGCAGGTGGTGCACCACTTTCTCAATCAACCTCATCTGCACATGTGGTGGATTGGGGACAACGATTTTTTCTTGTCCTTTTTCTGTATCGACCACAATGGGCTCATAGTCAAATACGGAAAAAACAATTTTCCCTTTTGTCCCCACAATGGAAATTCTGTCTCGACGGGCTGACTCGTGTGCAACAAAACACCACGAACCACTGCCCGACAGGCCATTGGCAAAACGGAAACAAGCGTTGAACGTATCTTCCACTTTGTAGAGCCCCACCATATTTTGGCAATATCCCTCAGCCTCGATGATGGGTCCAAACCAATACTGGAGCAGGTCAATCTGGTGGGCTGCTAAATCGTAGAAATAGCCGCCTCCACCTGCCACTTCGGGTTGCAGCCTCCAAGGGAGTTCTTTACCACTTTTGTAGTCCAATTCACGAGGAGGCACCGCAAAGCGGACTTGTACAGTCAATACCTTGCCGATGTCGCCATTATCAACAATCTGTCTGGCACGTTCGAAGTAGGGGAGGTATCGGCGATAAAAGGCCACGAAACAGGGAATGCCAGTCAGTTCGCTGATGCGATTCACCCGCAAGCATTCCTCGTAGCTTGCTGACAACGGCTTCTCGATGTAGGCCGGCTTACCCGCTTTCATCGCCATGATGGCAAAAGTGGCATGAGAGGATGGGGGAGGGGCAATATAGACTGCATTCACATCAGGGTCGCTGACCAGCGACTGAGCATCGGAATAGTATTTCTTGATGCCATGACGTTCAGCGTAAGATTTTGCTTTGGCTTTGTCGCGGCTCATCACTGCTACCACCTGGCTGCCTTCAATCTTTCCGAAGGCAGGGCCGCTCTTCTTTTCTGTCACTTCGCCGCAACCGATGAAACCCCATCTGACTGTATCCAAATGTTCCATTTTGTTGTTCTGCAAACTTGTTATAGTCCTTTTTGCTTTGCAAAGGTAGCAAATAATTCGTAAATCTTCATGCCTAATTCCCAATTATTCACTACCTTTGCACCAAATTTAACAGATAGACAACCTTTTTTATGGCTCGTAACAAGAAAAAACAGCTCCCCGTGTTAGAACAAGTGCCTATTGTGGCATGTGCTGCCGAAGGCAAAGCTTTGGCTCGTGTGGAGGACAAAGTGGTGTTCGTCCCATTTGTGGTTCCAGATGATGTGGTGGACTTGCAGGTGAAGAAGAAAAAGAATTCTTACATGGAAGCAGTGGCGGTGAAATTCCACAAATATTCCCCTTTGCGCACGTCCCCGCAATGTCGTCATTATGGTGTGTGTGGTGGGTGTAAGTGGCAGTGCCTTCTGTATGAGGAGCAGCTTAAAGCTAAGCAACAGCAGGTATATGACAACTTGACTCGCATAGGTAAGGTGGAACTACCTGAATTTCAACCCATCCTTGGCAGCAAAAAGATTTATGGCTATCGCAATAAATTGGAGTTTGGTTTTTCCAACAAGCGGTGGCTCACAGAGGAAGAGGTGAGACAGAATGTGAAATATGATGTCATGGATGCTGTGGGTTTCCACATTACGGGAGCCTTTGACAAGATTCTCGACATCACAGAGTGTCATTTAATGGACGATATCAATAACCAGATTCGTAACGACATTCGCCAGTATGCCCTGCGGCATCACCTCGAATTTTATGACCTTCGCCAGAATAGAGGACTGCTTCGTTCGCTCATGATTCGCACTTCCAACACAGGTGAACTCATGTTTCTCGTTCAGTTCCGAATTGAAACGCAAGAAGAACAGCAACAAGCTGAAGAACTGATGCAACATCTTGCGTCAACTTTTCCCCAGATTACATCGCTCCTTTATGTTGATAATCATAAAGCTAACGATACGTTTGCCGATCAAGAAATCCATGTGGTGAAAGGCAAGGACCACATTTATGAAAAGATGGAAAACCTTCGGTTCAAGGTGGGACCCAAATCTTTCTATCAGACCAATACAGAACAAGCTTACGAACTCTATAAAGTGGCACGCCAATTCGCATTCGATGAGTTTGAAATGGCAGAGAAGCCCCTTGTCTATGACCTCTACACAGGAACAGGCACCATAGCCAATTTTGTGGCGGAAAAGGCGCGCCAAGTCATCGGAATAGAATATGTGCCAGAGGCAATTGAAGATGCTAAAGTGAATGCAGAAATCAATGGCATCACCAACACGCTCTTCTATGCGGGCGACATGAAGGACATTCTCAACAAAGACTTCATAGCCCAACATGGACAACCCGACATCATCATCACCGACCCCCCACGCGCAGGTATGCACCAAGGAGTTATCGACACCCTGCTTTTCGCAGCTCCCAAGCGCATAGTTTATGTGAGTTGCAATCCTGCTACCCAGGCGCGTGACCTTCAGCTGCTCGATGCTGACTATCGAGTGTCGCGAGTGCAGCCAGTCGATATGTTCCCCCACACTCAGCATGTGGAAAATGTAGTCCTTCTCGAAAGGCGGAATGCTTAATTCTTAACTCTTAACTTTTCATTCTGATGTCTTCTTATTTTGATTATAAAGCAGCAAACCACTATACGGACTATCCTGTCAAGGAACCAGCCGAACTGATGCAGTTTCTCATGAACAAGATTTCAGGTATTTCACGTACACGCGCTAAAGAACTGCTTTCTCAGCGAATGGTCTATGTGGATAAGGAAATCGTCACCCAGTATAACTATCCTCTTCATTCTGGACAACTGGTACAAATCTCCAAAAAGCGGCATGTGCATATTCTGAACAGTCGCTGGGTGAGACTGGTGTATGAAGATGCTTTCCTCTTGGTGGTGGAGAAGAAGCAAGGCATACTGACCAACGCCCTCCCAGGCGACAGGCGGGAGAATGTCAAATCCATCCTCGACGAATATGTGAAACGTCAAAACAAAGCGTTCAGTGTCCACACTGTTCATCGTCTCGACAAAGGCACATCAGGATTGTTGCTTTTTGCGAAACGGCGCGACATTCAAAAAACCTTCACGGACAATTGGAAAGATATCGTCACCGATCGTCGCTACATTGCTGTTGTGCAAGGTGAAATGGAGAAAGACAGTGGCACAGTCACTTCCTGGCTGAACGACAACAAGATGTTCGTCACCTATTCCAGCCAAGAGGACAATGGAGGAAAGTTCGCAGCCACTCACTATCGAACGCTGAAGCGTAAGAATGGTTTTTCTTTGGTGGAACTAAAACTCGACACAGGACGCAAAAATCAAATTCGTGTCCACATGCAGGACTTGCATCATCCCATTGTGGGCGACTTCAAGTATGGCAGCACGCTCGACCGCTATGGTGACTGTCATGATGCAGCAGGTCGCATCTGCCTGCATGCGTTCCGCCTTGCTTTCCGTCACCCCATTACAGGCGAGCTTCTGCAGTTCGAAACGCCTTACCCCGCAGAGTTCACCCGTCTGATGGCCTAAAGGAAGGGTTGGGAGGATAATTTGGATGCACGTCTTAATCTTTTCCTGTTGGAAAGAGTCCAATCAAGAAAAGAAAAAAACGTCTTGAGACTATTTTATGCATTTTTTAATCTATGATGTTTAAGAAACAATCTCTCATTTTTCTCATGATGGCCGTCATGTGCCTCATGTGTATGCCCATGATGGGAATTGCGCAAACGCAACAAAACGACACGAAGGCTGACTATGCTGGTATTGTGCAGTACCTGCAGAAGGCCATGAATTTCAACACAGCTATTCCGCAGGAAAAAGTCTATGTACATTTCGACAACACAGGCTACTTCGAAAATGAAACTATGTGGTTCAAAGCATACGTAACACGCACCGACAAAATGTCGCCTACCGATTTGAGCAAGGTGCTGTATGTGGAATTGCTCAATCCCAGCGGTGATGTGGTGAAAACACAGAAAGTGCCCATCGATGAGCATGGACAGGCGTTTGGCGACATGAAGCTCGACACGCTCTTTGGCACAGGATTTTATGAGGTGCGAGCCTACACACGTTATATAACCAACTGGGGAGTCAATGCCCTCTTTTCGCGCGTCTTCCCCATTTTCAAAGCTCCCAAGGAGGAAGGCAACTATAGCGAACTGACCGTCAGCACCAAACTGTATAAAGACCGCGATCCCAACAACCGCGACACCACTGACTCTCTTTATGCCAAAGCGGTGGAAGATGGTGTGTATTCAAATGAAACATCCAAAACCATCAGTGTGCAGTTTTATCCTGAGGGAGGCGACCTGCTGCAAGGACGGAAATGCAGGGTGGCTCTTTTGGCCGTTACCGATAATGGACATCCCTATCAAGGGAAAGGTACAGTGGTGAATGCGGATGGTGCGGTCGTTGCAGATGTCGAAACCGATTCGTTGGGCAGAGGACTTTTCACCCTTACCCCCGATGGCTCAGTGCTTACGTTCAACATGAATAACCAGAAGGACAAGCTACAGAAATTCACGCTTCCAGAGGCAAAAACTGAAGGTTGCGCCCTCATGATGGACGTGATGGGTGAGAACATCATGACCACCCTTCAATGCTCACCCAAATTGTGCGACCGCCTGCTGGGTTATGCCATCATGAACAACGGTAACATTATCTACTGCGACACCCTGATGGGTTCGCCCCTCATCGAACTGGAACTGTTGCGCAAGAAGATGGCAGAGGGAGTCAATCAGTTCACCCTTTTCAACAGTCATGGACAAATTCTGGCCGAACGCCTCTTCTTCCTCTGTCCCAAGGCTACTCCTGCCGACAGCATTCGCATCACCACGCTCACACCCTATCTGAAACCCTGTGGGAAGGTAGAGCTGGACGTGCAAACTTTGCCCAACACCACCTTTTCCTTTTCTGCCATCGATGCTGGCACCATGACCAATGGGCAGCAGGGCAACTTGAAAACATGGATGCTGCTCAGTTCGGAAGTCAGAGGTTACATCAACCATGTGGACTATTATTTCGAGTCGGACGACCAAGCACATCGGCGGGCTGCTGACTTGCTCATGCTTACGCAGGGATGGAGGCGTTATGACTGGAAACTTATGACGGGGCAAACTGCGTTCGAGAAGCCTCAACCCATTGAAGATCAGTTCTACATGTTCGGAAAACTGGAACCCTACCGCAAACGGAATGATGTGAGCAATGTGGAATTGCGTGCTTACCTTTTTAACGAAAGCGGGCAGAGCCTTTCAGGCGAAACAAGGACTGACTCTTTGGGCAACTATGCTTTTGCGCTGCCATTTATCGATGGAGAGTGGAAAATGCAGATTTTCACACGCGTAGAAGACAAACTCAAAACGTTCCGTGTGGGCATCGACCGTCAGTTCTCACCCAAACCCCGCTTCATCACTCCCGTCGAGGCTGCCATACAGCCACCTCTCCAACCCAACTTCTTCGTCATCAAGCCCGGAGATCCTGAGCCTGAAGAGGAATTTGTTCCCATTACACGTAAGAATCTTGTGCTGCAGAACGTCACGGTCAAGGCCAAACGGCGCTATTTCACCAACGATGATTGGACTTATAAGAATGAAAATTATGGAAGCCAATATGCCACACTTTTTTACGACATAGACCGTGAACGTGACAACCTCATCGACAGCGGGAAAGAAGAACCCACGCTTTTCGAATTCCTTTGTCGTAAGAACGCCCTTTTCAACAATCCTGAGGCAAAGGATTTACCCGTTCCCACCATGCCCGATGATTCTGACGGATTGTGGCAAGGCAAAATGTCCTATGCTAACCGCCCCATCAAATGGATTGTGGATAATGGCGAGACGCAGATGGTGCTCGACACTGCTAATATTGAGGGGGCTGCAAGAGTGTTGGGTGTGTCGAAAAACGACGAAGACCTGTTCATCGAATGGAGAAAGAATGAAGGGAAATATGCAATGGTATCTAGCGAAGTGGGCAGTACGGGCGACCAGTTCTTCCCCCTATGGATGGAGGAAGTGAAAAACCTCTACATCGTTCCAGACAGTCCCAGAGAGACCCAGGGATGTGTGCGCATCTACCTTTACACCCACAAGAAATACACAACGGCCAGCAATAAAGGGCTGCGCCGAACCTATTTCCAGGGGTTCAACCAGCCCTCTACATTTCAGATGGAAGACTACAATGTCATTCCGCCAATGGCCGACTTCCGACGCACCATTTACTGGACACCCAATGTCACTACAGATGCTGAGGGAAAGGCGCACCTCACTTTCTTCAACAACTCCACCTGTACAGGTATGTACATCACAGCCGAAGGTATGAGTCCCGAAGGGAAATGTGTGGTGCATTAAGGTATGTTCTAATAATTACTAAATCTGAGATGATTATCTTCCATTGTTTTTGTTGCTTTTGGGCATCTTTGGGCTTAATCCCTTGGGCCATAGCTCGCTATGTCCCTGCGGTCTTGCACCCAAATCTACTCCAAAAT
>ODAI010973748.1_pt1 | contig 12165 bp, 8 predicted proteins | sample 1539321 | NCBI WGS metagenome assembly ODAI01 (sample SAMN02144231, study PRJEB22623) | gut metagenome | biome: sheep rumen | host: Ovis aries | place: New Zealand
CTACAAGAACGTCGGGCTGACCGGATGAAGTTACCTTGTCTACCCTGGACATGGCCACGCCATAGCCGTGAGTATACTTCAGGGGCTTGTTGATCCATGTATCGGAGATCTTGGTCTCGTCGATCTCTCTGGCTGTAAGGAAGGTCTGGGTATACTCGCCGTTTACCCAGTATCTGTCATTGTCTACATCATTGAAGGTATAGTACTGTCTGATGGACTGGGTCTGGTTATAGAACTGTTCGGCAGGTTCGAAGTCATTGATACGGATATTGGTAATGGTCTCCATATTTGATGCAATGTCATCTGCTGTCAGCGTGTTGTCAGCAGCAAAGCTCTTGATGGTAACATCATCAAGGCCGTATGCATACTGGGTATATTCGATATTGTTAAGAAGATACGGTGTTTCTTTCTGAAGTTCGTCGGGGGATACGATGAAGTTCTGAACAAGCATGGCTCCGCCGCTCCCGATAAGTCCCACAACGATCATAATCACGGGAACAGTAAGTATCTTCTTATATTGTTTTTTGGACATGTATACAACGAACAGTACGGCTGATACCACTGCAAGCGCACAGAGTATCCTGTACATCCAGAGGGTTACAGTCACATCCGTAAATCCTGCGCCGTATACAACACCTGTATGAGCATGCAGAAGGTCGAACTGCTTAAGGAAGAAATCAATGGCCAGCATAAGGAAGAATATGCATCCAAGGCCTGCAATCTTTCCGGAAGCGATCTTCATAAGACGCTTGAAATTGTCATCATCAAGCTGCTTTCTCGGCTTGGGATCTCTCTTGGGGATCTTGATGCCGATCTTTGAAAAAATATCTTCTGCATTCTTTCCTGCATTCTCAAAGGGATTTGCAGAACCGGAATATCTTGCCTCATCAGACTGACCTGCGTATTCAGCATTCTGCTCAGGAGGAACTTCCTCAAACATGTCTGGAGTGCGGACTGTGAGCAGGATTATATAATAGATCAGAGTAAGTGCTATAAATCCGATTATGACACCGATGAGAAGTTCATTAAGCTGAGTCAGGAAGTCCAGTCTGAAAATATAGAATGAAATATCCAGATGGAACAGAGGATCCTGAATGTTGAATCCGGTACTGTTTGCGAATTTAAGTATTTCAAACCAGAGCGTTGTCACTGCAAAGAAGGTTGCACCGATGGCAAATACCAGGGAGAGTATCACTGTTATCCTCTTGAGTCCCTTCATATCCGTTGCTTCATCTGAAGCGATCTGCTTGAAATATCCTTTTCTCAGATGTGTCAGATACAGCTGGACAAGCACAGATACCACCACAAAGGTAGGAATTCCTACTGTAAGCTGCGTAACGAGCTGCTTGAAGAACACATCGAGGTATCCCATCTCTCTGAACCAAAGAAAATTGGCTATAAAGTTCACCAGAGACATGAAAAGTGCGCCTATCACCACGATAATCGCAATGACCACCATTATTTTGCGCTCAAATTTCTGTGCTGCTTTATTATCCATTTACAACTTCCTCCGTCCTTATCTCATCAATGAACATGCTGTCATCTGTAACAGTGATATAGCAGGTCTGATAAGTAGTCTGTGTGTTTCCGTCCTCGGATGCAAAGGTGGTTTCGGTGAGGATGTAATATCCGTTTTCTCCCGATCTGATTTCTCCGAGTACAAGATTATTGATTCCGACGATGGCGGTATCAGTATTTCTGTTTTTCCACTCGTTATAGTAAGTGATAACTGTCTGGAAAATACCCTGGGCATAAGTGGTGCTGGTTCCGTCTTCCTCAAGCCATACGGAATCCCCAAGGATCTCCATGCTTTCAACACCTGCGAATGCGGGCTGCGGAACGCTGTCGTATGTCAGGTCTCCTGAATATGTTACATCGCCAATGGTATCAGCTGATGCTGCAAGTTCGGAAATCATGGCAGGATATTCACCTGCATCAGCTGCGTCAGTGTTGATTTCGTCAGCTGCTGCATCAGTGCTTGTTTCTCCGCCGCCTTTTCCGGAGAAGAGATCGAGTACCTTTTCTATTACAGCATCGCTTATGTGAGCGTATCCGCTGTCAGGCGCAATGAGCTTGGCTGCAAGGACTGAACCTTCAAAGAGGATAACAAGTATGAGCAGGATCATGATGATGTTTCCTACTACATGCTTCTTAGGCTTCTCTTCTTCCTCCTCAGCTTCATCAAATATCTTGTTGATGTCATCAACTCTCTTTTTCTTTTCCTCTTCAGTCATATCGTCTGAAGCAAGTCCGAGAGCTTCATGGATATCATTGTCCTTTACAAGAGGTGTAGGGAAAAGGTCGGAATATCTCAGCTTAGTCTTGTTCAGAGACTCAAGGTCATTGGCAGATTTCATTTCCCTGAGCCAGTCTCCGTCAGTCATAAAGCTGTATTTGAACTGAGATACATTGGGTTTGGCATCACCGGAAAGGTCTGCAACTGCAGTCTCAACGGGCTGCACAACTTCTTCAACAAACTTGCCGCCCTCTTCATAAGCAAATCCCTGCTTCTTGTCATCAAGAACGATCTTTGCTGCCTTAGGCTCTGCATTGGCAGGCTTGTAGTCTGCCCCCATATTTTCAAGTCTTTCTCTTTCCTTCTGGAGGAGTTCCTGGAAGGCATTGTTCTTCTGGGAGAAAGTATAGAACATGGGCTTCGGCTCTTCAGAAACAGGCTCTTCAGAAACGGGCTCTTCAGCGGTTTCAGGAGCTTCCGGTTCAGGGGCCGCAGTCTCAGGTTCAGCTTCAGTAACTGGTTCCTCATAAACAGGCGCCTCTTCAGCTGCAGGCTCTTCATTAACTTCAGCAGCAGTTTCAGGTTCCTGAGGGATCTCAGCAGCTTCAGGTTCTTCTGAAGGTACTTCCTCCGGTTTCTCCCAGGGATGTATCACATCTGACTGGTAAAGGGGTCTTCTGGACTCCTGAGGCGCTGTATAGGGTATTTCTGAAGGCAGTTCTTCAGGTTCTCTTTCGGCCTCTTCCAGTTCTCTTCTCAGTCTTTCCTTTATCTCTGACTGATCGAATATCCTGGTCTTCTCAAGATATTCGGGCTCATCATTAAGGATCATATCCTTGTATTCTGCTTCAATCTCTGAAACAGGCTCAGCCGGTGCCGGTTCAGGTTCCTTCACGGGCTCCGGTGCGGGAGCAGGTTCATAGGCTGGTACGGGTTCCGGCTTGGGAACATGTATCTCGGGAACGTGTATTTCAGGTACGGGAATAGGTTCCTCAACAGGCTCCTTTTCCTTTACAGGCTCAGGAATATTATCAAACAGAGGCTTGTATTCAGGCTCTGCATAAGTCTTGGGAATGAATTTCGGAGCAGCATAAGCAGGAGCCGTGGTCTCAGGTTCCTTTACAGGCTCCGGTGCGGGCTCAGGGGTGCTTTGGATAACCGGCTCAGGCTGGGGTGCGGAAGCAGGTTCGGGCTCTCTTACAGGCTCCGGTACAGGCTGAGGTGCCGGTTCTTCCTTTACCTCAGGCGCAGGTTCAGGTTCGGGCTCCTCCTTTTTTTCTTCCAGATCCCAGACCATCTTTGCTTCTTTTCTGGCCTTTGCCTTGCTGGCCTTCTTCTTGGCAATAAGCTCGTCCGGATCTATTCCCCAGACAAGTCCCATAGGCGCTCTTGCAGCCTTTGCTCTTGAAACAGACTCATCTTCAAGGTTCCACTTCATAGGTCCGCCGTTTCTTACGTTCTCCACGGCCTCTTCCTCAAGTTTGTCTTCCTTCTTCTTTGTCTTGTTTATGCCGTCAAGATAAGCATTGAGCTCATCGCTGTCTTCGATGTCGTCGTCCTTTAAAGGTGCATATTTGGCTGTACGGGCTGTATCTGTCCTGAGTTCTTCTTCAAGATCATAGAGTTCCTTCTCCAGTTCTTCGAGGGAGATAACTCTGCTGTCCTCAGGAGGAAGTCCCAGTGAGACTTTGTCTTCTGCTTCCTTGGCTTTGGGAGCATCCTTCTCAGGATCCACCTTCTTGTGCTCCATGGTGGAACTGAGATCAATCTTCTCAAAGCCCATGGAACGGCCAGAGTTTCTTCTTTCTATAACAGAATCCCAGTCGAAGCTGGACTTTCTCGTCTGAGCAGTAATGCTCTCCGGAAAACCGTCTAGGTTCCAGTCCATCTTAGCTTTTGACCTGGCTGTTCTTCTGCTTGACTCTTCAGCCATTTCCTTGAAGCCGTTGAATTCTCCCCTGTTCTTAAGTATCTGTGCAGTCCTCTTCTCTGCCTCCATTCTGAAAGGCGGGTTGAATACCACATTATCATACTTACGGGAATCCGACTGGCTTCCTTTGACTTCGCAGCCACAGTTTGCGCAGAATCTGTCATTTGGCTTTAATTCTTTTCCGCAATTAGTGCAAAACATACTTTTTCCTCCGTTATGCTAACGTCTATATCTCAATCTCGAATCTGCTTGATAAGTTCCTCTTCTGTAAATTTCTTTCCTGATCTGTTCGTATCTCTGTTATTAACACCAAATCTCTTTATCGGCCTTTTTAAAGTTCCGAAGAAAGAAGGCTCAATTCTGTCAGGGTCTTCTCCTGCAATCTTTTCAGCTATGACTGCAGGCTCCGGCCTCTCAGGTTCCTCTGCAGGTATTTCCCAAACGGGCTCCGGAGCAGGCTCTGAGACATGCACAGGTTCCGCCTCTTCTGGTACACGATCAATACTGGTCTGATCAATGTCCTCAGACGGTGAAACTCCAGTATCTGATGAATGGCTTTCGTGTCCCTGGATCTGATTTATGATGTCATTGATTTCGGAAACTTTGTTTCCGTCATAGGATTCCCTCTCTAATTCTCTCAGGATCCTGTCATTCTCAGAATTTTCTGCTTCAAGCTTTGCCAGAGTAGATGCAATGTCCCACTGGGGAACTTCAGTATCTTCCGGCTCCTTGTAAGCAGTGCCATTTTCTATATGATTGAGAAGTGTCTCTATTTCGTTCTCTTCTCTTATGTCCTCAGCTTCTTTAAGGATCTTTGAGAGCGTGTCAGAAGCATATGGCTCAGGTTCCTGGATTTCAGGCTCGGACGAAGGTTCGGGTACGGTTTCTTCCGTCGGCACTTCCTTTCTCTCCACCATGGCTTTGGCCACGGCTTCATCACAGGCCTTCTGTTTCTCAGCTTCGTGGAACTGGTCGCATCGCTCAACCTTCTCAAGGATAGAAGCAATTCTTGCGACAGTGGCTCTCTCCACAGCCATATCGCGGATCTTGACTTCCTTCTTCTGAAGCTGCTCTTCAAGCCATGCCTGAGCATCTATTGACTCAAGATCATCAATGCTCAAAGTCTGCTTGGCCATCCAGTCAGGAACATTGAGTCCCTCAGTCTGCCTGCGGATACTGTTAATAAGCGCCTCGGCCACTTCAGGCGACAGGCCGCCCTGCCCGAAAAGCTTCTTATCCACATCCAGTTCTCCCACACCATATTTCTCAGGTTCAGGCTTTTTTACAGGCTCCGGTTTAACCTCTATCCGCTGTACCGGTTCTGCTGCGGGTGTTTCTTTGCTCTCATCATGGAAGGTCCAGTCTATGTCTTCGTACTTAACCTTCTTGGAAGGCTTGTCTTCACTGTATTCCGCACGCCTTGCCAGAATGATCACAATAATGAGCAAGACGAGTATGACAAGAATAGCACCTAAAAAGAATGCACCGCTGTCTCTGTCGTATAGGTCTTTTAGAGGCTTAAAAATATCTTCAAGCCAGGTGATAACTGAATCAAATGTTCCCACCGGATTACTCCTTAACAAGAATAGTCTAAGTGCCTTTTTGTATTCAAAATACAATTTAAGGACATAATACTTCCATTTTGAATATAGATATATGTATTATACAACAAAATAGTACTTATTGCAATGAATCCGCGTCCAAATCCCAAAAAACTAAATCTTTGTCAAAAAACTGTTGACAAAGATTTTTTAAAGTGTTAATATAGCAAATGTTCCGAGTGAATGCGGACCATTAGCTCAGCTGGAAGAGCACCTGACTCTTAATCAGGGTGTCCAGGGTTCGAGCCCCTGATGGTCCACCAGTAAAAATGACCCCGAAAATAAATTTTCGGGGTTTTGCTTTATCTCCAGAAGCCCTTGATTTTCAAGGGTTTTCACGTTTTTTGCAGCAATCATTACTGCAACTTCCGATGCCGGATGTTCAGTTAAGTTCCCAAAGTAAAAAATAGCTGAACCCCAGCATCTATGCGGTCTGTTCCCAAATTTTGGGAACAAAATCGATTGACTCACACTTGTTCTCAATCATCTTCAAGCTTCAGAGCTTCTTCCATCTTCAGAACTCTTTCATCTTCTGTGCTTCTGTCAAAATGATAACTCTGAAGTGTAGTTCTTTCATCTGCATGCCCTACCATTTCTCTTACGGTAGTCTATGTAGTACTGTTAATAATAATCGTCGTTCTTTTCTCACTGAGAGAGTTCCTGCTTCAGTAATAACAACCAAAAAGAGACCCGCCCGGGTCTCTTTTTTATGCTTTTATAATCTCTTTCAGATCAGCGGGACGATTTTTTTGTTATGCGAAGGCCCGCCAATGTCAGCAGTGACGCTGCCATAAGGAGCATCCAGGTCAGGATATCATTCTCATCTCCGGTCTTCGCAGGCTTGTCTTCATCGCCTCCCGCAGCCGCAGATTCATTGTCACCATCCGCCGCTTTGATGATGAAGTCCGCCTCAGCGTTGCCGTCATCAAACTCTGCCATGAGAGTGTGGCTTCCTTCAGAAAGTTCCTCCAGATATGAAGGTTCGATATTCAGTATCAGGCTGCCCTGCTCCGCGGAATACGCGTCTTCGGAAACTGTCTTTCCGTCCACCTTGATTTCTTTGAACCGTTTGAACGTTTCTTCGTCACCGGCAGAACGCTTGATCACGAATTCGGCTTCCTTATCCGAGCCCTTGGTCCAGGTCTGCCCTGCCCCCTCTTTAAAGGTGTAAGTCACATTATCTTCTGCAGAAACAGGGAAATAATAACTTACGCGCAGATACGGGCCGCTTTCATCGTATTCACACGTCAGGCCGTAGTAGAGTCCGTCATATGTTGTTGGTTCTGCAACTTCTTCACCGTTTACTGTAACCTTGCCAGTGTATGATAAGTATCCCCACTCATCCGTTTCAAGCGCAAATACACTCTTATCCGGTTCCTTTAGCGCAATGTTGAGATTCAGACTATATTCACCTTCTCTTGATGCTTCAGTGGTATTTTCATATCCCGGATCCCAGCATTCCTGCAGAAGGATGCAGTACGGCGCGTCTTCAGGAATCGTTGCTTCTGCTATACCGTCTCCCAAAGATGGTACATCAAAAGATATTTCGAGAAGATCGATGTAATCGAGCCACTTTGCATACATTGTCACAGGTTCGCTGACCTTGACGTCATCCCATGCTTTGCCTTCTGAGTCATCTGAGTCATACCAGTCCTTCAGTTTGAACTTTGCTCCTTCGAAGGTGACGATCTCAGAGATCTCAGGACGTTCGACCGTTGACAGAGCTGTGCCCTTTTTAACTTTCATAAGTTTGGGGTTGTCTGTTTTTCCGCCGGTATTAAAGGAAACTTCAATTTCCGGAGGTTCGCCGATCTCAAACTCGAAGGTCACACGGGTAATGCCGGTACTCTCGTCATATGATATAAACGGTCCCTTGGCAGGTGATTTTCCATTGAGTTTCAGCGAGATATCTTCAGGAATCGTGTGTCCGACCGTTTCCAGTGTAATGTCCAGATAATAAATGCTGTCGTCCTGAAGTTTCTTATCTTCTGTGTCCCAGTAAGCTTCAACTGCGATCCAGGGTGTTTTGCCGGCATCTTTGAACGTATACTCATCAAAGAATTCCTCCACTTCTGAAGGCGCCTTGCTCACATCATCGCCTGCCTTGGGTTCATCTATCGTAATGTTTACGTCTTCCATTTTGGGCGCCGGCGCAAGAGTCTTGAGCCGCGCGATGAGCGTGTCGAAGTGATGTGAATAGGTCATTCCGCCTGCGCTCATTGCCACATTGACGGCCGGGCTCATATAACCCATAACGTTCGATGAGGGATCGTCGATGGGCTCGTAGTCCTTGTCCACCGCAAAGGGACCTGCAAGTGTGAGCAATGCATACAAATCTTTTACCGTGAGGTCGACAGGCTTACCTGCTGCCCCCTCGAGAATTGAGAGCAGTTTCTTTGCGGCATCATAATAATATGGCATTGCCTCATCGGTGCCGTCCCGTTTAACTGCTTCCACCAGGTCCTTCACAGCCGGCTCCAGCGCTTCCGTGTTGCCGAGGATGGCATCGGATATACCTGACATTCCGCCTCCGAATATCACGCCCATCAGTTTCACAAAAGTATCCTGATAGGAATACGTAAGGGTGACTTCCTCACCGGTGTCCGCGTCTGTGAAACTGTCGCTGTGTTCTTTGGAATAATCCGCTCTGGCTGCTATGCGTTCATTGAGGTAGTCTATAACATCGGTCTCTATCCATTCAGAATCAGGAACGTCCTCCCCGGCCGCTTCGCTTCCGAGTTTTTTGAGTTCCTCCTGGATATTATCATCGGTTTCTTCCGTCTTCAGTTCATAGGTACTGCCATATCTGGTCATTCCCCACATCGGGACCTTCGTAACTATATCGTCACGGCACAGATAATTGTGGATATATCCGTAGTTTCCCGATACTGCGCCGGCATCCACCATTGCAGGAGCTTCAAAGGTATAGGCAAAGACCTCCTGACCCTTATTTCCCAGCTCCTTTGCGATCAGGTTCGCCAGGGCGCCTCCGCGGCTCTGGCCCATGACCCAGAATACCGTATTGCTGCTGCCAAGCGCGCTGATATCTCCGATGACCTTGTCAACAGCCCTAGCAAAGGCAAAATGTTCACCACTGGCTGAACTGCTGCCGTTAACGGTGAAATTCTGCTTCCATCCCTGCTCCTTGACCCCGCTGTCTTCTGAGTAACTCTGGATCACTACGGCCACAAGCTTACGTCCGTCTGGAAGTGTTTTGCTGCCATGGGTATAGTTGCAGGCTTCAGAGTCCGACGCCGCTTTATCAGCAAAGGCTATGTCCGAAAACCCCATGTCCTTAAGAAAGGCGCTTCCGGGGCTGTCCGCTCCGCCTTTCACAGCGGCTGCCGTAAGCTGCATGGATACGAGGGCGAGCTCATCGTTCCTTACTGACGGATCTTTATCAAACCAGCTGTCCGAGAAATAGAAACTGTCTTTCAGGCTGCCGCTCTCCTTGTTGAATGTGGAGTGCTCTTCCGATGAACCGAAGAAATACTTATCATTGTCCGCCGTCCAACCAATACCTGTAAAGCATCCAAATGACATCACAAAGGTCATCATCAGTGCAAATATAACAGGCACAGCAAAACCTATGCCTGTTTTTTTATCTCTTCGACATGCTTTTGATTTCATAGAGTCACCTGTGTCTTAAAATACTTAAACGGTTGTCTCAACTGTAAAACATATTGCCGTTTATCAGACCAGCCGGGCATTCGTCTTGTACTTAGGGTGATATTTGATGCGGACCTGCTGCCCTACCGCAAGGTCTGAGCGTGGATTCGACAATATGCCTTCAACTTCTTCCCCGTCTTCCGTACGATAGCGCACGTAATATTGAAAGTTCATGTCTTCCGCGTCAATATCTCCTGTCTGCGTGATACGCGAAACAACGCCTGTGGTCTCGATCCCGTTTTCTTCGGTCTGCTTCTTTATCCTGCGCGAGACAAAGTAAATGACAGCGCAGATCAAAGCAAATCCGACCCACAGAAAGATAGCTTTTGTATCCACTTTTCTCTCCTTTTATACTTTGTTATCAGTATGGTTTTCAGTCGTCGTTTTCTCTGCGGGCTTCCAGCATCTTTTCGAGCTGAATGACTATCGCGACCACGATCTGCTCCTGCTTGGGCTGATACATGTCGATGTAATATTTGTCATGGATCGAAACAGCCTTCTTGCCAACGGTTGCAACGGGCGCGCCTTCTTCATCCAGAAGATTGAAGTTCAGTCCGACGATATTGCCCTTAAGCTGCCATCCCAGCCCTTCGCAGTGTACAAAGTGTATACCGGAGGGCCGTAATCTTCGACTGTGGATTTTCCGAAATCATCGGCCACTTTGTTTACGCTGTCGCTTAATTTCTTAAGTGTTCCAAATAAACCCATGATGACATCCTTTTACTGTCTGACGAATGTCATTTCCTCACCGAATGAGTCCTTGACAATAAGTGTATTGGCATCCTGGAAGCTGAATTCACTGTCAAACACATCTTCTTCAGTAAAGGTATCATTATTTACATATGTAACGAGAAGGTGGTTGTCCTGAACTTCGTATTTAAGCTCATATGTGACCTCTTCTTCACCGGCAATCATAGTATATGTGCCGGTTCCGTCATCCTTCAGATCATATACGGCTCCGATGCCATTCTCTGTATCTTCATACTTCCATACTCCGGTGAGTGAGTTTTCAGATGCATCACCGCCGCCGCTGTTTCCGCCGCAGGCTACCATAAATACACAGGCAAGAGCTAATACAAGCACTAATATCAATATCTTTTTCATTTCCTTTTCCTCCTGAATGATGTTCTGGCTAATTGAATTATATCACTGATGAAAACATTCGTCTACTTTTATACAAATATCATTTGATTGAGAGTTGTCGCTGATCCCCTTCTTTTATTGCCAATGATAATTATACACTAAGTTTGATTGATATTTATTTGTATTGTCGACTCATCTTTTTACCATGATCGGGTAGTCCTGCTTGTCTTTCAGGTATTTGATCGTTATGCGGTCGCCCACATTCAGATTCTTGTTCATATTTGACATTCCGCCAAGTGCCGCTGTAACTGTCTCTCCCTCGAAGTTTATGTATTCGACAGTATAGTTATAGCAAAGCGTATCATGATCATCAATACGCTCCCAGCTTTCTTTGACATTGGTAACTACAGCCTCCGTCTCTATGCCCTTTCTCTTGGTCTTTATCTGGATATACGTCGCATATCCTCCTACCAGGACTACGATCACAATGATAATAATTGAAAAAAGATCCAGTTTCATATTCATCAAAAAATACCCTATAGATTAAATAGTTAAGAATCATTCTAATTTGTGCTTGCCTGATTGCCTGCGATACATTATTTTAACCGAACATAACCGGAACAAGGAAAAATCCGATCATATTGCTCAGAAAATGCGGAATGAAGCTGATCAGACAGTTTCCGGTCTTGCGGTACAGAATTGCAAAAAGTATCGCATCGATAAATATTGCGCCAAGGTCCCAGCAAACGATACCCGCAGGGCCTGCAGCATAATGTGCTGCGGCAAAGGCTACGGCGCCGGCTATAGCAACCGGCCAGAACGAAAATTGCTTCATACCCTTTCCAACAAAGAACGCGCGGTATTCGATCTCTTCTCCCAGAACGCAAACGATCTGATTAAAAAGCAGCAGCGGAAGCTGATCAAGCCCCGGCATATTTACACGCCCCAGCACATGTTCTATATAGGCACTGCCGAACACTGCCTTGCTCATGATCATCTCTGCAGGAGACAAAATAAGCATAAGAATAATCAGTGGAATAACTCCCGGCTTCTTCAGATCAGAAAAGAAACGTTTGAAACTAAGACCCGATTCGGAATCGGGAGTTTTTTCAACGCCTTCGATAATGAAGAAACATGCCAGCCCTGCTGCGTGGATCGCTGCTGCAGCAATAATAGAGTTTGTTGCTGCTTTGACCGCAACCGCGATAATCATGACAGCCATTCCGATGAACGTAATCATCTTAATTCTGTCTTCTTTCGATGAATTAGCCATATATTTATCTCCTTTTACGATAATTAGTGTATCCTTATTGTTTCTTTGCCAGCCATCCGCGGAAGATACCGCCCTCAAAGATGGAAATGATAACAAAGAAAATATCTGCAAATACAATAAAGATAAATGAAGGAATCAATATGCGGGTGTACTTCTTGCAGCTGAATTCCAATCTGCTGATATGCCGGCCCATGCGGGCAAGGTAAAACAGCGCACCCAGATTGAAATACAGCAGGAGAGCCGCATTTTCAGCGAAGCTGATCCAGGCCTCCTTTGGGAAGAAATTACCGGAGTTCACTGCACTCAGCACGATATTAAGCACCAGAAGCGCTATTTCCACGAGGAAAAGGATCCGGGTCACGTTCAGCATTAC
>ODAI014460378.1_pt1 | contig 12164 bp, 11 predicted proteins | sample 1539321 | NCBI WGS metagenome assembly ODAI01 (sample SAMN02144231, study PRJEB22623) | gut metagenome | biome: sheep rumen | host: Ovis aries | place: New Zealand
ACAGGTAAGACGGCTTGATTCCGATATTGTCTGCCATATTTCCAAGAAGTTCGTCGTTCTGAACCCTAAGAATTTTCAGAAACTTTGCCAGATTCGTGCTTTTTTTCTCCTCCTTTTTTAGTGTCATTTCTTTTAAAGCCATAGTAAGCTCCTTAAATTAAATTGCTGCGGTCAGCACACCCGCAATTATTCAAAGCTTTTCATCGCTTTGTTCCATAACTTTATCATAACACATTATGGTAACTTGTCAAGACAAAATTTGTAAACTTTATATCAAACTCGTGTAAATATTTGTGACAAAAAGATTGTAGTATTTGTGGCAGAAAGTGTTAGAAGCTGAGAGGGAGAGATGGGGGCGTTATAAGATTGTAAGAAATGAGGCAAATTTTTTTAGAACATTCTACCTATTTATACAGCAGAGATTAGTGGTTAGCTTTTTTATTTTATTTTATCTTATCCAACGTTTTGTTCAAAATTCTTCGTACATCATTTACAACTTCTTCTGTAATTTGTGCACGGATTCTTTCGTTTTCTGGTGTTTCTTCTATGACAACAGGTGATTTGTTCTGAGGAATGAATAATTGATATACTTCTACGCCGAGAGCATCAGCTATTTTTATAAGATTTTCAGTTCTTGGGAATCTGCGCTTTCCTTCGACATTGTTTATATTCTGGGCAGAAACGCCAATTTCCTCTGCAAGTGTTTCTTGTGTGAATTTTCCTTTTCTGTAGAACTTAATATTTTGAGATAAAGTTTCTAAAAGTTCGCTCTCTGTCATTTACTTTCATTTTGGTAGTATTCTGTAAAATTTTACACTTCCAAAATGAATAAAGTTGTGTTAAACTTACAAATTGGAAGTGATTTTTCTTTCACTTGCATTTTGAAGATTTGTGAATTCTGAGCGAAAAAATATGAAAAAAACTGCGACTGTTATCTGTGCAAAATGTGGAAAAACAAGCCAAATGTATGGAATCCGCACAGAAAAGACTTGTGGGCATTGGTATTTTACCTGGTCCTTTCCTTTAAATGCAGATGTCGCGAAACGCGAAGGATATTCGGACACTGTAATTAATGAAACACCGTCAAATCGAGAGGATTTTCGTGGCTGCCCTTATTGTCATTCTCAAAGTATGATTTATTGCGATAACTGTAAGAAAATTAATTGTTACAACGGTGAAGAACGCTTTACTTGCGGATGGTGCGGACAAACTGGTGTAGTTACGAATACTGGCTGGGGAAGTCTTGCTGGAGGTGGTTACTGATGGCTCGGCTAAAAAAAGGAAGTATTGTTAAAACGATTCTCGGAGAAGATATAAAAATTCTTGAAGAACTTGGCGAAGGTGGACAAGGTATTGTTTATAAAGTTGATTACAAAGAAAAAATATGTGCCCTTAAGTGGTATAAGCGTGCTGAAAGCGATGCCTTTTATAAGAACTTGAAACGTAATACTGAAAAAGGTGCGCCTGCTCCAACATTTCTGTGGCCTCTAGCAGTTACTCAAAAAGATTCAAAAGGCTGTTTTGGATATGTAATGGATTTACGTCCTAAAGAATATAAAGACTTTTCTCTTTTTATTCTGAACCGTGTAAAATTTTCTGGTTTCTCTGCTGTTGTAAATGCTGCACTTCTCATAACTGCAAGCTTTAAGTTACTTCATAATAAAGGTCTAAGTTATCAGGATTTGAATGATGGAAACTTCTTTATTAATCCATCAAATGGCGATGTTCTGATTTGTGATAATGATAATGTTGCACCTGATGGCGATAATCTTGGTATTCAGGGGAAACCTCGTTATATGGCTCCAGAAGTTGTTCTTCTGAATCATAAGCCAGACACATACAGTGACCGTTTTTCGCTTGCTGTGATTCTTTTTCTTTTATTGTTTAGAAATCATCCGCTTGCTGGAAAACGCGATAACGACGGTGATGAACCAGATAAGAATGAGAGAAATCTTTATTGTCTGAATCCAATTTTTATATTTGATCCAAATGATGATTCTAATAGACCTAAGCCTCAGATTCATGTAAATGCACCTAGGTTTTGGCCGGTGTTCCCATCTTATATTCAAAAAATGTTTATTCAGGCATTTGATAAATCGTTAATGAAATCTGATGGTTCAAATCGTGAAGACAGGATTATGGAAAAAGAGTGGCTGAAGATGTTTGTAAAGCTTCGCGAAACTTTGGTTATATGTCCTCATTGCCATGAAGAAACCTTCTACAATCTAAAGCAGCCTTCATTTAAATGTGTGAACTGTGGAAAAGAAATTAAGAAACCTGTAGTTCTTGATATTGAAGGCAGGGAAATACCACTTTATCCATCATCAAATATTTATAGATATGAAGTAGATTCTCTTTCTGATTTTACAATTGAGAATATTAAAAATGAAATTGGAACTGTTGTAGAAAATAAAAAGAATCCTGGAGTATGGGGAATACGAAATCTTTCTGAAATGACATGGTATCGCCATAGTCCTGGTGGTAAGGAAGAAATACGCAAGAAGGACGAAGTTGTACCTGTTATTAGAAGTAACAGTATAAAATTCGGCACTTTCTGTGAAGGTACAATAAAATAACGGAGGAATAAAAAATGGGATTATTGGATGAAGCTGTGGAGATTCCACGCAAAACTATGGTTATGTTCTTTCTGATTGATACATCAGGAAGTATGAGTGGATCTAGTATTGGTCAGGTAAATGATGCAATGCGTGAAGTTTTACCAGACCTAAAAGATATTTCAGATAATAATGCTGACGCAAAAACTAAAATTGCAGTTCTTAGTTTCTCAAGCGGCACTGAATGGCTTACCCCAGAACCAGCTGATTTGGAAAGCTATAAATGGACAAATCTTGATGCCGGTGGTGTTACCGATTTGGGTGAAGCTTGTAAGGAACTTGAATCCAAATTGAACCGCAATGCTTTTTTACAGGATGCTGTTGGAAACTATGCTCCTGTAATTATTCTCATTAGTGATGGTGGTCCAACTGACGACTTTAAGAGTGGCCTCGAAAAATTAAAGCAGAATAAATGGTTCAATGCAGCTATCAAAGTTGCTCTTGGTGTAGAAGATGCTGATATGGATGTTCTTCAAGAGTTTACAGGAAACAAAGAAACTGCAATCTTCTTGCAGAACAAAAATATGCTAAAAAAACTTATCCGTTTTGTTTCTGTTACTTCATCAAAGATTGGTAGTAAAAAAGCTGGTGATACAACTGATTCTGCTCAGGCAAGACAAGAAGAAGTTGCAGAAGCAATTCACGAAGAAATGCAGGAACTTGACCCTGAAGCAAGTGTGGATGAAGGCTGGTAATAAATGCTAGTAAGTTTTGCAAAATCCGTACAAGGTGAAAGTCACAAACGCCGCGAAAAACAAAGTGAAAATCTTGAAAATGGGAGAAAATTTCCCTGTCAGGATAAGTCTTTTGCACAACATTCTTTGAAAGCAAATGACGGTACGCTTTTCGATTTTGTTGCGGTTTGTGATGGACACGGTGGTGCTCCATATTTCCGTAGTGAACTTGGTGCAGATTTTGCAATTGAAGTTTTGAAGAATATGCTAGTCCGTAATATGACTCGCATATCAGAATTAGCTTCTTCAAAGCAATATGAAAAAATAAAAACACAGCTTGCACTGGGAATTACTAAACGATGGCGGGAAAAAGTGAGTCTGCATATTTCTGAGAATCCGATTACAGAACAGGAATATGCTTTTCTTGAAGATGAAAAACTGGAAGCTGCACAGAAATATAAAGAAGGAAAAAACTTATTTGCTATTTATGGCTGTACTCTTATCGCATATTTTGCAACAAAAACATTCTGGTATGCTTTACAGATTGGCGATGGAGATTTTTTATTATCTTATGATGGAAAATCTTTTGAATTACCGATGCCAGAAGACAAAGATTGTTTCTTGAATCAGACTACTTCTATTTGTGATGATAATGCAAAAGATGAAGTCAGATGTTGTTATGGCGAGAAACTTCCACTTGTTGTTTTTTGTTCCAGCGATGGGGTTGCTAATTCATTCAGAGATTCAGAAAGCTTAAAACAGAAATTCTATCTTCCGATTTATAATCTGTTTGACAATACAGAATTTCCACAGTGCAAAAAAGAATGTGTTCAAAGTGAATGTGACTTGAAATGTCATCTTTGCCTTGTTTTTGAGGAAATATTTTCTTTTTTACCGATTTTGAGTAAGAAAGGAAGTGGTGATGATATTTCGCTTGCTGGAATCGTTAATGTAAATGCGAATCGAATTTTAGCAATGCGCTATTACATTCGTGGTATGAAAAATCTTGGTATTCAATCGGGAAACACCGCTGGACTGAAATTACTTAAAAAATCCGCCGATTTGGGATATGAAAAAGCTCAATTTGAATACGGAAGGTTGTGTTACAACAGAAGTTCACAGCATAAAATTTTAGAAAAGCATTTACTAAATAAGTCGCAACGGTATTTGGAAGAAGCAAAAGAAAATGGCGTTTCGGAAGCAAGTATTTTGCTACAAGAAATCTTTGGGAACCTTTTTAATGAAAAACTGAGCCAGTTGGAAGAAAAAGTAATGAGCGAAATTGAAGGGGGCGAATCATGAAAATAACCCGCCGTTCCCCTCGCATCAAAATTGGAAACACAACATATACATTCGGCAAAAATGGCGTAAGCCGCTCAACGAGAATTGCAAAAGGAATCCGTATCCGCACCAGTGCAAACGGTAAACAAACTATTGGCGGAAGTTTTTTGGGATGGCGGTGGAGTCAGGATTTGGATGAACTAGGAAGAAAGAAAACTTCGCAGGAATTGCAGCAAATCCGAGAACAGCGGAAAGATGAGCTGAGTTTAGGCTTATTGCTTTCACATCCATTCGTATTTTTTGACCATTTGCTTAGACGAAAGAAAAGCTGTTCACAACAGAATCAAGGAACATTACCACAAAATCAAAATACTCCACTGCCACAACATAGCGCAGCACCGCAGCGTTCTCAAAATCAGAGTTTGCCAGAAAATGCATATACAACGTCAGTCACAATTTTCAAGGAGCTAAACGGAAATCTGTCAAAAGTGACTGATGGAACGGCAACACTTGAAAACGACAGAATTGTTGTAAAAGCGAATGTCACTAAAGAGATTTTTTATCGCGACATTCTTGATGTGCATATGGAGTATGGAAAGGTTTTTATCTCATCAAATGGGCGGAGCATTCCGTTGGTATTGGAGATGGGAGAGACTGGAGAATTCGTGCAGAAATTGATTGAAAAAATAAGTATTGGGGAAACATAATGTTAGCTAGTATTTTAAACTTCTTTAATAGATTAATAGATAAAATAACTATTAACTTTTTCACAATAGTAATTTTTTGTGTTTCCGGAATAATATTGTTTTTCCCTAACTTGTACTCTGAATACTTAAATATATCTGAATTGTCTACGAACTGGAAATTTTTTATCTTTTTATGTTTTGTTACTTCTTTTACATATTTATTTTTATTAATACCTGTTTCAATTTTTAGATATATGAAAAACAAGAGAAAAATGAGTGATTTCCTCGCGATTAAATACTTAAAAAAAGAAATGTCTTCAGATGTAAATAAATTTATTGTTTCTACATTTTATAATGAAGAAGAAAAAGAATTTTATGGAGTTAGTGAGGCTAGTTTATCTGAGGGATATGTTGTTTTATTAAAAAAACAACATGTCGTAATGAATGCTTCTCGGTTTTTTGATTATGAAGGTCAATACAGTGCAATAGCTTTACGACCCAAAATTTTGAAATATCTAAACTCAAAATTGAGATGGAAAAGAATTAAAATTAAAAATGGAAAAATAGTATTCAAAATATTTTCATAATGGAGCAAGAATCATGGCAAAACTTGAAGTTGGAAAAAGCAAGACATATCAAAGTATCTCATCTGCAATTGAAAAGGCTGGTAATGGCGATGAAATCATCGTTGGACCGGATGTATATGCAGAGTGCTTTGAAATAAATAAAGAAGTCTATATTCATGGTTCTGTAGATTTAACAAAGGCAAAGAATAATTTTTCTTCTGATGATATTCCAATTATCTACATAAAATCTTTTGAAACCTTAAGGATTTCAGCAAAATGTCGAATTGAAAATCTCCTTTTCACACAAAGAAAAGATTTAACATTCGGATTGCTTTCGGAAGCGTTAATAAGACCTGCAAATGCTTGCGAAATAACAGGGGATAAAATCATTCATGATTTGCAAAATGACGAGTTTGAAACAATGATTGAAATCTCTGCTGATGTTCAAGGGAAGAACTGTTTCTTTGTTTTTGGGGCATATCATGGTGTTACGATTTTAGGCGGTGCTTCAGCTTTTGAAAAAACAGTATTTTCAAATTGTTATGCGGATAATATTTTTGTTTGCAATGATTCTGTTTTGAACCTTGACAATAATTGTTTTGTAAAGAATACGCTCAATGGATATGGAATATTTGCACAAAATCAATGTGACCTAACTTGTAAAAATTCTATTTTTACAGGAAATGAATGCTCGTCTATTCAAGTTACAGGAAAGTCAAAAGCAATAATTTATTATTGTGAACTAACAGCTTCTCAATATGGTGTTTTTGCAGAAAGTGAAACATTTGTAAAGCTAACAGATTGTAGTGTTCTGGAAAATACTGGTGCTGGAGTAATAAGTACTGGAAATTCGGTATGTAAAATCGATAAATGTTCTGTTTCAAAGCATAAAAAAGCAGGTGTATACAGTACAGAAAATTCTTCTTGCCTTATTTCAAAATCAGTTTTTTTTGAAAACTCTCAAGGTATTGGCGTCCTCAAAAATGCGAAATGCGAGATTGTAAACTCAAAATGCAGAGATAATACTACCGCAGGTCTTATCTTAAATAATCAAGCGAATGTAAAAATTATGCAATCCAGTTTCTTGAACTCTGCTGTTGGTCTTTATAGCCAAGATAATGGTAGGTGTGAAATAATGGATTCTGAAGTTTTCGATTGCACTACTGGTGGTATTTTTCTAAAAAATAGCTCTGTAATTACTGTTAATTCAAGTAACATTCATAATTGTAACTATGGGGTTTATTTTGATTTAAATACAACTGCCAACATAATAAAATCCAATATTTCAAAAAATACTAACGGCTTTTATCTAACAGGTGATAATAAATTGTGGATAAAGGAATCCGTTCTTCTTGATAATGCTTCAGATGCAATTTGGTTAGGTAATTCTTCTGAGTGTTGGATAGAAAAATCTGAAATTTCAAGAAACAATTACGGTATTCATATATATGACAACGCAATTTGTAATTGTCATAATACAGAATTTTCAGAACAAAAAGAAGACGCTGTTAATGCGAGTTATGATACAAAGGGATATTATATACATTGCAAAATCGCAAATAACAAAACAGGTTTTTGGAAACCTTTTGAGCCTATTGCATTAGAAGAATTTATAAACTGTGACTTTTCCAATCCCAAAAATTATGAGGAATGGTCTTCAGAATGCATCAAAAATATAAAAAAAGATGAAGAAGAAAAACTCTACAAGCAAGTGTTTAAAGTTTATGGTGAGGCTACGGTTGAAGTATTTCCTGCCGAATCATATCAAACTCTTTTTGATGAAAACTCGCTAAACATTATTACTGCTTGTCTCTCACAAATTGCAGAACAATTCGGTTCTGAAATCTTTTATAAAGAGAATGTCAAAAAATTTGTTTCAGTTTGCAAGGATTTCACTCCGAACAATGATGAAGAAATTAAGTTTATGAAAATGCTTTGTGAAGAAGGCATACTTGAAAAATTTGCAAGAAAAGATGTTGATAAGGTTTCATGTATACAGTTCTTAGCAATGATTCAGGGAAATAATTATGTCGATGAAAATTCTGGCAGTTTCTTGCTTGAAAAGCTTATTCTGCTTTTTCAGATTCCTACGAGTCAATTTAAGGCAGAAATGAAATAGATTGGAATTTTAATTATTTTCCATTGTGAAAAATCAAAAATTATAAGCAATAATGGGATTTTATAGCAATTATCAAAAAAACTTGTCGATTTCCTATTTTCTTACTATATTTATTATAGCACTTCCGATTTGGGAAGATGGAAAAGGATTATCTTTGCGAAAGTTGTCAAGAATATTGGCATAATTTCAGCAAAGAATGTAACAATTTCGATAATTGGTTTAAGCTGATTATTTGGCATTGTTATGTCTCCTTTATTATACATTTAAGTATAATAAACACAGCAGTGGTAATTATTTTATTATCATTGACCCACGACATGCAGGATACAAGATGGCTGTGGATCTTTCCTGTGTGTGCTTTTTTATGAAAATTAAGGAAATTTTTAAAGCAAAGCCATATTCTCACTTAGATTACAAAAAAGATATAAAGAATCTTGAAAAAAATATAAAAGATCCAAAATGGATTGCAAAACACGGCTTTTTACCTCTTATTCATATTACTCTAAGGATAAAAAAGCGAGAAGGGCATTTAAAACCTTTTACATTTAAGAATAGAGAAATCTTTTATTCAAGTCATACCGATAGCTATATTTATCAATACTATGCAGATTTGATAGAAAAAAAATATGAAAACTATTTAGTTAAAAACGGTTTCTCGAATGTTCCTACGGCATACCGTTCATTAAACGGTAAGTGTAATATAGATTTTGCAAAAGAGGCTTTTGATTTTATAAAACAACAGAAAGATGCAATTGTTTTTGTTACTGATTTCCATAGTTTTTTTGATTCGCTTGATCACAAAATTTTGAAACAGAATCTCTGTAAAATTTTGGGAACAGATAAGCATTTAAGCGACGATAATTATGCTCTTTATAAAAGCCTCACGAAGGCTTGCTATTTTGATTTAGAAGATATTGCAATCCATAAAAATGTAACCCGAAAATCTTTACAACGAGGGAAAAAAATACCAAAAATTTTATTAAAACCAGATGTAATGCGGGATTTCAAGAAAGAGCACTTAAAGTTTTATAGCGATTTAATTGGATCTAGCGAAAAAGGTATTCCTCAAGGAACATCTGTTAGTGCGGTTTATGCAAATGTATATATGATTGATTTCGATAAACAAATGTCTGATTATGTAAATTCTGTACATGGTTTTTATCGTCGATATTCTGATGACATTATTTGTGTCGTTCCATCTTCGGAAAAAGATTCTTTGGATTCTATTTTTGAAAGACTCCGACGATATATAAATGTTGAAATATCATCAAAAAAAACTAAGCGATTCCATATCTCAGATGGTAAATTTGAAGCTTGCATTTCAAAAAATAACGAGTCCGAAGACAAACGATTAATACTTGAATATCTTGGTTTTTCTTTTGATGGAAAGCGGATTCTATTAAAAGATGGAACTCTAAATAAATATTACAAGAAACTCGATAACCGGCTTTATTTAATGAAAACCTTATATGAGAAAAAAGGAAAAGTTGTTGGAAAGAAACATTTCTATAAATATTATTCTCATTTAGGGGAAGCAAGTAGAATTCGTTATATAAAAAAATATCCATCAGGGAAAAATACTTATAAACATTCTAATTTTTTCTCATATGTGAACAAGGCAAGTCAGATTATGGATAATACTGAAATAAAGCATCAGTTAAGCCGGCATTGGAAACATATTCATGATTTCCTTAATAATATAGAAGAAAATAGCAGAGATGGAGGTGACTCATGAACGAAATAAATAAATCCTTTTTTGATATATGTTGGAAAATATTATTAGCCAATTCTAATGACTTTTCTGTTTTGCAGATAATAAAAGATATTGATGAAGGGCAAAATCTGCTGAGCAAGGTTCCATGGGAAAATTCAACATTGTTTTTATATAAAAAACAAGATGTTTTAAATTATATTACGAAAGTTAGAGCTGGAAATATTATTGATTCTTTCATTGATGAAAATTGTATTTTTGCACTTGATTTAAAACTTTCAAAAGGTCCTATTACTGTATTAAATGCAGATGGATTGCGTTTTAATTTGCAGATTGAACTTTGTCGCCTAATTTTGAAAGGAATGTATCAAGTAATAAAAAATAAATACAAACAATTAGAAGCGGATAAGATTGTTACAGATTTAACATTTCAGGATATTTCTATATTGCAGAATTATAATCTAGTAGAATTTGAGGGGAAGTTCAATGCTTAATATCCAATTTCTTCTTAACACCCCCGAATCCGAAATCCTCGAATTCAAAGAAGCCAAGAACAGCTACGACATCGACAAGCTTGGTAGATATTTTTCAGCCCTGAGCAATGAGGCGAATCTTGCAGGCAAGGACAAGGCTTATCTTCTTTTCGGCGTGAAGGACGACAAAACTGTCGTCGGCACAAATATCTCTGATGAAACTGCGAACGAGTTTAAGCACGAAATCTCCAAGAACACATCGCCCACGATTTCTTTTCTGAGCATTGAGCGAATCAAAACAGGGAATGGTGATGTGCTTTGTTGCGTTATTCCTGCCGCTCCTCGTGGAATTCCTATTGCGTGGAAAGATTTGTACTATGGCCGAGCTGGCGAAAGTCTTGGAGGTTTGAACCTTGAAGAAATCCAGCGAATTATAAATCAGACTCGATATTCAGACTGGAGCGGTCAGATTATTCCGAATGCCACGATTGAGCATCTTTCCCAGAAAGCAATCGAACTTGCCCGCAAAATGTATGCAGAAAAGAATCCTCGTCTTGTCTACGACATTGCAAACTGGGATGACGAGACTTTTTTGAACAATGCTCGTCTTACTCGCGAGGGCAAAATCACGAATGCTACAATTCTTCTTTTAGGAAAGCGTGAATCTGAGGATTTGATTCTTCCTGCACTGAGCCAGATTACTTGGATTTTGAAAGACCGCGACGGTGCAGTCAAGGATTATGAGCATTTCTTCTGTCCGTTGATTATCTCTGCCGAGCAGATGCTTGCGAAAATCCGAAATCTCACTTACCGATATATGACTGGCGAAAGTATTTTCCCAAAAGAAACGCTTCAATACGATCCCTACATTATTCGCGAGGCTTTGAACAACTGTATTGCACATCAAGACTACAGCCGAGCGGGGCGAATTACAGTGCAGGAACACGAGGATGATTATCTGATTTTCTGCAACTGCGGTGATTTTATCCCTGGCAATATTGAGAATGTCTTGAAAGCTGAGTATTCTGCGAGCAACTACCGGAATCCCTTCCTTGCGAATGCGATGGTGAATCTGAACATGATTGATACTGTCGGCAGTGGTATTTTTAAAATGTTCACAGCTCAGAAAAAACGAGGCTTCCCACTTCCAGATTATGATTTTTCAAATCACGAAGTCCGTATGAAGCTTTACGGAAAACTTCTTGATGTGAATTACACAAAACGCTTGCAGAACGAAGATATTTCTCTCGAAGAGACAATCAAGCTCGACAGGTTGCAGAAGACGATGTATGCAAAAGGAGCTGTTGATGCTGAGAAAGTTTCACCGAATGATGGAGAAAATACAGAAATTACACAGAAAAGTGTACAGAAAATCGAAGAAAGTAGACAGAAAAGTGCACAGAAAATATTACAATTGATAAAGGAGAATCAATCTATAACAACAACGAAAATGGCAGAAAAACTTCAAATGTCAAGAAGCGGCATTGCAAAGCAAATTAAAAAACTTCAAGAAGATGGAAAGGTTATTCGCATCGGTTCCGACAAAGGCGGACATTGGGAGATTGTAAAATAGCGAATTGATACATTTTTGCGTTAAGGATACGGAAGGCGGCGTAGCCGTTCCGAAGCGTAGCGTAGGAATGAAGCCTATAGGCGGAACCTGTAGTAGCCTGACCCGCTGAAGGCGGGTAACGCCCTATGTTGTCGGCGTTACTTGCCCCCATTCCCTCACTAAATCTTAAGTTCCTTATACAAGCCCTGAACAACCTCGGCGGATTTTGCCAATAGTTCTCGTTCTTCTTCGGCAAGTTTGATTTCTACGATTTCCTTTGCGCCGTTTTTGTTGATGATTGTTGGCACGCTCAGGAAGATGTTGTTCAGGCCGTATTCTCCGTTCAAGCCTACGCTAACTGGCAGGATTTTGTTTTCGTTGAAGAGAATGGACTTGATGATTGCGGTTGCGCTGGAGGCGATTCCGTAGCAGGTGTTGCCTTTTCGGGTGAAGATGTCCCAGCCGGCTTCTTTTGTGCGTTTGAGCA
>ODAI014599844.1_pt1 | contig 12164 bp, 9 predicted proteins | sample 1539321 | NCBI WGS metagenome assembly ODAI01 (sample SAMN02144231, study PRJEB22623) | gut metagenome | biome: sheep rumen | host: Ovis aries | place: New Zealand
CAACCAGCCATCAGATTTACCGCGCCGTGGCGTCCACCGTGCGGGATCAGATCATGCAGAAATATATGCTCAGCCGCGAAGAGCGGAAAAAGAGCAAGAAAAAGCGCCTGTACTATCTGAGCGTTGAGTTTCTGATGGGGCGCAGCATGTATACCAATATGCTGAACCTGGTCTCCAGCAAGGAATATACCGAAGCGCTGCAGGAGCTGGGGATCGATATCCGCGACGTGCTGAAGGAAGAGCCCGAACCCGGACTGGGAAACGGCGGCCTCGGACGGCTGGCAGCCTGCTTCATGGACAGCCTGAGCAGCCTGAATCTGCCCGCCATGGGCTGCACCATCCGATATGAATACGGTCTGTTCCGTCAGAAGATCGTGGACGGGCAGCAGGTGGAGCTTCCGGACAGCTGGCTGGACAATGGAAACGTCTGGGAAAACGCTGTGATGGAGGATACCTGCGAGGTACATTTCGGCGGCCGGGTGGAAGAAATTGAGATCAACGGCAAGAAGAGATATGTGACACGGGATTACTATACCGTGGAAGCGGTGCCCTATGACATGCCCATCGTCGGGTATGACGCGGTGACGGTGAGCACGCTGCGCATGGGGTCCGCCCGGAGCCCCAAGAAGATTGACCTGGGCAGCTTCGGTGAGGGCCACTATGTCCAGGCTTCCGAGGAAATCGAACTGGCGGAAGCCATCAGCAAGGTTCTGTATCCGGAGGACAAGCACTACGAGGGCAAGCAGCTGCGGCTGAAGCAGCATTACTTCTTCACCAGCGCGACGCTGCAGTACATCCTCAAGGACTTCAAGAAGGAATACGGACGGGACTTCTCCCGGCTGCCGGAGAAGGTGGTCATTCACATCAACGACACCCATCCCGGCATGGCCGTGCCGGAGCTGATGCGTCTGCTGATGGACGAGGAAGGCCTGGGCTGGGATGAGGCCAGCCGCATCACGCAGCGGACCATCGCCTACACCAACCATACCATCATGGCGGAGGCGCTGGAAAAGTGGCCGGTGAGCATGGTGGAGAACCTGCTTCCCAGGATCTATCAGATCATTCAGGAGATCAACCGCCGGCTGTGCGAACGGCTGTGGAACTGCTTCCCCGGGGATTGGGACCGCATCGCGCATATGGCTGTGGTGAGCTATGATTATGTGCATATGGCCAACATGCTGGTGGCCATGAGCTATTCCGTGAACGGCGTCAGCAAGCTGCATGGCGAGATCCTGAAGGAAGAAACCTTCCACGATTACGCCCTGGTGATGCCCGAGAAATTTTCCGCCATCACCAACGGTATTACCCACCGCCGCTGGCTGATCAACTGCAATCCCAAGCTGACGGAGCTGATCAATGAAACCATCGGCACGGACTGGATCAAGCATCCGGAGCAGCTGAGCCAGCTGCGCCCCTGGGCGGAGGACGCCGCCTTCCAGGAAAAGTTTGCCCGGATCAAGCATCAGAACAAGGAGCGGCTGGCCAAAATGCTGCTGGAGCGGCAGAATGTGACCGTCGATCCCAGCTTCATGTTCGATGTACAGGCCAAGCGGCTGCATGAGTATAAGCGTCAGCTGCTGAACGCGCTGCATATTCTGGTACTGTATAACCGCATCGTGAACGACGAGAACTTCGAGATGCAGCCCAGAGTCTTTATCTTCGGCGCAAAAGCCAGCCCCGGATACTATCGGGCCAAGCAGATTATCCGCATGATCTGCGCCATCAGCGATCTGATCGCCAAGCATCCCAGAGCACGGAAAATGCTGCAGGTTGTGTTCCTGGAGAACTATGATGTCAGCAGCGCGGAGGTGCTGATTCCGGCGGCTGAGGTTTCCGAGCAGCTGAGCACCGCCAGCAAGGAGGCCAGCGGTACCGGCAACATGAAGTTCATGATGAACGGCGCGGTTACCATCGGCACCATGGATGGCGCCAATGTGGAGATCAGCGAGCAGGTCGGCATGGACAACATCTACATCTTCGGGATGCGGGCGGACACCGTGCGGGATATGTACCGGGAGAACAACTATAACCCCATGATGATCTTCGAAACGAACCATGAGGTGCGGGAGGCCATGACCCAGATGATCGACGGCACCCTGACGCCCGGGAATCCCGGCGTGCTGCAGGAGCTGTATCACAGCCTGCTGTTGGGCGGCTGGGGAAGCATGGGGGACAGCTATTTCGTGCTGAAGGACTTCGGATCCTATTCTCAGTGGCAGAAGCGGCTGGACAGGGATTACAGGGATCAGAAGAAGTGGCAGCGGATGGCCATCACCAATACGGCCATGAGCGGCGTATTCTCCTCCGACAGGACGATTACGGAGTACAACGACAATATCTGGCACTTGAAGGAAATGAGCGCCAAGTGAGAAAGCATGCGGGGAGCGGAAACGCTTCCCGCATTCGTTACGGAATGGGGAGCCGAACGGAGGAGGAACATTGGACAGCAAGGCGCCGGAACGTTGACAAAGCCCGGACCGGCTGATAAAATGAAGCAGACGTTGTCAATGGATTCATCAATTGTGAGGAGCATGATACGATGAAGAGAATACTGCTCGTCACTTCCGTCTATACAGGAGCGGGGCATCAATCCATCTCGGAATCCCTGACAGAACAGTTTTCCGGCATGCCGGATGTGGAAGTACAGGTGATCGACGGGTTTGAACTGGCAGGCAGGATTGGCGTGCGGGCTTCCAAGGTTTACGGAACGGTGACCCGGCACGCGCCGGCGGTCTATAATGCCGCGTGCAGATTTCTGATGAAGCATCCGCCGCGCTTTGGGATGGAGGCCCGCCTGTACAGCCGCCGCTTCATGGCGTGTATCCGCAGGTTTCATCCGGACCTGATTCTGACGGTTCACTCGCTGTTCAATATCGTGCTGACACGCATGCTGAAAAGGCATGGGCTGAACATTCCGGTGGTGGTGCTGCAGGCGGATATCATCAATATTCACAGCACATGGTGCAATGAGGATGCCCGGATGACCATCTGTCCCACCCAGGAAGCCTTCGACGCCAGCGTACGCCAGGGAATGCGGCCGGAGAAAATGACAGTGCTGGGCTTGCCTGTGCGCAGCCGCTTTTGCGTCGCGGCCCGGACACACGAAGGGGAAGAGGAGCATATTTCCGGTCCCCTGCGGTGTCTGATGATGAGCGGGGGAGAGGGCAGCGGCAGCCTGAAAGCTTATGCGGAGGCCATACTGGAGGATACGGAGGCGGAGCTGACGATCATCTGTGGCCGGAACAAGAAGCTGTATCATCAGCTTCGAAACAGCCTGAAGGCAAAATACGGGAACCGGGTGAATGTACTTGGATTTGTGAAGGATATCGAGCAGATTATGCTGAACAGTGACCTGCTCATCGCCCGGGGCAGTCCCAATACCCTGTATGAAGCGGTGATGACACAGCTGCCGGTCATTATCGTTCAGTCCTGCCTGTGGCAAGAGGTGGATAACGCCGGGTTGATGCAGCATTACGGCCTGGGAGTGGGCTGTGAATCCTCTGCGGACGCGCCACGGATCATTCAAAGACTGCTCAGCAACCACGGGGCCGGGCTTCAGGAGATCCGGGCGGCACAGCATGATTTCCGCAGCTTCGAAAACGCCAGGGAGATTGCGGAACGGGTGGCGGCCATGGCGGAGCCCCTGGACTACACGGTATAACGGGGTTCCCCGGCTGGCTCAGCTCCGGGAAAACCCCTGTGCGTTGCAAAACAAAAGCGCCTCCGTTGTGGAGACGCTTTTGTTTTGCCGCTTCAGCGGAGAATGCGATAGATGGTGTAGTCTCCAGGCCGGGCCGGGAGATCGAAGACGGCTTCGCCGTTCTGAATGTACAGGGGGTCGATCCGCTTCCGGGCCGCATGGCGGGCCAGGGGATTTTCCAGGGCAGCGGCGCCCCGGACATGCATCCGGACGCGGGTGAACTGGTTCTTCTCCATGACGTAGGGGTAGAGGATGAAGGCGTCGTTATCATAAGGGAAGAGGGACACACGGGGCGCCCCTTCCAGCCAGAGTCCTGCCACGGGGAAGGCCTGACGGATCCGATTCCAGGCGGCTTCCGGGAAGGCATAAAAATCCGGGAAGGCGCCGGGGGCAGTGAGGGTCCACATCCGGCCTTTGCCATAGGAATCCCGGAGAAGGACGGCGAAGCTCTCCTCTCCATGCTCCCCTTTGACCACGGCCCAGGTCGCGTTGTTGCGGAATTCTACCACGGGCATGGCGATGGGATGATCTCCGTAGGGGAAAACACAGCTGGGGCTGTCCGCGGATTCCACACGCCAGCGGTCAGCGATCACCTGACGGCCGCGGAGACGGATGGAGGTGATCCGGTGAATGCCGCGGTCCTCCGTGGCGGCGATGAAGCCGGAAGTAACGAGCACGTCACCGCCCTTTTCACGGAGATAGCGGTCCAGCTTTTCCACAATTTCAGGATCGCAGGCGGAAGAGCGGGTGAGGATCATCTGGGTGGCATCCTCCGGGAAATAGGGGGTGCAGACCACGGGAAGGCCGCACATGCCCAAAAAGTCCTGAAGATTATCCTCTCCCTGGCAGTTGTCCGGCAGATAACAGGGAATGCCCACAGGATTGCCGGCATAATCCAGCACATCATCCAGATGGTCCAGATGCCAGCCGAGGGAAGCGGCAAGGGGATGATCCGTAAGGGACTGGAAACAGAAGAGCATGAGCTCCTTCGGCTTTGAAAAAGCGGTGAGGTAGGCCTGCTCCAGATAATGCTCGGTAATATGGAGATCAAAATTGTCAAACCAGCCGCCGCCGTTATGGCCGGGCCACATGTTTTCAAAATAGGTCATGAGGGAATAGGACAGATACCGGGGGAGATGTTGATCCTGGGCTACCGGATCCCGGGTCTCGGTGCCGGTATAGATTCGGTCAAAAAGCCGGCGCTGGTCAGCGGGATTGTAGCCGGTTTCCTGATAGCTCTCCGCCCAGTTTGGATATTTGATGGTGATTTTGATCTCCGGATTGGCGGCCCGGGCCGGGCCGATGATATCCTCCTCGCTGACACGGCGGAGCAGGTCCAGTCGATAGGCCTGCCAGGAACCGTCCTCGATGCCGTGGGAAGCATTGAACTGATCCCGCTCCCGGATGCAGGTTTCACAGGCGCAGTCGGTGAAGAAGAAGTCATCGATGATGAACGCGTCATAATGCTCGCCCAGGAAGCGGGAAACCTCCTTCAGGCGGGCACGCATGGCGGGATCATTGTAGCAGAAGGTATCGAAGAGGCGCGCTTTCGGCTCGGCACCCTCGGGCGTGCGGATCACCGTGGTGAGGCCGCCTTCCACCTGAATGCCATGGGCCTGAAACACCTGTTTGCACATCTCCACCTGTTCATGACTGGCCTGCTCCGCACGGAAAGGCTCCAGATAGATTTTATCCAGGCGCATGTGCTTCTCAAAGAAGGAGAGATCCTTTTCCAGCTGTTCACGGGTGGTATGGGCAGTGCCGTGGGCAACAAAATAGGTGGTGAGCATAAAGTTGCGATAGTTACCCTGCTTTGCGGAGTTTGCGGACATGATCATAAGCCCCTTTTTTGTCATATTTTACCATAAGCATCCTGAGACGATACCGCCCGCGGACGAACCTTTTCTGAAAGCATGATAATCCCGAAAGAAGCATGCGTCAATGGAGGGGGAGGCGGAAAAAGCAAACCGTTTTTGGACAGTTTACGGAAAAACAATCCTGGGGCAAAAAAGACGCGGAAACAAGAAGAAAACGGTTCCGATCTCCCGCCGGGGCAAGACAGTCAGAACCGCTTTTATGTACAATGGGAATTTTCACCGGAAATCCGGGGAGATCAGTCTCCGGTACTCTCCGGAGTCCCGGCGCTCTCCAGGGCAGCCAGGCGCTCGGAGCGCCAGGGCTCCGGAAGATTTTCAGGATCAGAGTCTTCAAAAGGTTCATAGACGCCCTTGTGGAAGACACGGTAAATGACATCATAATGGGGATGGCGGCGCCAGCCCCCGGCCGTGGAGGTGGAGGAGGCATCCACGTGGCAGTCCGGCAGGACCTGACGAATCTGCTCCACGATGGCGGGATCAGGATCCTTTGGCGCCCGGTAATTGTACCAATAGATCCAGAGGCGCTTGAGACTCTTGATCTCCATGACGGGGGTGATATCCTCTATATAATTCTTGACCACGTTCAGATCCATAAGGTGGGTCAGGCCGGTCAGACAGGAGATATCACGGATCTTGTCATGGAAAATCTCCAGGTATTCCAGATGCTTCAGGCTGGCGATGGGAGTGATATCTTCGATGTTATTGATACCGATGATCAGTACCCGGAGCTCCGGCAGGTCGTAGAGAAAGGAGCAGTCATCCAGCAGATTATGGCCCAGATCCAGGGCGTACAGATTGGTACAGTACCGGACGAGGGAGAGATACTTGTTGCCGTGCATCTGGGACTTCACGGTATGAAGGGTGGAAAAAGCCGTGGCGTCAGTGCGAAGAATATGATCCTGGATGCGCATGGTCATCCCGAAAACGATGTCGGGGAACCGCTGATGGAGATCTTCGATCCGATCATACTGGATCGTCGTGGAAAAAAGATCCACCTTTTCCAGGTTCGGCAGGGCGGAGAGGAAGTCATAGAACTGATTCCACTGTTTATTGCCGATGACCGTATCCCCCAGATCCACATAGGTGGCGGAGGTATCGGCGGTCACATCCAGAAAGGACACGGTGTCGGCCCCTGCGGCGCAGGGAAGCAGCAGACACAGAAATAGCAGCATGATCAGAAAAAGACGGCAGTGGGCGGGTTTCATCATAGATCTCATCCTCCAGATTTTGGTCTGATTCAGGGCTGTTCATCAGGCAGGGCCGGATCGATTCCCAGGGAAAGCAGTTTCTCCGAAAGCAGGGAAAGCTCAGCCTCCAGGCTTTCGATGTCCTCCCGGAGTTCGCCGGCGCGGGTTTCGGACTCCGACAGGGTCAGCTGCGCCTCTCTGAGGGCGTCGGAGGCGTCCGAGAGCTGGGACTGCAGGGCTTCCTTTTCCGCGGCGACAGTTTCCCAATGGTCCCGGGAAGAAGCCAGATCAGCCTCCAGGGCGGCCAGCTCCGAGGACCGGCTGCGGAGACCCGAGAGCAACCCCCAGGAGAGCAGCAGGGCGGCAGCCATCGCCAGCAGGCAGAATGTACGGACGCTCTTATTCATGGTGCATCCTCCTCAGGGGCCGCTTCCGCGGCGGCCAGCAGGGTCTCCAGGCGGCTTTTTTCAGCCCGGAGCTGTTTGCGCCGGGCTTTCAGATCAGACACCTCCTGCTGCGCGGCAGCGGCCAAGGGCTCCGCTTCAGCCAGAGACTCACGGACGCGGGGAAGCTCCTCTGAGACCTGATCATACTCATATTGCTGTTTCCGCTCCCGGCCCTGGCTGGTTTCCAGGGAAAGCGCCGCGTCCGCCAGACGGAAATCCAGAGAGGATTTCAGCGGCACCCAGGCGAACAGAAGAAGGCAGAAGCACAGCATCAGCAGGGTAAAGCAGAAGGAAAAGAGGGAACGGGACGGTTTCATGACGGCTGCTCCTTCAGGAAGGCGAGGATGCTGTGCCACCAGGGGAAAAGGACAGCATCCGGGGAACGGTAAATTTCATGCCTGGAGCCGGGAACAAAGACATGCTTTCCGCCGGGAATGCGGGAGATGAACTGCTTCTGCGGTTCCGGCATGACGCTGTTATCCTTGTCCGCGGTGAACAGCAGGGTGGGAATCCGGATGCTCTCCGGCGCGCCGGGAGCCAGAATCTGACGGGTGACATGCATGGATTCCAAGGTCCAGGTGTAGGTGGGGGAGCTGTTCTGATACTCCGGATGAGAGACCTTGATGGCGTCATACCAGGCAAAACGGACAGGATCCGTGGCGCAGGAGGATTCAAAGGTTTCAGGTCCATGATAGGGCTGACTAAAGAAAAGCCTTTTGGATCCCCGGCCCAGGAGACGGGCGCCGTGGCAGAGGGTGGCGGCAAGGGGATAGGGTACGCCGGAAAGATTCGGGGCGATCATGGGAGCGCAGAAGACAGCGCGGGAGAATACACCCGGATAGCGCTCCAGAAAAAGAGCTGTGACAGCGCCGCCCATGGAATGGCTGAAAACCATCCAGGGCTTCGGCATGGTGGAGAGCACCTGGTCACAGACGAGCTTCAGGTCTTCCACGTAATCGGAGAAATGATCCACATGGGTATCGCCGACATCCGCCAGGCCGGGCTTCCGCCAGGATCTGCCATGACCGCGCTGGTCATAGGCGACCACAGAGAAGCCGTTGCAGAGCAGGGAATGGATCAGCTCCGAATACTTGCAGGCATTCTCCGTAAATCCGTGAAGTACAAGAACCGTGGCGGCGGGATGCTCCGCATCGAAAACGGAGCAGGCCAGGGGAGCTCCGCCGGCGCCAGTGAGGGTGACATCCCGCCGGCATGCCGCCAGGGCGGGAAGGACCACCTCATCCATGGTCTGCTGATAGCCTTCATCGCGGATGAGGCCGTCTTCATTCAGAAATGGGCTGGCGGAAGGAGAAAAACAGGACATGGGGAAACGCCTCCTTAATCAATAGGAACGGGTCTTGAACCGGCGTGAAATATGATATGGATTGTAAAGGGTCTGGGGGGTGTTTGCGGTGCCGGAGATGGAACGGTTGCGGGTGACATTGAGGGCCAGACCGATTCCGCCCATATTGGTCATCATATTGGAACCGCCGTAGGAAAGGAACGGCAGGGGAATGCCCGTGATGGGCATCAGCCCCAGGGTCATGGCAATATTTTCCAGCACGTGGAAAAGCAGCATGCCCATGACGCCTATAATGATGAGACGGCCGAACTTGTCCCGGGTATACCAGGCCAGATACAGCAGCCGCAGCAGGATCAGCAGATAGGCGATCAGAACCAGGAAGCAGCCGACAAAACCCCAGGTTTCACCGATGGTGGCATAGATAAAATCCGTCCAGTCCGCGGGAACATAGTTCAGCTGGGACATGGCGCCGTCCACAAACATACCGTTGCCGGTAAGGCCCCCGGACCCGATGACAATTTTGGACATGGTCTGCTGATAGGCATCGGAGGTGGAGTAGAGCTCCGGATTCAGAAAGCCGGAAATCCGGGCCAGACGGTAGTCCGTGGAGTGTGTGGCCATCATGAAGCCATAGAGGGCCAGGAGGCCGAGCACTGCGATGGCGGCCAGGATGCCAAGGGTCTTCAGGGAAACATTGGCAAAGTACATCATGACGGCAAAAAGGAAAATGATCACCAGCAGGGAACCGGTTTCGCCCTGAAGCAGAATGACGATGCCGGGGATTCCCACCATGAGAAAGGTGCGGAAAAAGGAAGTCGCATCGGAAAGGGGACGGTCCCGGGCAGCCAGCTGCTTGGCCAGAAGAAGAATGATGGACAGCTTGGCAAACTCCGAGGGCTGAATGGTGTAGCCCCAGAGCACGTCCAGCCAGGCCTTCACGCCGGCGGCACGGTTGAAGATGGTGGTAACGGTCAGCAGTATAAAGGAGATCCAGTAGATCAGCTGGGCATAACGGCGAAGCAGATCAAAGGGAAAAGACATGATCACGCCGACCACCAGAGGCGCTACCAGCAGAAACAGGCATTGACGCAGGGTATAGGAGGATTCCACAACATGGTTGAGAAAGGAAGTGTCCGAAGTGGAATCCGGCGAATAGGTGGCAACACAGACCGCCACCACGCCGAAAAGCGACATGGCGAAGACAAGGGCCAGCAGGGGAATGTCCACATGTGCCCGGGCGCGCCGGTTTTCAGTGATCATCGAGACGGCTCACCTCCGTCAGGGAACGCCAACGCAGGCGGCGCCACAGGGAAAGCTTCTCACGGCCGTAACCAGGCAGCGGAATGAACTGTCCGCGCAGACGGGAAGCGATGCGGAGAACGGCGCGGCGGGATTCGCAGTCTGTCTGGATCAGGGGAAGATGCCGGAGCTGGGCGCGGTAGACCGCGGGATCCTCCGGGATTTCCCCCAGAAGGGAAAGATCCAGGGTGTCGGCAATGGCCTGGGCGGTATACATCTCCCCCTGGCTGATGAGCTCCGGCTGGAGCCGGTTGACGATCAGACGCGGGCGGTCCAATCCCTTTTCAGTCAGCAGGGATGCGGCGCGCTCCGCATCCCGCATGGCAATATCGTCCGGCGTGGTGATGAGAATGGCCTGGCAGAGCCGGGCATTGACCACGTTGCGGAAGCCGCGTTCGATGCCGGCAGGGCAGTCCACCAGCACATAGTCATGGGTGACGCGCAGGGTACGGATCAGCCGGCGCAGCCGTTTGACATCCAGATCCTTCGCGCGGGCGAATTGGGCCGCAGGCAGCAGAAAAAGCCCGGGCATAAATGGCACGGGAAGCAGAGCCTGATCCAGCTCGCAGGCGCCGGAGGCCGCATCCAGGAGATCATAAACCACCTGATTCTCCAGGGAAAGGAGGGCATCCTGGGCTCGCAGGCCGATATCCGCATCCACCACCGCCACTCGCGCTCCGGACTGCGCCAGGGCGCAGCCCAGGGCAGCTGTGATGGTGGATTTGCCGACGCCGCCTTTCCCGGAGGCGATAAGATAAATGTCTGACATAGCCTGAATTCCTTACATCACTGCATGCATAAGATGATGATCATGCGTATTACGGTCCAAGGGTGTTGCCCAGGGGCAGCACCAGATCCACAGCCCGCAGGTTCTTCTGCTCCATGTACCACTCAATGAAATCCCGGGGGGCCTGAGAAGCTTCGGAACCGGAATAGCCGTTGGGGATAAAGCAGGCCACCGCGATTTCCGGGTTCTCATAGGGCGCGAAGCAGACGAACCAGGCGTTGTTCTCCAGATCGATGGAGGTAACCTGGGCGGTTCCCGTTTTCGCGGCGATCTGTTCACGGTAGGGCCAGTTTCGGAAGTATTTCTTTGCGGTACCGGTTTCGTCAACCACGCCTTTCATCCCCTGGCGGATCAGGTCCATATACTGATCCGCATAATCCAGGGTATGGATCAGGGTGGGCTCGCGCTGGGAGAGGATTTCTCCGTCCGGCGAGGTGATGGAATCGATCAGGGAAACATTGTACAGGGAACCGCCATTGGCCACGGTGCAGACATAGCGGGCGACAGCAATGGGGGTCAGCACGGTAACGGACTGGCCGATGCCGGTCAGGATGGTCTGGCCGCCGCCCCATTTGATGTCGTTCATGTAGTTGTAGGCATCACCGATGACGGCCTGGAGATAAACCATCTCCTTGGTCATGTTCAGCTCCTCCATCAGGATGGTGCGCATGTTTTCCACCCATTCGGATTCGGGATAATTGACGGCCATGTCCATGAGACGCTTGGCACAGACGGAGAGGCGTTCATCGTCATACTCGATATTCCGGGAGGCGCCGCAGCCCTTGAGATGGGTTTTGATGGAGTTGAAAACGATGATGGGGAGGGACGTATCCTGGTTGGCTTCGTTGACCGGCTTGGAGGGATCGTACAGGGTGTTCTGGGATCCGACGACGGAACGAACCTCGCCGGGCAGGTCGATACCGGTTTTGGAGGTCAGTCCAAAAAGACCGGCATAACGATACAGTCGATCCTCGCCCAGACGGTCTGCCAGGGTATAGAAGAAGTAATTGCAGGAGTTGGTCAGACCGTCCACGATGGTCTGATTGTAATGCAAATACCGGCTATTGGCGTTGATCCAGCACTTGGGCGCGGTGGAAAGGTCCTTGTTGTAGACGGTATAATAACCGTTGTCCGAAATCCGCTCTGTGGGCTTGAGTTCGCCTGTTGCCAGGGCCCCGAAGCCGGTGACCATCTTGAAGATGGAGCCAGGGGTGCCCCGGGCGTGAATCCCGTAGTTCAGGAGCAGATTGCGGGAATCGCCAAGGATGGCCATGGCATCCTTGCCGCCGGCCACCAGGGCATTCAGATCGTAGGTGGGATAATTGGCCAGCGCCAGGACGCGGCACTGCATATCCAGTACAATCAGACAGCCGTGCTCCGCGAGCGCCAGAGGATATTTGACCCAGTCCCGGTTATGGATATCGGATTTGTTGTTTTCCTGCCAGTCTGAGTCGTTCAGAAGACGGTTCTGGCTGGTGCGGGTGTTAAACACATTCTGGGCAATGCAGCGCTCAGCCACAGCCTGATAGGCGGCATTCAGGGTCAGCTTGACATTGTTGCCGTCC
>ODAI012482352.1_pt1 | contig 12163 bp, 11 predicted proteins | sample 1539321 | NCBI WGS metagenome assembly ODAI01 (sample SAMN02144231, study PRJEB22623) | gut metagenome | biome: sheep rumen | host: Ovis aries | place: New Zealand
GCGTGCAGTTCCACGCCTAACTGGTCGGCCAATTTACGCCCTTTGGTGAGCAACTCCTGTGAGACTTCGGCAACCTGTGTGCCTTCGGTCTCGATATATACGAATACGTTGTTCATGGTTATCCAATAATCTTTTCGTCTAACAATTCCTTAATCAATCCTTCCACATCGGCGTCGCTGGCGGTGAGGGTCTTGCTCTCCTTGGCTTGGAAAACGATGTTTTGCACCGATTTCACCTTGGTCGGGCTGCCCGAGAGGCCGCATTGGTTGGGGTCGCCATCCACATCGGCCACGCTCCATTGGTTCAACGTCAAATATGGACGGGTCTTGCTCAATTCAGCATTCCGCTTCCCACATTCAGAATTAGCATCCACTTCCAATGGACACATGGCATATTTATACTTCATCACCAACTTGGCGTTGCACGGACGGCACGGGGCCGCGCTACCGTTGACCGTAATCACGCAAGGCAACGGTACTTCCACAGTCTCCACGCCACCGTCGATATGGCGACGGATGGTGGCGATATTGTTTTCGATCTTGAGGATTTCCTCGGCGTAGGTCACTTGGTTGAGACCCAGTTTCTGGGCCACTTGCGGACCCACTTGAGCCGTGTCGCCGTCGATGGCCTGACGGCCACCAATGACGATGTCGACATCACCAATCTTCTTGATGGCCGTGGCGAGGGCGTAAGAGGTGGCTAACGTGTCGGCGCCTGCGAAGAGGCGGTCGGTGAGCAGCCAGCCCGTGTCGGCACCACGGAAGAGGCCTTGGCGGATGATTTCGCCGGCGCGGGGCGGGCCCATCGTAAGCACGCCGACGGTGCTGCCTGGATTCTGTTCCTTGAGGCGCAAGGCCTGTTCAAGGGCATTCAAATCTTCAGGATTGAAGATGGCGGGCAATGCGGCGCGGTTCACGGTGCCTTCCGGCGTCATTGCGTCTTTGCCCACATTTCTCGTGTCGGGCACCTGCTTGGCAAGCACCACGATTTTCAATGGTTTGGTCATAAAATAAAATTTCTCGTTTTCAATTAAACTGCAAAATCACTTCGCAATTCGGCGGCAAAGGTACGCTTTTTTTTGTTATCGGAGCAATAAATCTCTGAAAAGCAATCCCCCCAAGGTGGAATGGGTCGCGAAGATGGGCCTGTTTTATTCGTTGTGGTAGATGGCAATGGCAATAAAACGAAAGGAGCTCCGAAGAAGCGGAACTCCCTGTAAAACAACGACCCAGGCGAATAAGCGGGATTCTGTTCCCCTTGCGGGGCGACTGTCATTTCTCTAGGCCTGCGGTCGCCCGCAGGCTCAAGCGCCCTACCCTGAGACGACGGACGAGCAGCCCGTTCGAGCCCCTAAGGCCTCATTGCCTCTATACTTGGACTTGCAGCCCATAAGGTTTACCCCGGCGGAATGTCGCCACCCGCCGCGTGAGCTCTTACCTCGCGTTTTCACCCTTACCCTTGCGGGCGGTATATTTTTCTGTGGCACTGGCTGTTACACTTGTGTGTACCTTCCTGTTAAGAAGTATGGTGCTCTGTGCTGTCCCGACTTTCCTCGCGCCGGCTTTCCCGACCCGCGACAGTCTGCCTGAATCGCGATGCAAAATTACGGATTTTTTTGATACCGATTCACCAATAGCCTCAACCCTTGCGAAATCTCTCAAAATAAATCACTTTTTGCAACCCTATAGGCTATTCTTTTACCCACTTTCCCGTTTCCGCCAAGGTCGCTGAGCCTGTCGAAGGGCCATCGTTAGAAGTATAAACCTTCCAAACATAAACGCCCTCAGCCCAATCTCCAGCATCAATCGCCGTCACGTTCTCCGTGAGGGCTTGGCTGTGGATGATCCTGCCGTTCATGTCGTACACCTCCACCCGTGCATCCTTCAATCCCGTCCTGATATTCAGCACATCCTTCCCCGGATTAGGATAGGCGATGGCTACTTTCAAGCCGTTGTCGTGGGCTTCTTCGATGCCTACGAAGGCCTCGGCGGGGAATTTTGTCAGAATATAGTGGTTGATGTTTGTGTTATCCAGTTCGTGACAATAGGAAAGCAACAGCACTCCGCCATCGCGGCTGACGATATAGGAATTGCAGTTGAGATTGGTCCTTTCCTGATAAGGATAATACACTTCTCGCTCCAAACCAAAGTCTCGATTCAGCTTCTCAATCATAATCCATGAATCATGGTCACGCCACAAACCACGGTCGCGGGTATAAGCCCAAATGATGCCGTCATCGGTGAAGCTGGCTGGTGAGCGTAAAGCGGTCATGTCATAATCATCAGTTATCGCTTCTTTTCGATGCAAAATCACCACCGTTCCATTGTTTTCCGTCATTTCCTGTAAGAACGCATCGTGTGCGGATGTTTTAGTGGTGACGTGGTCTATCAAGCATGACATAAAAGTCGTACCCCAAGGACTTTTGCGCACCATCTCAAAATCGATTGCGCGCGGCCATCCGCCTTCTGGCGGAACGTCAACACCCATTGTTTTCACATAATTAAAATCCTTATCCACCAAAACACAATGGTCGGCTATGTTTTTAGCATTGTTTTGCCCCGAATGATAATGAACATAGCCGATGTCGTTGCTAATCATCTGGTCGTTGAAGGCATAAGGGTCACTTCCTCGGTCGCCCAATGATATACCTTTATGAACCAGAAAATTCCCATCAAAATCCATCTTGAAAAAGAAAAGCGAGTCCAAGGCGTAATTGTTATACCTCGTTTGGGTTTTGGTGTAAGAACCAACAATACATCCATCTTCCACAAAAGAAGATGTCAGCTTGATTTTAGCCATGCTGATATTTGGGTATTGCCAAGTGCCCGCTTGGTAAAATGCCGCATTGTTGGTCGTATCGAGAGGAATCAGGTATTCCACGGAGTCAATCATATTGAACTCATTGTCAAGTTTGTAGAAATACAGATACGCCTTGTCGGAGCCTTCAAGGGTGAATTGCCCTGCATTGGGGTCTCGGTCAGGGAGGAAATGCCCCATCACGATGATATCGTGGTCTGGCGACTCAATGATGTATTGGTCATCAGAACGATAGCCGAATCTCGACCAATAAGCCTCCTTCTGCAAAACGCCATCCGAAGAGAACATCATCAGACCAGGATTCTCACTCACGGTTCCATTGATGCTTTTGTCCTTCCAAGAAGCATTGACGATGATATCGCCCGATTCGAGTTCCGTCATCGACTGCATCAAGTTAGGAACGAGGTTCTCATCGCTCTGAAATGTTCGTACATATTCCCACTCCTGCCCAAAGGCCTTGGCCCCAAAGAACAACACAAGGGCTAAGGCGACCGTAATTTTGAATCTTTTGTTCATAATGTTGCGATTTACAATTTGAACACAAAAGTATAACAAAAACCCGCCAAAAAAGCCAATTCCACCGGCCAATCCACTAATTTCTTGAAAATCATCGTTGAATATCAATGAATTACAAAAAGTTTTTCCACTAAAAAGTTCGGAAAAATCCACTTGTAATCAGCCGACAAACCTTGCCCACAGTGCCTCAAACGAATCGGCTTGCGTCTTTTTCCTGATGGCGGTGCGGTATTTCGACACGGTGTTTTCGCGCAGGTCGAGGATGTCGGCGATTTCCTTCGTGCGGAAGGGGAACATGGAAAGCACGCAAACATCAAGCTCTGTCTGGTTCAGGTCGGGATAGGCGGCCTTCAATTTTGCCAAGGCATCAGGATAGGCCGCAACGAAAACCTTGGTGATGCGCTCCATCTTGTTGCCAAGTTTGTCGTCATAGACGGACTTCACCCGCAAATTCAACGCCTCAAAATCCTTGTCCTTCAATGCAGTGTAATGTCGCTTGCGCAAAACGAACACGTATGCCACAACGAGCAACACAAGCAACAAGGCCAAACCGCCAAAAACGAAATTCTTCACCTGTGCGGCACGGGCTTCTTTTTGCTCGCGCAAGGCCTGCAGCCGCGCATCGCGCTCCGCCTTGTAGTTTTCGTATTGCTTCACGGCCAACAGCCCATCGCTCACGCGCTCCGACTCGGCTTGCACGTAGGAAGTGTGGAAACTCTGGCAAAACGCCAGACTATCAGCATTTTGCTCCTCTTCATACACTTGTGCCAAAAGCGACATGATGGCTCCCTTCTCCACATCGTCGCGCTCCATGTCCAAGATTTTCAGCAGATAAGTTTTGGATTCCGTCTTCCTTCCAGAGAAGAACAAATTCATTCCCATACTCACCGAATCGCCTTTGGTATCCATGCCGCGACGCATCTTGAAGGCGATAATCTCGCGTTGCACCATAAGGCTAGAATCCAACTGCTTGCCTTCGAGATATAGACTTGCCAACAAATGCCTTGCCGTAATGTAATCCCGAACATTGTCGGGAACGGTGTCCAAATGGGGCATCACCCAGTCCAAATAAAACCATGCCGAATCTACTTCCTTGACCGTCCAAAAAGCATTGGCCAACTTCAGGCTGGTCCAAGCCATCCACGTCGTGTCGCCAACCTGCCTTTGATAGCCCAACGCCCACCGCAAGGCATCAATCTCGGCGTTGTTCTCCATTTTCCAACCAAAAACGTGCGCCATCTGATAGTAGGCTCGCGATACAAGCAGTTTTTCCTCGTCGGTCATGTCATTGGGCAAGACCTCCAACTTTTCGGCCACTTGTATGAAATGCGGGAAAGCCGCCAAGAGGCTGTCCTGCTGAAGCATAACAAAGCCACTATCATAATGGTTTTGAGTATCTTGCAGTGCTTCTGGCGAAACCACGAAAGATTCCCTTCCACAAGCGAAAACAGAGAGCAGACCGATGAATATTATGGTTCTGGCAAGAGTATTCATGCCTGCAAAAATAGTTTTTTTTCTAAAAAGTGGTCCCATTTGGTCAAGAAACTGAAATTACATTACCTAAATTCATCAAATCCAATCATCATTCCGCAGTCCAAGTTTTCACAAACCGAGTTTTCCCAGCAAAATCCTCCAGAACCTCGGCTTTTGAAAAACCCATCTCGTGACACAATTCCAGCATCCCCACCCCCATCCGCTCGTTGATTTCGAACCAAACCTGGCCATCGGAATTCAATTGTTTTTTGGCCAAAGCAAAAATCTGACGATAGAAGCGCAGTGGGTCGTCGTCGGGGACGAAAAGGGCCGTTTCCGGCTCCCAGTCGAGGACGTTGGCTTCCATCGCTGTGCGCTCGCCGTCGCAGACGTAGGGCGGGTTGCTCACCACCAAATCCACAGGCTGAATGAAGATTTCGGATTTTGGATGCAGCACGTCGTCGCAGATGAATTGCACTTTGGCATTGTTGCGTTCGGCGTTTTCGCGGGCGACTTCCAAGGCCGCCTCTGAAACGTCGAAGGCATAGACCTCGGCATTTACGAAATGCTTGGCCAAAGCGATGGCGATGCAGCCCGAGCCTGTGCCGATGTCCCAAATGCGGATGGATGCTTCCTTCGGCAAGGTTGTGCATATTTTTTGCACAAGCTCATCGGTCTCAGGTCGCGGGATGAGCACACTGGGCGACACCTTTATTAATAAGTCACCAAAACGCGCCATGCCCGTCACATACTGCACTGGCTCGCCTGCCAACAACCGTTCCACAGCCGCTTTCAGTTGTGCATATTGAAACTCGTCGATGCGCAGGTTCGGCTCCATCAGTTGACGTTTCAGGTCGATGCCAAAGAGGTCTTCCAAAAGGATGCGCATCAACTGCTCGGCCTCGCGCTGCGGGAACTTTACGGATAGCTCCTCGGTGAAATGGCGCTTCGTTTTCTGTAAACTAAATCCTATCATATTCCTAAATTGACTACAAAACTATAAAAAAGAAACAAGAAATGTGTTTTTTCGGAAAAATATATGTATTTTTGCGATTGCAAAAAAGTATATTATGGATATTCAAACCGTTTTGATTGAAAATGAAAGCATCATCCCTAGCGGCGCTCCCATTGACGGAGTGAGTGTTAGGCGCTCGGGAATGGCAAAAGTGCAATGGCGCAAGCTCGATCTTCAAGTTCCAGAAAGTGTAATTATCCCTAATGGCGTTAACCTATACAAAGATTAAAGTTTATGGGAGCAATTACTCGAAGATTCCAAGAAAAGACCGACTGCATCGTGACCGAAAGTTATGTTTACGCTCCGACTAACATTACACATGGCGAAGCGGTTAAGCGTGTAAGAATCCAACGCTCACTATGGGACACTGGAGCTTCAGTAACGCTGATATCGACAAGAGTTGCAAAAGTGCTGGGACTCAAATCCATAGGCAAATCAGGTGTGTCCGGATACAACGAAGGAATCGATGTCAAGGACACTTTTCTAATCCATATAGGCTTGCCAACAGGAGACATTGTCACAAACATCATGGCTATGGAGTTTGATACCGATGAATATGATGTTATCATCGGGATGGATGTTATCTGCAACGGCGACTTGGCTATTACCAATCAAGACAACAAGACCACTTTTTCGTTTAGAATTCCTTCCGAAAGAGAAATTGATTTCGCGAATAACAAAGGACAAGGGTACTGATATATGTTCTATCTGATACTGGCCATCCTTTGTTCCACTGGCGTCTTCGTCGCCATGCGGCTGTTCGAGCGCTTCCGCCTCGACAACCACCAGGCGTTGATGTGGAACTATGTCTTCGCTACCTGCACGGGATTCCTCATGTGCAAGCAATTCGACACGACCGCGCAATTGGTCACAGAACCATGGTTCGGACTCTCGCTCATCACTGGTTTCTGGTTCATCTTCACCTACATTTTGATGACCGCCTCAACGCAACGCTCGGGCGTGACGGTCACCTCGCTGTCGAGCAAGCTATCGGTGGTGCTCCCCACCTTGGCGGGCGTGGTGCTGTTTAGCGAAAAGCTCAACTTCGTGGCTTCGACGGGCATCGTGTTGGCGTTGGTGGCCTTGGTGTTGGTGGTAGGCGGGAAAGGACAAACCGATAAACCAAACAAAACCAGTTGGTTACTACCCATTCTCATCTTTTTCGGGACAGGCACGGGCGACATCCTGATGAAGCTCACCGAGCAGAAAAACACCGCCCCCGACATGAGCTTCATGATTGCCTTCATCTACCTGATTGCCTTGCTGTTTGGCATTCTTTTGGTCGCCTCCGACCTCATACGGAAGAAATCCCGTTGGCAGTGGAAAAGCGCTATCGGCGGCATTGGGTTGGGCGTCATCAACTATTTCTCCACCTTTTTCGTCTATCAAGCAATGCGGCAGTTCGACAACGTAGTGCTGTTCCCCATATATAATATAGGTGTGGTCAGCCTCGCCGCCCTCACGGGTTGGCTGCTCTTCAAGGAAAAGCTCACTTGGAAGAACTATCTCGGCCTCGCCATTGCCATCATTGCAGTCATCCTCATCACCAAGAAGCCATGAACGACGACACCTATTATATGTTGGCCACACCCGGTGAAGGCTTGTACAAAGAAAAAGGCAGCAAGTTCATTGCCGAGACCTTTGTCGTGATGAGCGAAGACGAAGCCAAGGCCGCCGTTGCTTCTGTCAAGAAGAAGTATTTTGACGCGCGACATCATTGCTACGCCTACATGATCGGTCCCGACAAGAAGACTTTCCGCTCCTCCGACGACGGCGAACCCTCTGGCACAGCAGGCAAACCCATCCTGAACCAAATCCTCTCGAAGGACGTCACCAACGTTTGCGTCGTCGTTACCCGCTATTTCGGGGGCATCAAATTAGGCACTTCTGGGCTCATCAACGCCTATAAGACTGCCGCCCGCGAAGCCCTTGACAACGCGCAGATTGTGGAGAAAACCATAAACGAAATTTACAGTTTGGAGTTCGAATACCCCTTGATGAACGAGGTGATGCGCTTGTTGAAAGAAGAAAATTTGGAACAGCAAAATCCACGGTTCGAATTAAACTGCTATTTGGAGTTTTCAACAAGGAAAAATGACGCTTCAAGAGTTTCGGAAAAATTTCGCAATTTGTTTGGAGTAAAAATAACCCATATCAAAACGTTATAAACCAATATGTTGCAGAAGATATGCGTCTTGTTTTGGTCAAAAACCTCGTATTTTACTGAAAAGAAAATTCAAAATCAATAGGATTGGAATTTTTTTATTAACTATTATTTTCCGACTTTTGCAATGTGAAAAACGACTCAAAAAGGGCTCTGGAAAGACGGGCTTTTCTTGAAGAATTTACTGAACATTAGCACTTTATACGAACAACGATGAGCAACAACCACATCGAGGTATGGAATAATTGTCTGAAAGTCATCAAGGACAATATCGCGGAGCAGAGTTTCGCGACATGGTTTGAACCTATCAGACCTGTGTCGCTTACTGACGGCACCCTGCTCGTCGAAGTGCCCAGTTCGTTTTTTGTCGAGTTTCTCGAAGCCCATTTCATCGACCATCTTCGTGCAGCAATCAAACGCTTCATCGGCCCAACGGGCAAGCTCGCCTATAAGATTCGCATGGACAGTTCCGACCCGTCCTATACGGTGACGTTGCCCAGTTCGAACCGCAATTTCCCGAAAAACCCCATCGGACGGCCTGCACCTGAGACGTTGTCGCAAAGCCCCATCAATCCTTTTGCCATTCCAGGATTGAAGAAGCCTCAAATCGAGTCGCAGTTGAAAGAGAACTACACCTTCGACAATTTCGTGGAAGGCGATTGCAACCGTTTGGCACGCTCGGCAGGCCTCAAAGTGGCACAAGAACCAGGGAAAACAGCGTTCAATCCGCTTCTCATCTATAGTGGAACAGGGTTGGGGAAAACCCATCTTTGTCATGCCATTGGATTGGAAGCCAAACGATTGCATCCAGACCTGACCGTGCTTTATGTGCAAGCCGAGCAGCTCTACAACCAATATGCCACAGCCGCGAAAAACAACAACCGCCCCGATTTCATCCGTTTCTACCAGATGATTGACGTGCTCATCATCGACGACATCCAATTCTTGGCAGGAAAAACAGGAACACAAGAGGCATTCTTCCATATTTTCAACTACCTGCACCAGAACAACAAACAGCTGGTCATTACAAGCGATAAGTTTCCCACCGAACTCCAGAACATGGAAACCAGACTGCTGTCGCGTTTCAAATGGGGTCTCACTGCCGACCTGCAAATGCCTGACATTGAGACTCGTACATTTATCATCAAGGAGAAGCTATACCTCAACGGAATCGTGCTTCCCGACGAAATCATCCAGTATTTGGCCAACAATGTGCGCACCAACGTCCGCGAACTGGAAGGCGTGATGATTTCGCTGATGGCACAGTCGTCGCTCAACAAAAAGGCCATTACCATCGAGATGACCCAACAAATCATCGACCGTTTTGTCCGCAATACTATCAAAGAGGTTTCTGTGGAATATATCATCAACATCGTTTGCGACTATTTCAAGATACCCCCTGAGCAACTGTCTCTCAAGACGCGCAAACATCAGGTGGTGCAAGCACGCCAAATCGCCATGTTCCTTTCCAAAAGATACTCCAATGCGAGCCTTGCCTCCATCGGGCAGCAATGTGGAAAAAAAGACCATGCCACCGTGCATCACGCCTGCAAGACCATCTCAAACCGCCTGGAAACCGACAAACAATTCCGCGTTATGTTTTCTGACATCGAGAAAAAAGTTACCTTGCAGTCGTAATGGCCTCGCCAAAACAACATATCACAATGATTGCCAACAATTTCGGAAAACTTTACTTGGTTCCCAACCTGCTTGGAGCAACCAAACCCGAACAAGTACTGCCAGCCGGAACACTGGAAACCGTAAAAGGTTTGAAACATTTCGTGGTGGAAAACACTCGTACTTCGCGCCGCGTGTTGAGCCGCATTGGGATGGACAATGCCATCGATGATATTGAGTTTGTCGAACTCGACAAACACAACGCCAATAATCTCGACTTGATGGAACACCTTGGCGCGTGCCTCCAAGGTGAGGACATGGGCTTGATGTCGGAGGCCGGAACGCCCTGCGTCGCCGACCCGGGTGCGTTGGTGGTGGATTTGGCTCATTCCGCTGGTATTCAAGTGGTTCCCTTGGTCGGACCCAATGCAATGATTCTGGCTTTGATGGCTTCGGGATTCAACGGACAAGCCTTCGCCTTCCACGGCTACCTGCCCATCAAAAGCCCTGAACGGCAAAACGCCATCAAGGACTTGGAACGCCGCTCGATGACCAACAACGAAACGGAGCTTTTCATCGAAACGCCTTTTAGGAACAACGCCATGCTGCAAGACCTTTGCAAGAACCTCCACCCTGCCACTATGCTATGCATCGCCAGCAACCTCACCTGCGACGACGAACTTATCATCAGCCAAAGCATCGGCGAATGGAAGGGCTATCAAGGCGATTTGAACAAAAAACCTGCCGTGTTTTTGATCTATTCCGAGCCGAGAAAGAATTGGACGAGAAAGCGGAATTAGGCTTCTTTCCAAATGAAATCGTCGATATTGCGGGTCTCTTTCGAGAAATTGACACCGACTTTGAAAACTTTCTGCCCTTCAGCTTGGAATGGGAGAGCATATTCCTTCGTGTCGATTTGCGCCAAAGCCTCCTGAGCAGTCTTATTGAACTTAAACTCAAAAATGTAGGTAAACTGATTGGCTTTCACCACCATATCGATGCGTCCGTTTGAAGTGTGGTATTCGGCTTTCGTATAATAGCCCAACAAGCGGCAAATGGTGAACATCACGGTTTGGTAGTGGTTCTCCAAGTCGCGCACCAATTCATAGGGCGTGCTTGCGAAGAAAGATCGCATTCTGCCTAGGAAACTCTCAATGTCGCCTTTGCGAAGGTCGCGCACGAAATACTCTATGAAAGCCGACGCCCCATTGTCGGTATTGCCTGTAAAGCGAGGCAGCAGGAACTTGAGAAAACTCTGCTCCACTTCTCGATTTGGGAAACCGAGGCGATAACTGCCAAATTCCTTTTCATACCTTTTAATCGTCAGGTATCCAGTTTGATAAAACAACGCTATGGGTTCCTGCCTCAAGCTTTCCTTGGCAGCAAGGTCGCTCGCCAGCAAATCTCCATTGGAGAAATCCTGCAAATCGTATTCTCCATTTTGCAGCAATTTGACAAGGAATGTGGGAGTGCCCGTCGAGAACCAATAATTTCCGAAGTCGCACTGCGCCAGGGCATTGAGTACACTAAAAGGATTGTACATATCCTTCGAGGCGGTTTTTGAGAAATGATAGCCGTCATACATTTTCCGCATTTGTTCCATAATGTCGGCCTTGGTCATCCCTTCCTTTTGGGCAAACGCTTCAAGATGTTCGCCGAAAGTGCTTTCGATTTCCTCTGCTGTCAGACCACAGATGTCGGCATAACGCTCGTCAAGAGAGATGTCTTGCAGATTGTTCAAGTCGCTGAACAGGCTTATTTTGGAGAACTTTGAAACACCCGTGAGCATAGCGAAACGAATGTATTCGTCGCAAGTCTTCAGGTTGCCATAGAATGCCTTCAACATGCTGCGGAACTCCTGTTGCAGCGGTTCGTCATCAATAGCCTCAATGAGCGGTTTGTCGTATTCGTCAACGAGGATGACAACTTTTTTACCAGAACTTTGCGCCAGCGTTTTGATGATGTACTTGAACCGTTGCGCTGCATCGTTCGAATTAAGCTTGGTGTCGTATTGCTCTTCCCAATCGACAAGATTGGAATTGAGGGCTTCCTCAAGACCCTCCTTCGAGGTGTACATACCCACATTCAAATCCAGATACAGAATTGGATTGGATTCCCATTCCTGCTCCAATTCGCTGACAGCCAATCCTTTAAAAAGTTCCCTTTTCCCTTGGAAATAAGCCTTCAAGGTGGAAAGCAGCAGGCTTTTCCCGAACCTACGTGGGCGCGAGAGGAAGATATACTTTCCGTTATGGATTAGATCATAAATGAGCTTGGTCTTGTCGACATATGCGAAATCGTCTGTACGAAGTCCCTCGAAGCTTTGTATTCCTATGGGTAGTTTTTGCATGGTGATTATCAGTGTTGGTTGATGACTGCCTATTCTTCTTTGTATTTTTGGTATCGAGCCTCTATGTTGAAAGTCGTGACTGACATATCAAGCCAATATGCCGAATTGTTTTCCATATCACTTGTCTTACTGCCCGCAAAATTACACTTTTTTTTCCCACATTGCCATTATCGTACAAAAAATACAGTGCTCCCAGAAAAGTCTCCGAGAC
>ODAI012244678.1_pt1 | contig 12162 bp, 9 predicted proteins | sample 1539321 | NCBI WGS metagenome assembly ODAI01 (sample SAMN02144231, study PRJEB22623) | gut metagenome | biome: sheep rumen | host: Ovis aries | place: New Zealand
ACCTAAAGACTCCTGAGCGAGAACTGCAAGGTAACTACTTCAAAAGCGACGAACGTATGACCAAGTATATAGTTACCAACACAAAGGGATCGTTTGAGCGTGCTGATATGGGATTTGGCAAACCTAATCCCAAAGACTCTCTCAGACAAGCACAAAAGAAGCAAAACCAATCACAGGATACAGCTAAGAACATAAAGCCCGAACCTCAAAAGTTTACACCAAATAAAGCTGGAGCGAAAAAGTTTGAACCTAAAAAGTTTGAACCTAAAAAGTTTGAACAAAAAAACACTGGAGAGAGGAGGTTTGGAACAAACAGACCTGTACCAAAGAAGCCATTTGTAAGGAATAACAAGAAGAAGTAATGGACTTACATCTTATTATAGGAATACTTATTGCCATGATATTCTCGGGATTCTTTTCGGGAATGGAGATAGCATTCGTCTCGAGCAATCGACTACTGGCAGAGATGGATATGGAGAGGAAAGGACTCGCCCAACGTTGTCTGGCAGTATTCTATAGTCATCCTAACGCTTTTGTGTCGACAATGCTTGTTGGCAATAATATAGTCTTGGTGGTATATGGTGTTCTCTTCGCCCAATTGTTCGACAACACTATCTTTAAGGATTTCCCACCAGGGACGAGACTGACACTTGACACCATACTGTCGACAATTGTCGTCTTGTTTACGGGTGAGTTCTTGCCCAAGACATTCTTCAAAAGCAACCCCAACAAGATGCTTACCATCTTTGCACCCTTAGCCTACATCTTCTATATTGTGCTATGGCCAGTGAGTCGTTTTGCCACACTATTGGCGAAGATATGCCTCAGAACTTTTGGTATAAAGATGGATAACGACACCGCCGATGACACCTTCACAAAGGTAGATCTTGACTATTTGGTGCAGTCGTCAATAGATAATGCCGATAGCGAAGACGATATTGAGGAGGAGGTGAAAATATTTCAGAATGCACTCGAATTTCAAGACACCAAGGTGCGCGACTGTATGGTGCCAAGAACCGAGATTAACGCAGTGGACATAAAATGTACGCTCGATGAACTGAAACAACGATTTATCGAGAGTGGACACAGCAAAATCATTGTATATAAGGAGGACATTGACCACATCGTGGGCTACATCCACTCGTCTGAGATGTTTCGTAATCCTACTGACTGGCACGACGGCATACGTGAGATGCCTTTTGTACCTGAAACTATGGCGGCACAAAAATTGATGCAGATATTCCTGCAACAGAAGAAATCACTCGGAGTGGTAGTCGACGAGTTCGGCGGTACCAGTGGACTGGTTAGCCTTGAGGATATAGTTGAGGAGATTTTTGGAGAGATAGAAGACGAACATGACTCTAACAAATACGTAGCAAAGCAGGTAGGAGAAAGGGAATATCTCCTGTCGGCTCGTCTTGAGATAGACAATGTCAACGAGATGTTTGACCTGCAACTGCCTGAGAGTGATGAGTATATGACCGTGGGAGGACTGATCCTCCACGAATATCAGAACTTTCCCAAACTCAATGAAGTAGTCAAGGTGGGACGATACTCGTTCAAGATTGTCAAGAAGACGATGACAAAAATAGAACTGGTGAGAATGACCATTGAAGAATAATAAAGTACAAAATTATTGTAAAATAATTGGTCTGTTTACTTTTTTTGTGTACTTTTGTACGCTTTTTGGAGAAAATAATAAAAACAACTAAAAAATAGAAATGGCAGCATTAGGAAAAATCAGAAGCAAAGGAACGATACTGGTGCTTATCATAGCATTAGGTCTCTTTGCCTTCATTGCAGAGGAAGCATTCCGTTCATGCAATGGTATCAAAGGACAGCAGAGCCAACAGATTGGCGAGGTGCTGGGAGAGAAAATCAATTATCAAGATTTCCAGAAACTTGTTGATGAGTATCAGGATGTCGTAAAGTTTACTATGCAGCGCGACAACTTGAACGAGGATGAGCTCAATCAGCTGAAAGATCAGGTATGGCAGCAGTATATCGCCAATACCGTGATGGAAGCTGATGCTAAGAAGCTTGGACTCACCGTCACCGACGAGGAGATTGAGAATATTTTGGCTCAGGGCACCAACCCTATGCTCTTGCAGACCCCATTTGTAAAGCAAGAGACAAAGCGCTTCGACGTGAACTCGCTGAAGCAGTTTGTTGACGAATACAATAAGGCTAACTCAAGCAATAACCCACAGATGCAGCAGCAAGCAGAGCAGATGCGTCCTATTTACAACTACTGGTTGTTTATCGAGAAAAATCTGCGCAGTCAGTTGCTTGCACAGAAATATCAGGGTCTACTTGCCAACTGTGTGCTCTCTAACAAGGTAGAGGCAAAGATGGCATTCAAGGATGAGAACGAAGAGAGCCAGATAAAGCTTGCTTCATTGGCATATAGCACTATCAAAGATTCTGAAATCAAGGTTGAAGATAGTGATTTGAAGGCTAAATATGACGAGTTGAAGGCTGGATTCAAGCAGGCTGTAGAGTCTCGTGACGTAAAGTATGTTGACGTTCAGATTCTCGCAAGTGCAGCTGACCGCAACGCTATCGCAAAAGAGATGGCTGACTTCCAAAAGCAGCTGTCTGTAGCTGAAGAACCAGCTCAGGTGGTAAGCAAGAGCGCTTCACAGGTTCCATTTATCGACCTGCCAATGTCTAAGAATGCATACCCAAGTGACATCGCCGAGCGTCTTGACTCTATCGGCATAGGAACGACTGGTGTGACAGAAAATAAGGCTGATAACACACTCAATATCATTCGATTGATTTCTAAGACCTCGCTCCCTGACTCAGTAGAGTATCGTCAGATTCAGGTCGGTGCAGCATCTGTGGCTGAAGCTCGTACTAAGGCAGACAGTATTTACAAGGCTCTTCAGGGTGGTGCCGATTTCGAGGTCTTGGCAAAGAAATACGGTCAGACCGGTCAGAAGGTATGGCTCACCAACAATCAGTATGAGGGTGCCAACACAATGTCGGTAGACAATCGTCAATATATTGAGTCTCTGCTCAATGGTACGGTTGGCGAAACCAAGAACCTGGAACTCTCTCAGGGCAATGTCATCCTGCAGGTGCTCGATCGTCGTGCTATGGCTGATAAGTATAACGCAGCTGTCATCAAAAAGGTTATCGACTTCCGCAAGGATACTCGTGCCGCAGCATACAACAAGTTTAGTGAGTATGTTACCAAGTGTACATCTGTTGAGGAACTCGAAAAGAATGCTAAAAAGTATGGATATAAGGTGCAGGAGCAGACAGGTCTGACTACCGGTCAGCATACTGTGGCTAACGTTCGTGGTACTCGTGAAGCTTTGAAGTGGATATTCTCTGCTAAAGAGGGCGAGATTAGTCCGCTATACGAATGTGGCGACAACGACCATATGATGGTAGTAGCACTCACGAAGGTTCATCCTCAGGGCTATGCTGACTACAAAGATCCAAATGTTGCTGACGTCCTGAAGCGTGAGGTAATCAACGACAAGAAGGCTGAGAAGCTTATGGCAAAACTGCAGGGCGTGAACAGCGTTAATGCAGCTAAGGCCAAGGGAGCTAAAATCTCAGATGTCAACCAGATTACGTTTGCTTCACCTGCGTTCATACCAGAGATTGGTGCTATGGAGCCTGCGCTCTCAGGTGCTGTAGCTGCAACAGCGGCTGGCAAATTCTCAAAGAATGCCGTTAAGGGAAACTCTGGAGTATATCTCTTCCAGGTGGTGAAGAAGACCATGCGTGCGGGAGTCAAGTACAACGAGAAGACTCAGGAGCAGCGCTGTCGTCAGTCTTCACTCCAGTATGTAGGTAACTTTATGCAGGATCTCATCAGCAAGGCAGGTGTCGTAGACAACCGTTATCTGTTCTTCTAAGAGAAAGACTTACACATTATATAATAATATAGCAGAGGAACTGGCGGGGTCTCTATAGATGAAACTCCAAAAGTTCCTCTGCTCAATAAATAACTTTTGACGTAGATGATATTGATAGCTGACAGCGGAAGTACAAAGACCGACTGGTGCCTGACAACAGAGCAACCAACGGTTAGGATAGATGTCCATACTCAGGGCATCAACCCTGTGCACATGCAAGAACAACAGATCAGGGATATCCTTGCCAACGAACTTCTGCCTGCTATCCAAGGTCATATTGACAGTACGCAACTGAGCATCTTCTTTTATGGAGCAGGATGTACTGGTAAAGCCCGTCAGCGTCTTATCAATGTCCTAACAGAAATGTTCAGCGCATGGAACGCACAGATAGAAGCGGAGAGCGACCTGCTTGGTGCGGCAAGAGCGCTGTGTGGAAGACGCGAGGGAATAGCCTGCATACTGGGCACAGGTGCCAATAGCTGTTGGTATGACGGCAAGGAAATAAAAGAGAACACGCCTCCTTTGGGATATATCCTTGGTGACGAGGGCAGTGGAGCCGTGTTAGGTCGCCATTTCCTCAACGCCCTCTTCAAGGGAAGACTCTCTCAATCAATAAAAGAGAAATTCCTTAGCGAAAGTAGTCTGACCTATGCCGACATTATTGAACGGGTGTATCGTCAGCCCCTTGCCAACCGATTCCTTGCCAGCACATCTGTATTTATCAAGAAAAATATTGATATTTGTCCAGAACTGAGACAGCTGGTCATAGACAACTTCTGTGACTTTTTCAAAAAAAACATATCGAATTACCCTACAAGTAAGCCCAATTTCATAGGCAGTATGGCTGTAGTTTATGAAGAAGAACTACGTGAGGCCGCAAGACTGGAGGGATATGAGATAGGCATAATATGCAAGAGTCCGATGGAAGGACTAATAGCTTTCCATTCTAAATAGTAAAAACTCAAACATTTACACTACAATACCCAATGAAACGAGCAATAGTAATAGGAGCATCATCAGGCATAGGACGGCAGGTTGCCAGCCTACTGATCCAGAGAGGCTGGAACGTGGGTATCGCTGCTCGTAGATTAGAACCACTAAACGAGTTGAAAACCATGGCTCCCGACCGTGTGTTTGTTAAACAAATCGACGTTACCAGCGATGATGCCGAAACAAAGCTTAAGGAACTGATCAACGAACTGGGAGGAATGCAGTTGTTCCTTTATTCTTCTGGTGTAGGATGGCAGAACCCCGATTTGTCGCTTGAAAAAGAGCTGATCACTATCGATACCAACGGCGTTGGATTTACCAAGATGGTTGGTACAGCCTATCATTATTTTGCCAAGAATACAGGAGGACATATTGCAGCCATCACCAGCGTAGCATGTACTAAAGGACTTGGACAGGCACCAGCGTATTCTGCCTCGAAGGCGTTCCAAGCCAACTACCTTGAGGCATTGGATCAGATGGCACGCAAACATCATCTGAATATTACAATCACAGATATACGTCCGGGGTTTGTCAGGACACCATTCATTGGCGAGAATCATCACTTCCCCATGACCCTGTCACCACGACGTACGGCGAAGCATATCATACGAGCTATCAAGCACAAGCGCTCGATATTGATATTCGACATCAGATGGCATATAGTAGTTATTCTATGGCGACTAATACCATCATGGCTGTGGAGACGAATGAAGATTTGAAATGTAATTTTTGAAATAACGCAATAGCTATATTCCGATAAAAATAAATAAAAGAAACGTGCATACAAGAGAAGAACAAATGCGAGCCTTCGGTCGCTATCTCGACGTGCTGGACGCATTACGGGAGAAGTGTCCGTGGGACAGGAAACAGACAAATGAGAGTCTGCGCCCAAATACTATCGAAGAAACGTATGAGCTGTGTGATGCTCTGATGAGAGACGACAAGGAGAATATCTGCAAAGAACTTGGTGACGTATTGCTACACGTGTGCTTCTATGCTAAGATTGCCGACGAACAGGGCTCTTTTGACATTGCTGACGTATGTAATCGTTCGGTAGACAAACTGATATTCCGCCATCCACACGTCTATCATCCCTCACAGATTGGTGCCGAACACCCCAAACCACTACCTTACGGCACCACAGAAGAGGATACATCTGATAAGGATGGAGAACAACTAAAGAAAGCCACCAACGTAGAGCAGGTCCTTGACAACTGGGAACGGCTGAAACAAAAGGAGAAGGGTGGCAACAAAACCGTACTTTCAGGTGTACCAGCATCGCTGCCGTCACTCATCAAAGCCTACAGAATACAAGACAAAGCCCGACACGTGGGATTCGACTGGGAACACCCAGAAGATGTTTGGAAGAAAGTCAGGGAGGAACTTGACGAACTTGAGACAGAACTAAGTAAGGGAGATAAGGAAAATTCAACCAAGGAGCTTGGCGACTTCCTGTTCTCGGTGATTAATGCCGCCCGACTATATCATCTCAATCCCGACAATGCCCTTGAAAGCACCAACCAAAAGTTTATCTCGAGATTTAACTATGTGGAGCGAAAAGCCCACGAACAGGGCAGAGATCTTTCGGAAATGACTCTGGGTGAGATGGACGCACTATGGGAAGAAGCGAAGAGAGAATTGAAAAATTGAAAAATTGAAGGATTGAAGAATTGAACTGATGGTCAATTAAAACATAAATACTTACGACTATGAATACCAAGACATTACTCTTTATGATGGTTTTCGGCATGGCGCTTGCCATGATTGGATGTAACAACCCAAAAGGTGGTAAGGCTATCACCGTAAACAGCATTACAGGCGACACCGCCGATGTAGACACAACAATCTACGGCACATGTGGCGAAGGTACAGCCATGCATACACTTGAGCTACTGTGCGACGACGGCAAGACCCGCGTTTTCATGTTCAACCCCGACGACTCCATTTCGCCAGTCTATGGCGGCATGCTCGTCGGAGACCGTATGGCTGTCATCGCCCACGTGGAGTATGGCGATACCATCGCTTCCAAAGTCATCAACCTGACAACCCTCCTGGGCGAGTGGACCAGTATCGACAAGCAGTTCGAGATAAAGGAAGGTGGGGTGGTGGACTCCCATGTAGAGACCGAGACCAACCCGTGGACTTCATGGAAGATTCATAACGGAAGACTTCTGTTCAACAAAGACACCTTTGACATCGTGGAGCTCGGAGCCGACTCCATGTATATAGAAAACAACAATGGTGTGTTCGCATATAAGAGAAAGTAAATTGAAGAATTGAAGAATATCGTAATTTTTTTCTGAGGAAAGACCGTACATCTATATGACATTCAAGATACATATTCTCGGATGTGGCAGCGCCCTGCCTACCTCCCAACACTATGCCTCATCACAGGTGGTGCAGGTTCACAACCGATATTACATCATCGACTGTGGCGAGGGCTGTCAGATACAGTTACGTCGTCAGCACATACCATTCAACAAAATACACGCCATCTTCATCACCCATCTTCATGGCGACCATTGCTTCGGTCTGATGGGAGTCATCACCACCTTCTCGCTCCTTGGAAGGACGACACCCCTGCACATATACGCCCCGAAAGAGCTGGAAGGAATACTCATGCAGCAGATTGACATGTTCTGCAGCTCGCTGGGCTACACCATTGAGTTCCACGCTGTTGACACCACCGCCAACAAAGAGTTCTACGAGGATGACGTCGTCAGCATAACGTCCGTCCCGCTCCATCATAGAGTTCCCTGCTGCGGATATCTTTTCAGGGAGAAATCCGCCACACCCCATTCGTATGCCTATTGTTCAGATACAAGATATATACCCACGCTCCATGAGATGGTCAGAGGCGTGGAGTGTCTGTATCATGAGAGTACATACATGTCAGCTCAGATAGACAAAGCTGAACAATACTTCCACAGCACAGCAGCCCAGGCAGCCCAGGTAGCTCGTGACGCAGGTGTAGAGAAGCTGCTGCTGGGTCATTATTCCGCAAGATACAACGACGAGAACCTCTTGCTTGAGGAGGCAAGAGCCATCTTCCCCAATGCACAACTGAGTCAAGAGGGTATGATCATAGAGTTGTAGAGGCATATATCCAGATAGATATTTTTAAAATAAAAAGCTCACCTAAAAGGTGGAAGTTATCGGAAAAAATCGTAAATTTGCGCAGTATTAAACAATTCCGAAAGAAAAAATGAAAAAGATTGCAATAATTTCCGCCCTGCTGTGCGCTATCGTGCAGGGGGCATGGGCCGCGAACACACCCTTCGTGCAGTGTTCATGGAATGAGACTACGAAGAGCGTGGAAAAGACCACGGTCACCGACAAGGCGGCCATTGTCCTTCCCCGTAACGATGGCGAATGGGTCAACCTGGGACAGGCGGGCACCGTCAGTTACTATGAGATAATGGGTGCGTCAGCGCCGAAAACGCTCCAGATTTTTGGCGAGGTACACCTCATTATCGACAACGACGCTACGCTGACGCTCCAGCATATCAAGTTGGAAGCGGGGAACACCCTGCATATCCACCCGCAGGCCGGCGACGGCACGGTGGGTAAGATTACGGTGAGCAACGGCAGTTACGAGGGTGCCGCCGGTATCGGCAGTGCCAAGGATACCAACTGTGGAGACCTCTTCATCCACGGCGGCGACATCACAGCCACCGGCGGCGAATACGCTGCGGGCATCGGTGGCGGCGGCGGCGGCAACGGCGGCGAAATCACCATCTATGCCGGCACGGTAAGGGCGACTGGTGGAACCATAGGAGGACCGGGCATCGGATGCGGCAAGGGCGCATCCACCGCAACGGTGAATCTCTACGGCGGAGAGATATACGCTTCTTATGGAAGCGCTCTCGTCCCCACTGCCATTGCCGGCAACGAACTCTCCTTCGGCGATATGAGGGTTTACAGGGGCACGGGACAAGACAGTTTTGCCGCCCTGCACACATCCGCTCCGATGAGAGCCAAGGTATGCACAACCAATCAGTACGTCAAGATTGTGGAGTGCACCGAGCATCAGTTTATCTGCTCCACCTGCTCTCGTTGCGGAAAGCAGTCTGACACCCCGCAAACCAGCAAGTACATCGACCGCACATGGAACGGCTCGAAGGTGGTGGAGGAAGAAAAGGACATCGAAAATGCCATCAACCTGGCGGAAGAACTGACCCTCATTCCCGCTCCTAGCGGGTCTGACAGTGACTGCGACAAGGGTGGCGACATCACCGGAAAGACCTACTACGTCTCCGGCGAACTTGACTTGACTGACTACACCCTGTACGATAATGGGCAGGTCTCCAACATCATCCTTTGCGACGACGGCGAACTCAAGGTACACCATATACTGGCGATAGGAGAGCATGGCAAACTCCACTTCTACGGGCAGAAGAACGACACGGGAAAGATTCTTGCCAATGAAGCAAAGACGGACAATGGCCGTCCGGATATGGAGGGTAAGAAGACTTTCGGTCATGACGCAATCGGCAGTGGCTGGAACGCAAAATACGTCGGGCTGTATTTCCATGGCGGTAATATCCTTGGCTATGGAACTACCGATACACGTAGTTCTGCTATCGGAATACGTAACGGCACTGATGGTAATTGCTTTATGTACTTCTATGGTGGCACGGTAGAAGGCATAGGTGTCAGTGAACACAGTGCAGGAATTGGAGGTCAACCCAATAGGGTGTATATATATGGAGGCACTGTCACAGGCCGGGGAGGTGACGAATCCCCCGGTATTGGTGGCAATTATCTAACCAGTGGGGCAGTATATTCAAGTACAACTGCTGTTGAAATCCGTGGCGGCGAAGTCTATGCCTATGGTGGAAAACATGGTGCTGGCATCGGCTCTTTCGAATGCGCCGTTGTTGACATTTTTGGAGGAACCGTCACGGCACAAGGTGGCGACGATGCGGCAGGTATTGGAAGCGGCAGAGGTATATTTAGTACGGGCATAAATATCGTCAAAATCAACGGAGGTACCGTAACGGCCAGAGGTGGTCAATACGGTGCTGGCATCGGCGGTGGTATCAATTCGCCGGGCGGTCAAATCACCATTAACGGCGGCACAGTCTATGCCTACGGCGGCGTGGATGCTGCCGGCATCGGCGGTGGCGAGGATGGCAATATGGGAATAGAAATTCGCATCAATGGCGGTACCGTATATGCCGAGTCAACAGGCGAGGATAGCAATGGCGCTGGCATCGGTGCCGGTGAAGACGGCTGGTGCGGCGACGTTAAAATCTATGGCGGAACGGTCTATGCCAAGGGCGGCAGCGGCGACGGCCCTGCCATCGGCAGCAACCTCGGAGGAGGAAAGGGTTCGCTCCGCCTTCCCGACGACTACATGGTGGAAGCTGGCAGCGACGAGAACCATATAGAGCGGCGCTTCACGGCTGCGGAGCGGAAAGATGCCTGCTGGTGGCGCAGATATGCGGAGATCGGGTCTTGCTCTCATCAAACACCGACTCGCGGCAGCGACACGTCGGAAGCCGCCAGTTACACCATCGGCGATGACAATACGCACACGATGAATTGCCGCTACTGCAACGTAGCCACAACGGAAGAGCACAACTTCGTGGAGAACGTGTGCGACAAGTGCGGCAAGACGTTCAATGCCGACGAGGACATGTGGACCATCACCATCCATCAGACCACTGCCGGGTCGCTGCAGGCCGATGGCACTTACGTCAACGGCACGGAGTATCACGTGCTGAAAGGACATGCGTTCAACATTCCGGAAATAGACAAGATTGAGGGTGTCAGCATGCAGGCCCTGGTGATGCTGACCGGCACGGAGAATGCACCAGCGACGGTATGGCTCACCGACGACGAGATTGACAACCAGACCAACTTCTTCGACCCGTCGCAACCTTTCACACCCACGCAGGACGTGCATTTCTATCCGCGCTACCGCTTCGACTACACCTCGGAGTGGACGTGGCCCACGGGCGCTGATGGTAAGTTCGATGTCAACAACGTCCAACTGAGCCTGACCAACCCCCTGCTCGACTATGAGAATATCTTTACCTTGCAACCCGACGACATCACCAAGGAGACGGACAAGAGTAAGGACGACGTGAAATACACGGCTACGTATCACTACCGTCCGCAGACTGGCGTCACCTACACCTTCACCGACGTGAAGCATGAGAGGTATTTCGACGATGTGGTTGAACTCTTCAACGATCAGGAAAACTATTGGAAAATCAGAGACTATGAAGGCTACATCACCGATGTGAAACTCAAGGACCGCACGTTCTGTCACGACGGCAACTGGAACACCATCTACCTGCCCTTCGCCCTCTCTGCCGAGCAACTGGCCGACGAGGACTGCCCGCTCCACGGTGCCACCATCAAGAAACTCGACGATGCCTGGTTCGACAAAGGCACGCTGACGCTGACCTTCAACGATACCACGGCCATTAAAGCCGGCATGCCCTACATCGTGAAATGGCCGGAGGGCGACGATGTGACCGACCCGGTGTTCAAGAATGTCACGCCGTCGAGTGACCTCAATCAGACGTTCTTCATCAAGGATAAGGATGGCAACAGGCCGGAAAACGAAGAAGACCTGTACTTCGGATTGCTCTTCACGGGCAGTTGGAATCCCTCAGAACTTACCGACGACATCGTTCAGACGAAGCAACTTCTCTACATGGGAGCCGACAGCAAACTCTACTACCCCACAGAGCCGATGACCATCGGTGCCTTCCAGTGCTACTTCCACTTGTACGGCATCACCGCCGACGACCTCGAGGAGAACCCCGTGAAGAACGTCGTGTTCAACTTCGGCGACGAGACGGGAATCACGACTACGAATGTCACGAATCTCGCGAATGAGGCCGATGCCTGGTATGACCTGAGCGGACGCCGCATCAACAGCCGTCCCACCGCGAAGGGCATCTACATCCAGAACGGACGTAAGATGATGATAAAGTAATCATGAAAAACTGAATTTGCCCTGCGGCAAATATGCGCAAAGTCCCGGAGAAATTTCTTCTTCGGGACTTTTTTGTACTACCGGTATACGTTTTTTCTACATATATATAGGTGCCATCTATCCTACACCTATGCCTTTTTTATGATCTGTTAAACTCTCGCTACCACGCATTGGTTTTCATGTAACCAAGCTTTGGTTTTCATGTAACCAAGCTTTGGTTTTCATGTAACCACGCTTTGGTTTTCACAAAACCACGCACTGGTTGTCTCGTAACCACGCACTGGTTGTTCTGTTTCCATACATTGGTTATATAGCAACCACGCACGGGTCCTTTCGCAACCA
>ODAI013535463.1_pt1 | contig 12162 bp, 9 predicted proteins | sample 1539321 | NCBI WGS metagenome assembly ODAI01 (sample SAMN02144231, study PRJEB22623) | gut metagenome | biome: sheep rumen | host: Ovis aries | place: New Zealand
AATGGAGCTGATGATCGGACTTGAACCGACGACCTACGCCTTACCAAGGCGTTGCGCTACCGACTGTGCCACATCAGCACCAACAAATAATATTATATATTAACAGAGCGTAAAAGTCAATAGGTTTTAATATATTTTTTTATTTTAACTAAATAAACGCTTGACATTTATGGTTTTTTGTGATATCATATTTAAAAACAGTGAACGAATTAAACCCGATTTGCCTGAAATTCAGAGATTTTCCGTTCGGTGCGAGGAAAACAGGCTTTCGGCGGAATTACATTCGGGAGTTGTCCCTTTGAAATCAAGTAGGAGGGGACGGGTCTGCCCGTTACAGCTTAATGAGGTTCGGCATCTGCTGAATGAATCAGGGTGGTACAGCGAATATTTTCGCCCCTGTGCATTTCTTTAAACGAAACTGCACGGGGGGTTTTTTATTTTCAATAACTATTAAAAGGAGATTTCTATGGATAAGGAAAAACTTGAAAAATTACTCGAAACTGTCGAAAAAAGCCCTGAAAATGAATATTACAGCTATGATACCGATGTATTCCGTCTCTTTGAGGATATACTCAGAATCTCCCCTGACTGCACCTTTGCAAGAGTATATATAACACTGGATAACTGGCTCGGAATTTCAATGCGTGACGGTGTGTGGACTTTTTACGAATATTTCGCAGGAAACAGAGATCTTAAAGATACTGTCGAATATCTTAATCATATCGGTGAAAATCAGATGGCAGCAGTTTTTGCATACGGTATACACCCTTATGATGACAAACAGTTTGACAATATACATTATCCGCTCGAATGGATTGACGATTCAGATGAAATTGATGACTGGATTTCTGCAAACGAAAACAAAATAATAAGTATACAGAAAAATATTATCCTCTCCAATAAAGAGATAATCAAAAGCATAAACAGCAAATCAAAAGGCTTTTTTAAATAATTTACAAAGGAGAATTTAAAATGACAATCTTTGAAGAACTTAAACGCAGGGGTCTCCTTGCACAGCTTACCGATGAAAAGGAAATTGAAGAACTTATCAATGCGGGAAAAGCTACATTCTACATCGGATTTGACCCCACAGCAGATTCCCTCCATGTAGGACATTTCATGGCTCTCTGCCTTATGAAACGCTTGCAGGAAGCAGGCAATAAGCCCATTGTCCTTATCGGCGGTGGTACTGCCATGATTGGCGACCCGTCAGGAAAATCCGATATGCGTAAAATGATGACTCCCGAAACAATTCAGCATAATGTTGAATGTTTCAAAAAACAGATGAGCAGATTCATTGATTTCGCAGACGACAAGGCTATAATAGTAAATAATGCCGACTGGCTCATGAACCTGAATTATATCAGTCTCCTCCGTGATGTAGGCGTTCATTTCAGCGTAAACCGTATGCTCTCACATGAATGTTACAAGCAGAGAATGGAGAGAGGTCTTACATTCCTTGAATTTAACTACATGATAATGCAGAGCTATGATTTCCTTGAACTTTTCCAGAAATACGGCTGTAATATGCAGTTCGGCGGTGATGACCAGTGGGCTAATATGCTCGGCGGTACTGAACTCATAAGAAGAAAACTCGGAAAAGATGCCTATGCCATGACTATAACTCTCCTCTTAAATTCCGAGGGCAAGAAAATGGGCAAGACCGAAAAGGGCGCAGTATGGCTCGATGCAGAAAAAACAAGCCCCTATGAGTTTTTCCAGTACTGGAGAAACGTTGCGGACGCTGATGTCATAAAATGCCTTAAAATGCTCACTTTCGTCCCCATTGAACAGATTGAGGAAATGGAACAGCATATGGAGGGCGCAGAATTTAACAAGGCTAAGGAACTCCTTGCATATGAACTTACAAAACTCGTTCACGGCAAGGAAGAAGCTGACAAGGCTCTTGAATCCGCAAAGGCTCTCTTTGGCGGAAACGGCTCAGATGAAAATATGCCCACCGCAGAAATATCCGCTGATGAACTCACAGACGGCAAAATCGGACTCCTTACGGCTCTTGTGAAAGCAGGTCTTGCCCCTTCAATATCAGAGGCTCGCAGACTTGTCCAGCAGGGCGGTATAACTGTTGATGATGTAAAAATCTCAGACCCCAAGGCACAGATTTCCCCTGACGGTGTTATTATCCGCAAGGGTAAAAAAGCTTTCAGAAAAATAATTGTAAAATAATTCCAAAGGAAATATAAAATGTTTAATTTTGTTAATAATAAAAAATTTTACAAGAATTTTTTTATAAAAAAATTTATAAAAATTTTCTGTAAAATCATCAATTTTGCAGACGGAATCAAAGACAGAAAAATCTGTGGCTGTTCACTTGTTAAATATGTTCCGTCACTTTACAGGAAAAGCATGGGCGCAACAGGCAGCCAGTCAACCAGTTACCTGATTCTTAACGAAATATTCAAAGACTCATCTTTCAGCAAAAATGATAGTTTTATTGATGTAGGCTGCGGAAAAGGCAGAGTTCTTGCATACATGATAAGCAAAGGTCATGAGTTTCCCCTGAACGGTGTGGAGCTTAATGATGATGTTGCGAAATATGCTCAAAAATGGGCTGCAAAATACAGCAATATAAACATCATAAACGGAAGTGCCTTTGATTTGGATTATAATGAATATACACATCTTTTCATGGGCAGACCTTTTGAACCTGAGATGTTTTATGAATTTATCGGTAAACTTGAAAAAGAACTCGTTCACCCAATAAAATTATATTACTGGGTAGACCAGCAAAGCGGCGATTATCTCAATGACAGAAAAGGCTGGACTATGCTGAAACGTGAAAAAATTTTCACAAAAAAAGGATTTTTTCTTGTTCCAACCCCACAGAGATATTCAATATGGATATATACCCCAAATGAAAAATAATAAAAAGGCTCTCTGATGAGAGCCTTTTTTTAAAGCGGCAAAGTTTTCACAACTCCCGCATCATACTGCTGAATAACAGCGGCATCTTTTCCTGTTACTCCCTTGCTGCCGTCAACGTCTGCATTTGCAAGTGCCTGACTTTCAAGAGAATATTTTGAAGCGTTTGCGATATACTGGAGAACTCTTACAGCATCGGATATTGAAACTTTTCCGTCAAGGTTGGCATCACCATAGAGAATATCATCTGCAACTGTTTCTGTTTCAACGGTAGTAACATCAACGATTTCAGCGGTAGTTGTTGTAGTTGTTGTAGTTTTGGATTCTTCATTAGAAGATGATGAACCTGAATAATAGTCACCGAGAGAAATTCCGTTAGCACCGATTTTTATTTTATGGTCAAGGCTTATGAATTTTCCGTCCTCAGTCTGCCAGAGTGCAGGCTTTACAAATTCATATTTAACATCGTCCCATTTCTCGAAATTATCATAGACAAGTCCGCCTGTATCGGAGGAGTTTTCATTGAAGCACCAGAAAGTATGGTGTATATGCATATCTATCATATAATCTCTGATTTCCTGTAACCAGTGGCGGTTTTCGCCCGTTTTGTCGTGTTCCTCATCGACCCAGCCGCCCCATTCGCCCATAAGGAGCGGAGCAATTTTTTCCTCAGCTATATATGCCCATGAACCACGCCAGTAATCATCAAGAAGTGTCTGACGGGTGAAAGTTTTTGTATCGTCTTTCAGGTAAAACCATTCCTGCGGGTGAACCTCAGGACCGTAGTCATGCGGAGAATATACAAGCTGACTCTGATATTCTCCGAGGTCAATGGGATAATCCCTTACGCCACGGAGATTTCCGCCCCACCATGCGCCCCATACTTTGCTTGGCTTGTCGTAGTTGGCATAATCAATAGAGGGGGTTGACCAGTCTGCGCCCTCATCAAATTTCGGGTAGCACTCTGTACCTTCAACCATTATCAGGAGGTTGGGATTCTGTGAAAGGCAGGCATTTGCACCACGTTCTGCGGCATATTTCCAGTTGTTCAAATCGGTTGAATTATCCCATTTTGCGAACTTTCCGTCTTCGGGTTTTCCGTGGGGTTCATTTTTCAAATCTATCGCTATAATGGTATCATCATCTTTATAGTAATCGCAGAACCATTCAAGGGCTTCAAGCCAGTCCTCTGTGCTGTAATTTTCATCATACCAGAGGGGAATCTGATGACCTGAGGCATTTGTTGAGGGACTGTGAATATCCATCATAATTTTTATACCGTTTTCTCTGCACCAGTTTACAGCCATATTCCATATATCAAAGCTGTATTTTACTTTTCCGCCTGCAATGCCTTCCACGGTGAGTTCGGGATTTTTCCATTCATTTACTTTTATAATCGGGTCAGGCTCGTTATTTTTCCACTGAAGGAGTATTTGTGTTGACATGGGTACACGCAGGAGATTAAAGCCGTGGTCAGCTATGAGATTAAGGCAGTCGTGCATATTTACCGACCATACACCGTCAAAGACCTGTGAACCTACATTATAGCCGAACCAGTTACAGCCTGTAAGCCACACGGGATTTCCGTCCATATCAACGATTTCGGCATTTTCGTTTACATGAAGCCAGTCGTCATGATACTCGTCAGGTGCGGCATCTGCGGCTTTATTCGGGACAGGACAAACCGATGACAAAGCCGTGATTGCTGTTGCTGAAAGAACAGCGGTAATTTTTTTTAATACTGAAAATTTCATCAATATACCTCGCTTTTTTCAAATTTAATAAACTAATTACATTATATATCAGTTTTTTTTACTTGTCAACCGAATTTTTATTTTATTTCCATAAACAAAAACAAATTATATTTTTTAATATATAGAAAAATGATAAACAAACTATTAATATTTAAAAAAGTTGTTGATTTTTCCTTTTATTTTTGTTATAATAGTATAAATGTACAGTGTTAAAAATGTACAATGAAAATTAAAGGAGGTCATTTAAAATGGAAAAAATTCTCGACTGGAATGAATACCTTGAAACTGCCATACAGACTGCCGCAGAGGGCATTGTCATGCTCGAAAATAAAAATAATGCCCTGCCGCTGAAAAACAACGAAAAAATATCCGTTTTCGGACGTATTCAGCTTCATTACTACAAAAGCGGCACAGGTTCGGGCGGTATGGTAAATGTCTCAAAGGTTACAGGTATTCTTGACGGTCTTATCGCAAATAATGTCTGCATAAATCAGAATCTTCTCGATATATATAAAAAATGGGACGAGGAAAACCCATTCCATTACGGAAGCGGCTGGGGCGATGAGCCATGGTCGCAGGAAGAAATGCCCCTCTCCGACAAAATAGTTTCAGATGCCGCAGAAGTTTCTGACTGTGCGGTAATTATAATAGGTCGTACCGCCGGCGAGGAAATGGACGCTGAAATCAAAAAAGGCTCTTTCCTCCTCACCGATACCGAAAAGGATATGCTCTCAAAAGTCCGCAGATATTTCGGAAAGGTCATAGTTCTGCTCAATACAGGAGGTCTTATAGACCTGTCAGATATATCGCAGATTTCCCCTGATGCTCTCCTGCTCACATGGCAGGGCGGTATGACGGGCGGTCAGGCTGTTGCAGATGTCCTCACAGGAAAAATAAATCCCTGCGGCAAACTCCCCGATACTATCGCATATAAAATAAAAGATTATCCCTCACATAAATATTTCGGAGACAAAAACAGAAATTTCTATACAGAAGATATCTATGTGGGATATCGTTGGTTTGAAACATTTGCCCCCGAAAAAGTCCGCTATCCTTTCGGATTTGGTCTTTCATACACAAATTTTAAAATTGATGTACTCTCTGCAATAGTAAAGGACGGTATTTTCAGTGCAGATATATCTGTAAAAAATATCGGAAAATTCAGCGGAAAAGAAGTCGTTCAGCTCTATACCGAAGCCCCGCAGGGCAAACTCGGAAAACCTAAAATAATTATCTCAGGCTTTGAAAAAACTAAAACCCTTGCACCAAATGAATCACAAAATATTACTGTAAGTACCCCTATGTGGTGGCTCGCAAGCTATGACGATACAGGTGTTACAGGTAATCGTTTCTGTAATGTCCTTGAAGAAGGAGAATATATATTCTATATTGGAAACAGCAGCAGAAATATAAGACCTGTCTATACCGTAAATGTTCCGCATCTGATTGTAACACAGAAACTTTCTCAGGCATTAGCTCCTGTTATACCTTTTAAAAGAATCAGACCCGATGAGAAAAACGGTTCACTTGTCCCTGAATTTGAAGATGTTCCGCTCAGTGAAGTAAATGAAACTGAAAGACGCTTGTCAAATATCCCCGATGAAATTCCTTATACAGGCGACAAAAATATAAAACTCTCCGATGTACTCGAAAATAAAAATTCAATAGAGGAATTTATCGCACAGCTTTCCGACAATGACCTTTCATGCATCATAAGAGGCGAAGGAATGGGAAGTCCGAGAGTTACCGCAGGTACTGCATCAGCTTTCGGAGGTGTTACAGACAAACTCAACGAAATGAATATCCCTGCCGCCTGCTGTTCGGACGGTCCTTCGGGAATGAGACTTGACTGTGGCACAAAGGCTTTCAGCCTGCCTAACGGCACTATGATTGCATCAACTTTCAATAAAGAACTTGTTGAAAAACTTTTCTCCTATGTGGGACTTGAAATGTGTGCGAATAAAGTTGACTGCCTGCTCGGTCCGGGTATAAATATTCACCGTCACCCATTAAACGGAAGAAATTTTGAATACTTTTCAGAAGACCCGTTCTTAACGGGCATGATGACCGTTGCTGAACTTAAAGGCTTACATTCCGCAGGCGTTACAGGTACTATAAAACATTTCTGCGGAAATAATCAGGAAACTAACCGCCATTTCCTCGATTCCGTAATATCAGAGAGAGCTTTGCGTGAAATCTATCTCAAACCATTTGAAATAGCTGTAAAGGACGGCGGCGCAGATTCAATCATGACCACATATGGTTCAGTAAACGGAATATGGACTGCGGGAAACTATGATTTGAATACCACTGTTTTAAGAAATGAATGGGGATTCAAAGGCTTTACCATGACTGACTGGTGGGCTAATATAAACCGCCGTGGCTCTCAGCCCGATAAAAGCGATTTTGCGGCTATGGCTGCGGCTCAGAATGATGTCTATATGGTATGTGCGGACGGTGACGAAAATAACGACAATACCCTCGAAAAACTCGCTGACGGTACTCTTGAACGCTCCGAATTGCAGAGAAATGCAATCAATATCTGTAATTTCCTCCTGCATACAAATGCCATGCTCAGAATGATTAATCAGGAAAATACTGTTAAAATTATTAACAGACCCGATGAGGACAAGGATTCCGATGAACCTGTAAAATTCTATGACCTTGACGGAAACCTTGAAATAAATCTTGACGGCATTAAGTCCGAACAGGGAAAAAATTACTGTTTCGCCCTTACAGTAAACAATACAGGCTGGTATAAAGTTACTCTTACAGCATCTTCCGTACTCGGTGAACTCGCACAGTTACCCGTTACAATTTTCGCTATGGGTACTCCGAGCGGAACTTTCACATGGAACGGTACTGACGGTAAACCTGTTTCATTCTCAAATAAAATTCCCATGTTCTCGCATTTCACTACTGTAAGGCTTTATTTTGCGAAAAACGGTCTTGATTTGCACAGGATAAATTTTGAACTGATTGAACATATGGACAATATCTCGGATATCGCTTTCGTTCAGGAGGATTAAGATGAATATTCAGATTTTCGGCACGAAAAAATGTCAGGATACCAGAAAGGCTGAAAGATATTTCAAGGAGAGAAATATTAAATATCAGTTCATTGATATGAAAGAAAAAGGTATGAGCCGTGGCGAATTTAACAGCATCAAAAATTCTGTCGGCGGTATAGACTGCATGATTAATGAGAAATGCAAGGATACTCAGCTTGTCACTCTTATGAAATACCTTTCCGATTCCGACAAGGAAGAAAAACTCTTTAAGAATCAGCAGGCTGTCAGAACTCCTGTCGTAAGAAACGGAAAAACTGCCTCTGTCGGCTACTGTCCTGACATATGGAAAGAATGGAAATAGTTAAAAAATAAAATTTTATAATTTTTGCAAAAAAGTAGTGCAATTTCTGTTTAAATATGTTATAATGTATTTGCCGGTGTTGTTCGGCTAAGTTTTGAAAATCAATTGTTTTTACATGAAAGGAGTATTATTATGGGACTTATTAGTGCGGCTTTCCATGCTGCGGGTTCTGTCATGGCTGACCAGTGGAAAGAATTTTTCTACTGCGAATCCCTTAAAGCTGACGTTCTTGTCGTTAAAGGACAGAAAGTCATCGGTAAAAAATCTTCAAACAAAAAAGGCAGTGACAATATTATCACTCAGGGCAGCGGCATAGTCGTTGCAGACGGTCAGTGTATGATTATCGTCGATAACGGACGTATCGTTGAAATCTGTTCCGAACCGGGTGAATATACCTATGATGCATCAACCGAACCGAGTATCTTTACTCAGGGTCTTAAGGAGGGTATCAAAGATACTTTCAAGAAAATTAAGGAGCGTATCGCCTACGGCGGTGATACGGGTCACGACCAGAGAGTTTACTACTTTAATACAAAGGAACTTATTGACAATAAATTCGGCACTCAGAATCCTGTACCTTTCCGTGTTACATATCAGGATATCGGCAGAAGCTTTACAGTCGGTGTACGCTGCAATGGCGTTTATTCATACAGAATTACCGACCCGACTCTTTTCTATGAGAATGTCTGCGGAAATGTAAGCAAAGACTACACCCGTGCGGATATCGACCAGCAGCTTAAAAGCGAATTTCTTAATGCTCTCCAGCCCGCTTTCTCTGAAATTTCCAACAGCGGTATAAGATATGACCAGCTCCCCGGTCAGACTATCGCCCTCACAGATGCCATGAACTCTGCCCTTACAAAAAAATGGAAGGAACTGCGTGGTCTTGAAGTCGTTTCAGTCGCTATCAACTCTGTAACAATCTCCAAAGATGATGAGGACAGAATCAAAAAATATGAGGACTACGCTTGGAACAGAGACCCCTCCAACGCTGCCGCTACTATGATAGGCGCACAGGCTACGGCTATGAATACCGCAGCAGGAAATTCCGCAGGTGCTGTACAGGGATTCTATGGAATGAATATGGCACAACAACAGGGCGGTTTCAATGCAAATGCCCTCTATCAAATGGGTCAGCAACAGAATACAAATAATAATGTAGGTTCATGGAACTGCTCATGCGGTACTTCAAATACAGGTAAGTTCTGCGCTAACTGCGGCAAACCTAAGCCTGCTGACAATAAATGGACTTGTTCATGCGGTGCTGTCAATACAGGAAAATTCTGCGCTGAATGCGGCAAACCTAAGCCCGCAGGCGACTGGACCTGCTCATGCGGTACTGTAAACAAAGGCAAATTCTGCTCAAACTGCGGCAATCCAAAGCCTTAACTTTTAATCCATAAATAAAAAGTGATATGCATTTCTGCATATCACTTTTTTTATGCCACAAGCCATTTGTATTTCTTTACACTGTAAATCGGTAAAAACGGTATTATTATAGGTGTATTTTTTATATATTCAATATATTCAGTGTCACAGCCATAAATTTTATCCTGACGGATTTCGAGCCGTCTTGTTCCGCTGAACATGACGTATATTATCCCGATATATCCCATCAATGCACATATCCACTGTATAAAACTGCTGTAAATATTTATCCCTGATATAAATACTCCCGTCCAGAGAAGAATCTCCCCGAAATAATTCGGACAGCGGACTATTTTATAAAGCCCTGTATCTACAAATCTGCCTGAATTTTCAGATTTCGCCCTTGATTTCTGAAAATCCGCAAGGCTTTCAAAAAATATCCCGACTGCTGCGAAAATTATTCCTGAAATATAGAATATATCCATATTTTTTCCGCTTTCAGCCCTGAAAAATATAGGACTGCACTGACAGAAGTATAACAATATACAGCCTGCCCATATCGAAAGCTTTACAGTCAAAGATACATTTTCCTTTATTTCACCGTTCATGAATTTTCTGTATTTTTCGCTTTTAATTTCCCTCATTAACAGATATCCGCCCAGCCTCAAACCGTACAGTATTAATAATATGCACATTACCGATACTTTGCTTTCATGCATTAAAATCAGAATTGTAATTCCGATTCCTGCAATTGAAAATCCATATCCGACTGAGAAATAGTATACATATTTTATAAATCCGACTGCGCTTATAACTGTTATGACAAGAAAAATTATAAATATATTCACAGGAAACCCTCTTTTCAATAATTATCTGTAATTATTTGCAAATCCTGTAAATTCAGCCTTACAGCCCTTTCCAACCGCATAAAGCCCGTAGATAACTCCTGTAAATCCGCAGGCAACTTCCGTTGAAACATATCTTGTCTGTGCAGACCCGAAATCATAAATATTTTCACCGTCTTTTACTTTGAAGGAGTAGACAAAATTATTTGATGTTATTTCGAGTACGGCTGAATTTTTATTCAGTTCAATGTGGTTTCTTATATATTTTGCATCTCCGATATTCAGTCTCAGGACAGCCGTGTACTTTCCTTTATTTTCCCTGATTGCAAGGTCATAATGATGATTTTCGTCCATATAAACAGTAATGCCTGCCTCTGAATTTTCGCCGGTGAGTGAAACTTCACATGAAACAGTGCTTTCAAAATCCCTGTGTCTTATGCCTGTGAAAGTAGGTGTCTGAGTATCAAGACTGTTTTCAGTACCGTAAAGCACAAATTTTTCATCACTGATTTCATAATTGGAAAAATCAGGATTTCTTAAATATATCCATTCATTTTTATCGGCAAACGAATAATTTTTCTTTTCCGTCTGAATAAAATCACCCTGTATTTCAAATTCTTCAACAGTTGTGCCGTTATGACCTGCCGTAAACCAGCCGTTCTCAAATTTAACAGGAGTGAGAAAAGTTTCCCTGCCCAGATGATGAAAGGGCTGCCACCGGTCTATCTGACGGAATCCGAGATGAACTATAAACCATTCACCTGTACTTTGTTTTTGTATGAGGTCGCCATGACCTACACCCTGAATCTGATATCCGCCGAGATTTCTGTTAGTGAGTACGGGATTTCCTGAATATCCCTGATATTCGCCCCATATATTCTGACTTCTTGCATAGGTTATCATATGACCGTATTCAGTGCCACCCTCAGCCGCCATTATGTAATAATATCCGTCTATTTTATACAGATGAGGGGATTCAAGGTATCTGCCGCCTGAACCTTTCCATATAGTTTTGCTTGGTGAGAGTTTTTTTCCTGTTGATATGTCTATTTCGCACTGAGTAATTCCGCTGTTGCCTTCATCGTCCGTGCCGTTGCTCATGAAATACGCATGACCGTCCTCGAAATAAAGTGAGGGGTCAATGCCGTCCTGCTCCACGAATATCGGCTCTGACCATTCACCGTGTATATCCTTTGTGGTGACATAGAAATTTTTTGCGGTAGTAGTATTGGTAGTCACCATATAGAATATACCATTATTATATCGTATAGTCGGTGCAAATATTCCTCCTGAACTGAGTGCATATTCAAGAGGAAGCTGAGATTTTCTTGTAAGCACATGACCAATCTGTTTCCAGTTTACGAGGTCATCGCTCTCAAAAAGCGGAACTCCCTGAAAATACTGAAAAGAACTTGTAACAAGATAATATTTTCCCTTTGCATAACATACACTTGGGTCGGGGTAAAAGCCCTTTATCACAGGGTTTTTATATTTCAAGAATATCACTCCCTTATTTGCTGTTTTTCTTCAAATCTTCTGCATACTGTGTAATTCTTGCAGCAAGATTCCTGATATATTCTTCCGTGAAAATATCGTCAAATCCGCTCTGTTTGAGAGATTCCCTGAATCTGCATTCAGGGGAATAGGCTGATATTGCCGCTATTTTTTCATATTTTTCAACAGCAAGTTCAGGATTGTCAATATTTTCATCAAAAATATTGAAAGCCGCAAGCGCAGAAACTCCGTAGCTTACATAATACCCCGGCTGATTGAAAAGATGACTTATCTGATAGAAACATGAACCAGGACACACACTGTTTACTATTTCGTCAAATTTGTCAACTATATCCTGCGGTTTGAGATTATCAATATTCTTTACCATTTCGTATTCAAATTCTCCGACTGCAAAGGAAGAAATTATTGTATCTATCATGTTTGAA
>ODAI011581107.1_pt1 | contig 12161 bp, 9 predicted proteins | sample 1539321 | NCBI WGS metagenome assembly ODAI01 (sample SAMN02144231, study PRJEB22623) | gut metagenome | biome: sheep rumen | host: Ovis aries | place: New Zealand
AGACGCAAAAATGTTGCCAAGTATGACGTAAATAAGATCGAAGTGCTTGCACCGTCCCGCTCCTATCACCTCGAAGAGTTTAAGAATAAAACCCTGAAGGTGGTTGATTTCTCTGCAAGGCAGAAGGACCGCCAGCCCGATCCGACATATACCTTTATATATGACGGAAAAGAAAGGGTTGTATTCGAACCAAATGCAGAACTTGTAGCAGCTGTTAAAAATGTGGCGCCCCGCAAGGTGTTTACTGACTGAAGAGAATAAGGGAGAGTGAGACAAATGGGACAGATTATCGGCGAAGGAATTACTTTTGACGACGTACTTTTAGTACCGGCATATTCACAGGTTATACCTAATCAGGTAGATGTCAGCACCTACCTTACCAAGAAGATCAAACTCAACATTCCTATGATGAGTGCGGGAATGGACACAGTTACGGAACACAGAATGGCTATCGCCATGGCAAGACAGGGCGGTATCGGTATCATTCACAAGAACATGTCTATCGAGGCTCAGGCCGAGGAAGTAGACAAGGTTAAGAGATCTGAGAACGGCGTTATCACAGACCCATTCTCACTGTCACCTGAACACACACTGGCAGATGCCGATTCTCTTATGGCTAAGTTCAGGATTTCCGGTGTACCTATCACAGAGGGCAAGAAGCTCGTAGGTATCATCACAAACCGTGATCTTAAGTTTGAGAAAGACTTCTCACAGAAGATAAAAGACGTAATGACCAGCGAGAACCTTATCACAGCTAAGGAAGGCATTACACTTGAGGAAGCAAAGAGCATTCTTGCAAAGTCCAAGAAGGAGAAGCTTCCTATCGTTGATGATGACTACAATCTTGTAGGACTCATCACTATCAAGGATATTGAAAAGACCATCAAATATCCTCTTTCAGCCAAGGATAACCAGGGACGTCTTCTCTGCGGAGCAGGTGTTGGTATCTCAGCAAACTGCCTTGACAGAGTTGCAGCCCTTGTTGATGCCAAGGTTGATGTTGTTGTTCTTGATTCAGCGCACGGACATTCAGAGAACGTTCTTAAATGTCTTCGCATGATAAAAGAGAAATTCCCTGACCTTCAGGTTATCGCAGGAAACTGCGCTACAGCAGCTGCAACAAAAGACCTTATCGAAGCAGGAGCAGATGCGGTTAAGGTCGGTATCGGACCCGGATCTATCTGCACAACCCGTGTGGTTGCAGGTATCGGTGTTCCTCAGATCACAGCAGTTATGGACTGCTACGCAATGGCCAAGCAGTATGGTATTCCGATCATTGCTGATGGCGGTATCAAGTACTCAGGCGATATAACCAAGGCAATTGCAGCCGGCGCTAACATGGTAATGATGGGATCAATGTTTGCAGGCTGTGATGAGGCACCCGGAGACTTCGAATTGTTCCAGGGCAGAAAATACAAGGTTTACCGTGGAATGGGATCCATCGCAGCTATGGAGAACGGCTCCAAGGATCGTTACTTCCAGGAAGATGCTAAAAAGCTTGTTCCCGAGGGCGTTGAAGGACGTGTGGCTTACAAGGGAACAGTTGAAGATACTGTATTCCAGCTCATGGGCGGACTTCGTTCAGGTATGGGATATTGCGGATGCGGAACTATTGAGGAACTCAAGGAGAACGGAAGATTTATCAAGATGACCTCCGCAGCTCTTCGTGAGTCACATCCACATGATATTCAGATCACTAAGGAAGCACCTAACTATAGCGTAGACGATAAGTAATCACCCGGCGAGATCTTTTCGAGCCTGGTGTACTACTTAGTTCTGGCGAGCGTAGCGAGAGCAGAACATCCTTATGTTATAAAATCTAAGTGCAAGGAGAGCTTGCATGCACGACACAAAAGCACCAGCAGAACTTATGCAGGCACAGAACCAGAGCTCACTCTCCAAGGAGCTGGGAGCTCTTGGTCAGATTGCGCCTAAAAACAAGGAAGAACTGCAGGCCTGGCAGGACATGTTCTGCGAGATGGCCGGTGTCTATGCTCAGTGTCTGGACGATAAGGGTGTACCGATAACTGAGTTTTCGGGCAATGCCCATGAAATAGAGATAATCAAAAAATATGTGACCCCTATCAGAGTTCACAATATCTATATGAGGGTTTCCGAAAGCGATCTTGAGGATCAGGCTGTGGAGATCACAGAGATCCCCAATCTTATACTCGCTGCGGTAGCAGTTGGCGATGCGGGAAGGATAGAAGCTGTATGGATTATATGCGGAATCTTTACTGATGCGCAGTTCGATCAGAGCTTCTTCCACTATCCGCCAATTGATAATTTCCAGTATCAGATTTCCGAGAAAAAATTCTATAAGGCATTGGACCTTTTGAGAGAGACCTTAAATATCCTCATAAAAGTTGAGGCTTCAAGGTCTAAAGCTGTTGCCATAAGTGAGGAGAGCAAGGCTCAGGAAATGGAGATGACAAGCTCTTTCCACAGGGCAGAGACTATGACAGAGATAGTATCTCTTCTGGACAGCGATGACGGTATAGAAGAGGTAATGGCCCAGGTTTTGTCCAAGCTTTGCAGCTATCTGCAGATAAGCAATGCTTTTACCTGCAAGATCCACCACAACACTTTGATGGATATTATTGTCCAGTGGACACAACCGGGAGTGGCCAAGCTCTTTTCAGAAACAACCGATCAGGAAGTCTGCTGGTTCCTTGGCGGTACCAAGGCTATTGCCATATCCAGCGACACTCAGATGAATGCCGGTGAGAGAGAACAGATAGAGAATCTTGGGATCAAGGCACTGGTGGCCATGCCCATTGTGATAAACGGTCATCCTGCATTTTATGCATGCCTTACAGAAAACAGAGAGAACAGGGTATGGTCTATTGATGACATAAAGTTTATCAACGACTCCATCAGGATCCTGCAGAGTATCATAACCAAGAGATTGCAGACAAACTCCCTGGCCAGCTCTTTTGCATCCCTTGAAGCGGTCCTTGATAATGTGGGAAGCTCGATCTACGTAAGGGATATAGCTACAGGAATACTGCTCTTTGCCAACAGAAGTTTTAAAAAGACCTTTAGCAAGGAGCTTACGGAGAACCGTCTTGTGGAGCTCTTTGAGGGTAACATTCCTTCGAGAAGTCACAGCGGTAACTATGAAGTCCATCACAGAGACAGAGAGAAGTGGTATGACGTCTACTATACAAGAATTAAGTGGGTTGACGGAAGGCCGGTTTCGCTCTGCGCTATCTACGATATTACTGAGAAGAAACTGTATCAGAAACGTATAGAGCAGCAGGCATATACGGATTTCCTGACAGGTCTTTACAACAGAATGTGCTGCGAAAAAGATCTGGCAAGATATGTGGATGAGGCAAGGACACAGGGCAAGACCGGAGCTCTCATGTACCTTGATCTGGATGATTTCAAGCATATAAATGACACTCTCGGTCATCAGTACGGTGATACCCTTTTGCAAGATATCTCCAAGGCTATCAGCAGAATAGAAGGGATCACAAATTCCTGCTACCGTATGGGTGGAGATGAGTTTGTCATCATAGTTCCTCCCGACAGCTACAGCAGGATGGACAAGATCGTAGAAGAAATAAAGAACGCCTTTGCAACTCCGTGGTATTTAAAAGACAGCGATTATTACTGCACCATGAGTATGGGCGTTGTGAAATTCCCGGAGCACGGAGACAATGTTTCGGAGCTGATCAGAAAATCAGACGTTGCCATGTACGAGGCCAAAACGTCCGGCAAGAACAGGATAGCTGAGTACACTGACAACATTGATTCTTCAACCATTCACAGAATGGACCTTGAGAAGAATATGCACAGCGCCATCGCCAGGAAGGTTGATGAGTTTGAAGTATTCTTCCAGCCTGTCTTTTACAATGAAAAGACAAACGGCAAAGGAAAGAAGAGCGCAAAAAGGCATCTTGTTGCCGAGGCTCTCGTCAGATGGAACAGTGAATCACTTGGCTTCTTGAATCCCGATGAATTTGTTCCGCTTGCTGAGTATCTGGGACTGATAACTCCTATCGGCAACCATGTGCTGAAGAAAGCCTGCGAATGCTGCAGACGATGGAATGAGTCGGGAAAGGGAGAATTTTCGATCAGCGTAAATCTTTCGGTTGTTCAGATCATGCAGAACGACATCCTGGATATCATCAGAGACTGTCTTGACGAAAATAATCTTAAACCTGAAAATCTCATTCTGGAGATCACAGAGAGGCTTGCGATAAATGACCTGGCCAGGACCAAGCAGACCATTCTTGACATCAAGGATATGGGAATAAGGCTTGCCCTTGATGATTTCGGAACGGGATATTCGGCTCTTTCAAGTATAAGAGCGCTACCTTTCGACATAATCAAGGTTGACAGGGAGTATGTGAAAGATCTTGAAAAAGACGAGTACTCAAAGGCGTTTGTCCGCTCAATGGTTGATATGGGAAGGGCAATAGGCGCCGAGATATGCATTGAAGGCGTTGAGACCAGGGAGCAGATGGAAATCCTAAAGAGCATGGATGTTAAGTATATGCAGGGCTATTACTACGACAAACCACTTCGCCGTGCGGCCTTTGAGGAAAAGTATGTGTATAACTAAAGGGTTTATGCTACAATAGAATGTAATCATTTTTATAGAAAGTTGGTTTAAGAAAGTAAATGGCAGAAGAAGTAATCAAAAACACAAATGAAAATCCTGAGGAAGAAAGCAGCTCAGGAAGGCACTTTATAGAAAGAGCCATTGATAAGGATTTAGAGGAAGGCGTATACGATCACGTAGTAACACGTTTCCCTCCCGAGCCCAATGGCTTTCTGCACATCGGTCACGCCAAGAGTATACTTCTCAACTACGGAATGGCCAAGGAGTATAACGGCAAGTTCAACTTGAGATTCGATGATACCAATCCCACCAAGGAGAAATCTGAGTTCATGGATGCTATCATCGAGGATGTTAAGTGGCTTGGTGCAGATTACGAGGACAGGCTCTTTTATGCTTCCGATTATTTTGATGAGATGTATGAAGATGCTGTTAAGCTCATCAAGAAGGGCAAGGCTTACATCTCAGAACTTTCAGCAGATGAGATAAGAGAGTACAGAGGAACCCTCACAGAGCCCGGCAAGAACGATCCCGGAAGAGACAGAAGTGTCGAGGAGAACCTGCGTCTGTTTGAAGAGATGAAGAGTGGCAAGGTCGCTGACGGTGCTATGACTCTTCGTGCCAAGATAGATATGGCTTCACCTAACATCAACATGAGAGACCCGATAATCTACCGTGTTGCTCATATGTCTCATGCCAGATGCGGTGACAAGTGGTGCATCTATCCTATGTATGACTTTGCGCATCCTATTGAAGATGCTATTGAAGGTATTACACATTCACTCTGCACACTGGAGTTTGAGGACCACAGACCTCTCTATGACTGGGTTAAGACAGAGTGTGAATACAAGAATCCTCCACGTCAGATTGAGTTCGCTAAAATGTACTTAAACAACGTGGTTACAGGAAAAAGATATATCAAGAAGCTTGTAGAGGACGGAATAGTTGACGGATGGGATGATCCAAGACTTGTAACCATCGCATCTCTCAGAAGAAGAGGCTTTACTCCCGAATCTATCAAGATGTTTGTTGATATGTGCGGTATCAGTAAGGCACAGGCTACTGCTGAGTACGCTATGCTTGAATACTGCATCAGAGAGGACTTAAAGCTCAAGGCTAAGAGAATGCTTGCAGTCCTTGATCCTGTCAAGCTCATCATCGATAACTATCCGGAGGGAGAGACAGAGTACCTCGAGATTGAGAACAACAAAGAGGTTCCTGAGATGGGAACACGAAAGGTTCCTTTCGGAAAAGAGCTTTGGATAGAGAGAGAAGACTTTATGGAGGAGCCTCCAAAGAAGTACTTCAGACTCTTCCCTGGTAACGAAGTAAGACTTATGAACGCCTACTTTGTAACCTGCACAGGCTTTGAGAAGGATGAGAACGGCAATATTACCGAGATACACTGCACATATGATCCTGAGACCAAGGGTGGAGACAGCGCTGACGGAAGAAAAGTAAAGGGAACAATCCACTGGGTGGCTGCAAAAGAGGCAGTTACCGCCGAGGTCAGACTTTACGAGAACATAATTGATGAGGAGAAGGGCGTATATAACGAAGACGGTTCACTTAACCTTAACCCCAATTCCATCAAGGTGATCAAGAATGCTAAGCTGGAGCCTGAACTTGCAGATGCTAAGGCATACGAGAAATTCCAGTTCGTAAGAAACGGTTTCTTCTGCGTAGACTGCAAGGATTCAAAAGATGGAGCACCGGTATTTAACAGAATAGTTTCACTTAAGAGTTCATTTGTGTTACCTAAAAAATAATTTTCCAGAGAGGTAATAGGTATGGGCATTTTTTCCGGATTTGATAAACTTGGACTTGGCAACATTGAGGGGGAAGAGCTTTTTGAAGACCCCAAGAAAAAAGAGGTTTCAGTAAAAAAGGAAGAGCCAAAGAAAAAACTTCAGCTGGCAAACGAAGAGGACTATCTCTTTGATAAGAAGTATAAATGTCCCGTTTGCGATTCTGATTTTGAGGCAAAGACAGTCAGGACCGGTAAGGTCAGGATGAAGGGAGTGGATATAGATCTGCGCCCCGACTATGACGAGCTTGATCAGAATAAATATGATGTAATTGCATGCCCGGCCTGTGGATATGCTGCTCTTGGCAGATATTTTCCTAACCTCAACAAGTATCAGATTGATGACATCAGGGTGAAAATCTGTATGAACTACAGACATGAACCCTGCAGGGATTCTATATACAGCTATGATTATGCCAAGAGGCTTTATCAGCTTGCTCTTGCCAATGCTATGGTCAAGAAAGCCAAGAACAGTGAGAAAGCTTATATCTGTATGAAGTCTGCATGGGTCATCAGAGGTGAGACCCAAAGACTTGATCCCAATGCTGATGACTATGAGACCAAAAAGGCGGAAAACGATGCTCAGGAAAAAGAGCTTCTTTCCAATGCGCTCAACGGTTTTGTAATGGCAAGACAGACTGAGGAATTCCCCATTGCCGGAATGGATTCCACAACTCTGGATTATCTGATGGCTGCACTGGCTGTAGAGACAGGTCAGAAAGACATTGCATCCAAGATGATAAGTGAGATCCTCACATCAAGAGTTGCAAACAGCAGGATAAAGGATAAGGCCAGAACCCTTAAGGATATGTTGACTGAAAAAGAATAAAAGAAAATCAAAAAAATCCCTTACAGATATGATCTGTAAGGGATTTATTCTTGTTCTAAATGATCATTTGTCTTCATCATCGAAGAATTCTTCTGATTCCTCAGCGTCTTCTTTCTCTTCGGGCTCTTCCTTGGGCTCTTCAGGAGCCTTGGCAGAATCTGAATCAGATGTAGTATTAGTGATATCTACATATTTACGTGAACCGAACTTGGCTTCTGAGGAAGTATCTTCCTCATCATCAAAGTCGTCGAAATCGTCAAAATCATCGTCATCAAAATTGTCTGCGATTTCCTCTTCCCTCTTGCTGAGGTAATAATATGCTCCTGCAGCTGCAGCTCCTGCTGCGGCACAGAATAAAACGAATTTACCGAATGCGTTGCTCTTGGACATTTTGTGCACCCCTCCTGTTTCAAACGGTTATCTAAATTTTAATACAATTTGATTTTAAATAAAAGACCTGAGTATTAAATTTTGATAAATAACGCAAAATCGTTTGATGTGTTTTTTTTTAAATGGTAAACTGAATTTAGACTGATGTGGTCAATTAGCTCATGATGAGGATATTCCATGAACGACAGGTTTTGGGAGTTAAAAAAAGAAAAGCAGGACAGAATGATAAATTCAGCCTTAAAGGTCTTTTCCCAGTATGGATATAAACATGCCAGCACTGATGAGATCGTAAGGGGAGCGGAGATAAGCAAGGGGCTTCTGTTTCATTACTTCGAGAGCAAGATAGGGCTCTATGCATTTTTGTATGATTATGCAACAAGGTTTGTGACGCTGGAGCTGACGAATCTCGTTGAAAAGAATGAGAACAGATACTTTGAGCTATACAAGCAGATCCTTTCAGCTAAGGCTAATTCAATGTCTCAATATCCGTATATATTTCTTTTCCTGAATAAGGCGGATGAGGAAACCGACAACGGTGCTGTTGAGGCTATAAGCGAAAGACGTGAGAAATACCACAGGATAATGCATGCCTTAAGAGAGAGGGCGGATATCACGACGTTCATTAAGGGTGTTGATTTTGAGAAAGTCGGTGTGGTACTTGATTACACCGTGGACGGACTTATGCAGAAGGCTGTACTTTCTGAGAATTTCAGGGCTGATTTCTTTATGGAAGAGGCTGTTGAATATATCGATATGATTCAGGCTATAACATCATAAGATCAAGGAGGGTTATATGAGTAAGTTCTTAGTAGCAGGTGTAACGCAGATTGAGACTATCGTAAGAGTTGATAAGATTCCTGTGAGCTATGCTCCTCTTACAAGCGCAAACGATTCAATCTTCACGGCCATGGGCGGTGACGCTTACAATGAATCTCTGGCACTCAAATGGCTGGGAGACGAGGTTTGCTTTATGTCCATTGTGGGAAGAAACCAGGACCTTAGCCTGATAAATCCTCCGGACAGGAAGATCACTCTTTCTACGGAATACATTGTGCCTCAGATGAAAGAGACACCTACTGAGGTTGTGCTCTATGATAAGGACAGAAAGCAGCAGAAATTTGAGGATATAAAGGACCTCAGGGAAAATGTTTATGACATGTCGATGGTGGCTCCCATTGCTGATAGCTGTGACATGATGGTGCTGGCTAACGCCAATTTCTGCAGACCTTTTGCCAAAACAGCAGTAGAGCATCATAAGCCCATTGCGGTTAACATCAGAAACTATAATCCTGCCAAGGAAAAGTACAATACTGATTTCCTTGAGCCTGCCAAGGTTCTTTACTTTAGTGATGATACTCTGGCTGAGGATCCCTATGAATTCATTGATCGTATCTCCCAAACATACGGAACGGAGATAATCATTCTTGGTCAGGGCAGTGAGGGACTTATTCTTTTTGATAAGACAAAAGACCTGAGGGTCCACTACAACACTGTAAAGACCAATGAAGTTGTAAATACAATAGGTGCCGGTAATGCGCTGTTTGCATGCTTCCTTCATTACTATATGGAAAATGGTGACAGTGTAAACGCAATTAAGAACGCACTTTTATTTGCTTCCTACAAGATAGGATATATGGGAACATCTAACGGATTTATGACAACAGAACAGCTTCAGCAGTGGAGAAACCTGATCTGGGGCATTAAGAAAGACGAATTTAAAGAGAATCAAAATTAATGGAAATTTTCTTGTAACATATTAAAAAAATGTGGTAAAGTAGAGCTATGGAAACGTTACCGGTAACGGTAAAATTTCCGTAGCTCATTTACACTTATTCAGGTATTTCACGCAAAAAGGAGAGGTCGGTTATGGCAAAAACAAACAATAAATCAAGCAGAAAATGCGGAGTATTACTTCCGATTTTTTCGCTGTCTTCAGAGTACGGTATCGGAACATTTTCCAAGGAAGCATATGAATTTGTGGACTTCCTTAAGGAAGCCGGACAGAGCTACTGGCAGATTCTTCCGCTGGGGCCTACAAGTTACGGTGACTCACCTTATCAGTCCTTTTCCACATTTGCGGGAAATCCTTATTTTATCGATATAACTAAGCTTATTGAAGAAGGTCTTTTAACAAAAAAAGATGCTGACAAGTGCGATTTCGGTGGATCTGAGGAGTACATTGACTATGAGAAGATGTATAAATCAAGATTTGTACTGCTTAAGAAGGCATACGACAACATAGATAATGCAAAAGAAGCTGACAAGCTTAAGAAGGAATTTGCAGCATTTAAGAAAAAACGTGAGAATGATTGGCTTGAAGATTATTCACTGTTTATGGCACTCAAGAATGCCTATGATGGAAGAGCATGGAATACATGGGAGGAGGACCTTCGCCTCAGAAAGCCTGCAGCCATGAAGGAAGCCAAAAAGAAATATGCCGAAGAGATAGATTTTTACAGCTTCCTCCAGTTCCTGTTTTCCAAGCAGTGGTCAGAGCTTAAAAAGTACGCCAATGACAACGGGATTGAGATCATAGGTGATATCCCGATTTATGTTGCCTTTGACAGTGCAGATACCTGGGCTAATCCTGAGCTGTTCCAGCTTGACAAGAAGAATACGCCTATTGATGTTGCAGGATGTCCTCCGGATGCTTTCAGTGCTACAGGCCAGCTCTGGGGCAATCCTCTCTACAGATGGGACTATCATGAGAAGACAGGCTACAAGTGGTGGATGAAGAGAATCGAGCACTGCTACAGGCTCTATGATGTTGTAAGGATCGACCATTTCCGCGGCTTTGATGAATATTACGCAATTCCTTACGGAGATCCCACTGCTGAATTCGGTGAGTGGAGAAAGGGTCCGGGCTACAAGCTCTTTGAGACTATGAAGAAGGAGCTGGGAGAGAAGAAGGTTATCGCTGAAGATCTTGGATTCCTTACCCCTTCGGTTATCAAGCTTGTTAAGAAGACAGGCTATCCCGGAATGAAGATCTTGCAGTTTGCGTTTGATTCAAGAGAAGAGAGCGACTACCTTCCACACAATTACACCAATAACTGCATCGTTTACACCGGAACTCACGACAATGACACAACAAGAAGCTGGTTTGATCAGCTTCCCAGAGAAGACAAGAAATTTGCTAAGGAGTATCTCGGAATCAAGACTGCCAGGGACGCTGTATGGGCAACCATAAGAGCGAGCTTTGCAAGTGTGTCGGATACTGTTATAATTCCTATGCAGGATTATCTTGAACTTCCCGGTTATGCAAGAATAAATACTCCTTCAACCCTTGGCGGAAACTGGGTTTGGAGAATGAAGAAGGATGCTCTTTCACCTGAGCTTTGCACTAAGATGCATGACTTTGCGAGGATTTACAGAAGACTTTCCAAATAAAACATTGGCAGGTTAACATGTCGGAAATTACAATAGTTGAAATAGCCAAAAGATGCGGTGTTGGTGTCAGCACCGTATCCAGAGCTATCAATAACCATTCGGATATCAATCCCGAAACCAAAAAGAGAATAATGGAGGTTATCAGGGAAACCGGATACATTCCCAATAACAGCGCAAGAAACCTTAAGAGAACTGATGCCAAGTGTATCGCTGTTCTTGTCAGGGGTATTACCAATCCGTTCTTTGCACCTATGATCGAGGTGGTTGAGAAGGAAGTGGAAGAGAGAAAATATGCTCTTGTCATGAGACATGTTGAGTCTCATGAGGACGAGGTGGATGTGGCTCTGGAGCTGGAAAAGGAAAAGCGCCTTCGCGGAATCATCTTTATGGGCGGAGCTGCCAAGCATTCGGCAGAAAAGATCAAACAGCTCAATGTTCCTGTGGTGTTTGCGACAATCGGTTCCGACATCGCTGATGACCTTAGCAGAAATGAGTACTCAACCGTTTCTGTCGATGATGAGAAAGAGAGTTTCAAGGTCGTAGAATATCTTATCGGTCTTGGTCACAAGAAGATCGCTATCCTGACAGAGGGAAGCGATACCCCTTCAATCGTTAAACTGCGACTCAAGGGATATCTTGCCGCTCTTGAAAAGCATGGCATAATGCCTGACGAGAAGCTTATAAGATACGTTGACAGAAGAATCTATACCTTTGGCAACGGATACGATACTACCAAGGCTCTGATAGAATCAGGTGAGAAGTTTACAGCTCTTTACTGTATTTCAGATGTACTGGCAGTCGGAGCTCTCAGAGCATTGGCAGACTCAGGGATCAAGGTTCCGGATGATGTGAGCGTTGTTGGATATGACGGACAGGAAATTGCCGAGTATTGTGTACCGAGGCTCACTACATTAAGACAGCCCATGGTGGATATTTCCAGAGAGGCCATGAAGCTTCTTTTCAGTCTTATCGACAAGGAATCCGGACACAAGCACATCGTGTTCCCGGGTGAGCTGATAATCGGAGAATCAACAAGGAAGATAAAGTGATATGAGCCCGGCTCAGCAACGAGCCGGGCTTTTGTTTAGGTAGTGTAAAGCAAGTTATGAAAACAGTAGACCGTCCTAAGGAATCCACCGCAAGCGGTACCCCCTTAGGACCAATGGTAGTGTAAA
>ODAI012582792.1_pt1 | contig 12161 bp, 7 predicted proteins | sample 1539321 | NCBI WGS metagenome assembly ODAI01 (sample SAMN02144231, study PRJEB22623) | gut metagenome | biome: sheep rumen | host: Ovis aries | place: New Zealand
ATGATGAAATGCTGCATTATTGGAACAATGGAAGAAGGAAAAAGAAGATATAGATAAAAAACAGCAGATAATGACTGAAATAGAAAATGAGAAAGACATAACAAAGTCACAGTATGAAAAATTAAGAGCAAGTCAAAAACTAACAGATTCAGAAGTAAGGCAATTAGTTAAATATTCTATTAAAAATAATAATAGTAAACTTAATCTTTCAAGACTAACAAGCATAACAGAGGAACAAGTAAAAATTTTATCGAACTGAAATATTGAGTCACTCAGGCTCGATTGATTAACAAGAATAACAGACGAACAAGTAAAAATTTTATCGAACTGAAATATTGAGTCACTCAGGCTCGATTGATTAACAAGCATAACAGAGGAACAAGTAAAAATTTTATCAAACTGAAATATTGAGATACTACTGCTTGGATTAACAAGCATAACAGATGAACAAGCAGAAATTTTATCAAGCTGAAATATTAAGAGACTCGTTCTATTTTGATTAACAAGTATAACAGATGAACAAGTAAAAATTTTGTCAAATTGAAATATTGAGCGATTAGCGCTTGGATTAATAAGTATAACAGATAAGCAAGCAGAAATTTTGTCAAACTGAAATATTAAGAAACTCTGGCTTAGTTGATTAACAAGAATGACAGATAAACAAGCAGAAGAATTTGCTAAGCTAGAAGAACTGAATATAGATTCTTCAATATTAACACCAAAACAAAAAGATATTTTGAAAGATGTGATTAAGTAAAATTTTGTCACTAATAATTAGAGAGAATTTACAAGGAAATAATATAAAATACCTCAAAAATTCTCCCTTTTTTTATTCATTTTTTTTTTCATATTTTCCTTGATTGTAGGGAAATAAAAAAGTCCCCGAAAATTTGACAAAAAAAAAATTATAGTTATACTATATATAGTCATAAGACAAAACTTTTATTTATTAATTTAATAAAAATGGCAGAATTTATTGAAACTCCTGATGTAGATCCTAGAATTGAGGATTGAGATGTGAATTTATCTGATGCAGAAATAGCAGCCCAAAAGGCAAAAGCAGCAAAAGAAGAAGCAAAAGCAGCAAAAGAAAGAGCAGACAAAGCAAAAAAAGAAGCAAGAGATGCTAAAAAAGCTGAAAAAGCTGAAAAAGCTGAAAAGAAGAAACAAGAAGAATCTAATTGAGAAGGAGAGAGATCAGCTCCAGGAGATACGGAAACTCAATCTACTGGAAGTACAGAAAGTCAAGGTACTGTAGATTCTAATCCAGAAAATGGAACTGAGGTATCTGATGCACCGAGCGAAGCTTCTGAGGTTAATAAGTTAGATGAGACTTACGAAAGTATTGCTAATAATATGGTGAAAAATCCAATGAAATACGTTGTTGAAAAAGATGGGAAAAAAGAGGAAATAACTATCCAATATGAAAGTAATAATAATCAATATGTAGTTATTAGAAATCAGCTTGATAAAAATAATAAAACTACTGATACAAGAGCTACTACAACAACTAGACAGGTATGATGATGAGGTAAAGTAACTTACAAGCTTGAACGACCAAATACTAGTAGACAAGCTCAAGTTTTGGAGCCTAATGATGCAGGAGTTGAAAGCAGAATTAATTCTATAAAAAATCTAGTAGAAGAATGAAATGAAATTATAAAAAAAGAAGAAGAGAAAGCGAAACAAGATGCCGAGAAAAGGAAAAAAGAAGTAGAAGAAGAATTTAAAAAACAACAAGAAGAAATGTATAGAGCAGATAATAATGATGGTTCTGCTGATTCTGATTTAGCTTAGGCATATTAGTTTATCTAGACTTTATTATTACATTTAAGTCATTGAAATTTATGTAAACAATAATAGTCGTGCCATTTTTGCACGCATGTAATACTTTTGGATTTATAATCTAATATAAATTAGATGTTCAACATTGAACAGAAAATGAAAGAATTCTCGAATAAATCATATGATGAAAGATTGAGAATATCTACAAATATCATAACAAATCTTAAGGATCGTGGTAATGCACAGGCTCAAGAAATATTTGATATTATGTCAGATTTGGATGAAGTTCCTGATGATCTATTAAATGCTATTTATAAGGATTACAGTAAATCTGTGGAACGTATAAAGCAGGAAAGAATTCAATGAGACTTGCATAATTTTGAAAAAGCAAAAAATCATATCAAAAATATGAGAGAGATGGAGGCTAGAGAAAGAGCAGAAGAAAATCCTGATTGACTGTTAGAATGATTATAATTTTATAGTTATTTAGAATAAAAAAGCAGATTTATATCTGCTTTTTTCTTAAATCCTAATTTCAAATATCAAGTGCAAAATTTAGAGAGATATGTTAGATAAGAATTGGTTAAATATTTCATTAGGTGTATAATAATTTAAAACAGACATTGGTCTGTTATTGATTCGATTTTCTACATGTTGAATTTCTTCATCTGATACATTATTGAAGTTTGTTCACTTAGGATAAAATCTACGTATAAATCAGTTCATTCTTTCTACAGTTCATTTCTCTCGTGATGAATATGGATTCGTGAAATAAAATTGTATTCATACTTTATCTCTTACTTCTTCTCGTAATGTAAATTCTGTTCAATTATCCGGTGTTGTTGTTTTTGTCACACTTACTGGATATTCACTAAATATTTCTATCATAGCATCTGACGTTTCTTTAGCTCATTTCTTTCTTATCTTCTTTATCCTCACTTTTCTAGATATTCTTTCTACGTTTACATGTAAACATCGTCAACTTCATCTCTGTCATTCTATTGTATCCGATTCTCGATGACCAAATTCCTTTCTATTATTTATTATCTCTGGCCTTTCATTTATTCCAATTCTATTCGGTATCTTTGTCTTCTTAACTTTCCTTCACATCTTAGGCTTTCTATCCTTTCTTTTCCTTGGTAAATATTCCCATAATATCAAATGCTTATAATCTTTATCGTATATGAATTTATATATTGTTTCATGACTTATTTCTATTCATTCTCTATTCTTCAGATATCATGATATTATTCATGGTGAATATCATTTTTTCAATAATTCTATTACCTTATCTCTTGTTTCATAATCTTTTAATACTCTTCATCTTTCTCATGCTTTTGATTTTCTTATCAAATAATTCTTTTGTGCCCTATCCGGTATATAATACTTTTTATATGTTCATCTTCTTTTTCATATATAAACACTATTTCTTTTTATTTCTCTCGTAATCGTTGATGGAGATCTTCATAATATTTTAGCTATTTGTAACTTATTTTTTCACTCAATGAGATAAATATATATAATTTCCCTTTCATTTTCTGTTAGATTTATGTATTGTTTTATTGGAGAGACTTAAGATGTAAATGTGCCAATTCATATCTTAATAATTCTCTCCTTTTTTTTGTATACATTTTTTGCACTTCCTTCTTGATTATAGCAATTATTAAATCAGAGAAAAAATTTGACAAAAAATAAAAATTATATATAATAGAATGTATCGATATTTTTATTTTTATAAACTTATACAATGGAAAAAATAGAACAACAGGAAAAAATGCCAATTACACAGCAGCAAATTAAAGAATTTCTCTGATGGTATAAAAAATTCTCAGGGAAATGAAAAAAAGTGAATATATGACCATGAAAGACAGAAACAGTTTTTACATCATATGAAAAGAATGGAATGAAATACATTAATGTAAAAAATATTCTGTTGAATGCAACATGGTTATATAATCCTAAAAAAAATACTATTAGTATATCTCATGAAGATACAAATACCATGTGAAGAACATTGATAAAAGATTGACAATTAGATAAAAAACATCTTGAAAATGATTTAAACTGGTTCAGAGATTGTGTTCCTTCACGAAAAGAGAAGACAAAACAATGAATTAAAAATTTGTTTAATGCTAAAAAGTAATAAAAAAGCTGACTTGAATGTCAGCTTTTTCGAAATATTTGTCATCTCTAGGCTTTAGCTGAGAAATCCATTTTATCTAAAATACGAATAAAATGTTTACTGGAATTTCCGCTCTCATTCGAAATGACGATATTCGTATGTTACTTTAATCTCTTAACCGCAATTTTACCATCGGCTCAGATTGATGAAATCACACATTTTAATTTTTCTCCTACTTTGAAGTGGTGAGTAATTCATTCTGGGAATTTTTCTCACATATTTGATACATGACAAAGTCCTAATTTACCTTTAGGCAATTTTACGAAAACTCCATATTCTTCTACTCTAGTAATTTCAGCCTCGAATTGTTGTCCAACTTCTAAGTCTGTAGCAATTTCAAGGATAAGAGCTTTAGCTTTATCTATCATAGCTTGATCTGGGTGAGTCAAGAAACATGTTCCATCATCTTCGAAATCAATCTTAATATTGTCACATTGTGCAATAATATCGTTGATAACATCTCCTCATTTTCCAATAACTTCTTTAATTTTTTCAGGATCGATTTTGAATACATGAATCTTTGGAGCATATTTACCTACATGGTCTCTAGGAGCAGGAATAGTTTCAAGCATTACATCCATAATTTCGTTATATCCTTCGAAAGCTTGGTCGATAGTTTCAAATACGATAGATAGAGGTATTCACTTTAATTTTGTATCAAGCTGAATTGCATTTACTCAGTCTCTAGTTCCAGCTACTTTGAAATCCATATCTCCGATAAAGTCTTCAGTTCACATAAGGTCAGTCAATACCATATGATCAGTAATGTTTCCAGCTTCGTCGTGGTCAGTGAATAGTCACATAGCTACTCCAGCAACTGGTTTTTTGATAGGTACTCATGCATCCATTAATGATAGACAAGAACCACAAACTGATCCCATTGAAGTAGAACCTCCAGATCCTAAACATTCAGAAACTACTCTAATTGTATATGGAAAGTCTTCTTTTGAAGGAATCATATTTTCTAGAGCTTTTTCTGCCAATCTTCCATGTCAGATTTCTCTTCTTCCTGTTCCACGAATTGCTTTAGCCTCTCCAGTTGAGAAAGGAGGGAAGTTGTAATGGTGAATATATCTTTGTGTATCTCCATCATGTTCCATATCATCCAAGATTAGGTATTCCATAGGTCATCCAAGGGTAACAGTTGAAAGAACCTGAGTATCTCATCTCCAGAAAAGTCCAGTTCCGTGAGTACGTTCAAATAATCCAACTTCACAATACAAAGGACGAATATCTTTTTGAAGCCTATCATCTACTCTCTTGTGCTGAGAAAGAGTTCTTCCACGAATGTGATATTTAGTCACATTGAAGAATGCCATTTTGATTTTTGATTCAGTATGTTCTTCATCATTTTCGTCTTCAATCTGTTCTTTGAAATGTTCTACACATTCTTTTTCATATTGAGCGAATTGTTCATTGAAAGGAACTTTTGTATTTCACATCATTCCTTCTAATTTTTCTTCTCCCAAGAAATTTCTTACTTCTTCTTCGAGTTCGTGAGAAGGTTTATTAAACATTACTTCCTTTGGAGTAACATTTAATTCTTTCAAGAATTCTAACTGGAAATCACAAGATCTATTGATTTCTTCTTGTCAGAGTTCAAAAGCTTTTTTCAGAATATCCAAAGGAATTTCTTTAGATTCATCCTCAATCATGTTGATGGAATCTCTTTTTCAAGCTACCAATAAATTTAACTCAGCTTTTTCTAGTTCTTCACGAGTAGGATTTACGATAAAGTTTCCATCCAAGTAAGCAATCTGAGCAGCTCCCACTGGTCCATCAAATGGAAGTCCAGCAGCCATAATTGAAATAGATGCACCGATGATTGAAATCACTCCAAGTGGATATCTAGGATCCATTGCCATAGGAGTAGAAGTCATTACGACATCGTTAATCATTCCTTTTGGAAACATTGGTCTGATTGCACGATCTGTGAGTCTAGCATTCAAAATAGCTTGGTCAGAAGCACGTCATTCTCTTCTTTTGTATGCGGCTCATCCGATTCTTCCAGCAGCAGAAAATGATTCTCTCATATCCACCATTAATGGTAGAAAATCTGTAGTAGGCACTGGATTTTTATTCATAACCGTAGTAAAAAGTACAGCCCAATCCTCAAATTTTACTGTAATTCCAGAGTCTGCTTGCATTGCTAGTTTTCCTTGTTCAAAGGTTAATTTTTTACCAGCTCGGTCAAACGATTTACGGTTCTCATGAACCTCTCTTTTAAATGTTGGCATAAATAAAAAATAAAAAATAAAAGTCTGAAATACATTTCTGGAAACTGATTATAGAAAAGAATTCTCTTTTATATTCATATACTTAGAACTCCTTTTTGTAATCACCTTCCTATGAAATGATTTCCATAACCAAAATATACTTTTTTGACCATTAAATGCAACTAAGAATACAGAGTGTCATTCTGAAAGAAACGGAGTGGAATGAAGAATCTTAGGCAATAGAGAATAAAATACATAAGATTCTTCGCTATGCTCAGAATGACAAGTATGATTATATCACAAAAATCATATAAAGCAAATCAAATATAAAAATAAAGTCTGATTTTTTTTGCATTTTTTTGCATTTGCAAGTATAATTGATCACGTACTTTATGTTGTAAAAGATTTTATGAAAAAAGTATTTATACCAATCCGACAGTGGATCCTAGAACATAAGAAAAAGCTAATTTATGGAATGCTAGCATTTTTTATTGGTCAGATTTGTTTTTTTAGTATTGGAGAATTCTGAATAGAAAATCAAGTATTTGCAGAGGATGCTAGTCAAGAAAATACGATTGAATCCAAAATAAAGGAAAAGTGTGATACATTATGATTAGTACAAAAAATAATATATGTTTTGATACATCCAATGCTAGTCGTAGCCGGTACTTTGGTGGATAATTCTATGGTATATTGACAAGCTTTTGGGTTTGATGTTGTACTACGAGAACTGTGGAATATAATGAGAAATCTGGCCAATTACACACTATGATTCATCTTTATATACAAAATTTTTAAATACCTTATTGATCAAAAATCTTGAGGAATAAAAAAACTATTAATATCATCGCTCATAGCATGATTAGGAATTCAAGCTAGCTGGTTTGTTATGGCGGCATTAATCGATTTGTCCACGATTCTGACTTATGGGATATGATGATTGCCAATAACTGTATTAGGGGATGATGGCATATGATGAGATGAGTCACAGAGAGCGTGTAGTGATAAAGATTCAAAGTTTAAGTATGATCCATACGTATATAAAACCCTAATAACTGTAGATGTAGATAAACCGGATAGATCTGCAATAAAACATTATTTAACCAATACAAGTTGAAACAATCATTTCTATATATCAGAGTGTGCATCATTCAGACTTACATGATCACGTGAAATTCTTTTAGGACCAAGTGTAATTTATTATGCAGAAAGTAAAACCAGTTTTAAATCTACAGCAACTGGTTTGTGTCATTTTGCTGGTCAAGTATACCAGTTTAAAAATGTAATGATTAATCTTCCAGATTGTAGAGATGAAACAGGATGTGATGAGGCACAGACAACTTACACAACAAATATTAATGCACAAATAAATGCATTACAAGCAACAGGAGCCGATAATCTTAAACCATTAATTGAAGCGGGTACATTATTAGAGGAATGAAATGCACATGTTACATGAGGGGTACAAAGGGGCTTACGAACAGGCCAATATCCAATTTGTGAAATGTGATTAGATGTCGATAATGTGTCAGTATGATCAGGGCAAACTCAAAGATTACACGAAACTTTAGATAGTAAATCTTATGTTTGAGTATTTACATTATTGTATGGATCTTTGATAAGATCTGGAGAAAGTATGATGTGAAAAACTGGTAATTCGTGGTTTCTAAATTTACTATCAATAGCATTAGAACTATGACATTTGATAGCTATTGCTATTCCATTAATTGTAGTCGCTATACTATTTATGGCCAGAATAGGAATTCTTTGGGTGGCCATAATTATATCTCCTTTTATTGCTATATTTACAGCTTTTGAAGATGATATTGGAAAATTTGTTTTCGATAAAATCCAAGATCTAAAATATTTTAAATTGACAACTCTACTATGAATAATATTTTCTCCAGCGATTATTTGCTTAGCAATATGTTTATCGACGGTTTTTGTTACAATTATAAGCAATGTAAATGTTAGTGAAAGTATGTGAGAAGAGCGACAAAACATATTATGATGAATGATTCAGATAAATATAGCAAAAGTCACTGCAGGAATTTGGCAATTTTTTAAAGCATTTCTCTGAGCGGCTATAACATGGTACATATTATGGGCAGCAATTCAGTCATCCAAACTATGAGAGATGAAATTTGTCGATACGTTGAAGAAATTAGCAGAAAAATCTATATGAACTATACCTATTGTACCAGTACCAACAAAAGACTGAAAAATTGATTTTATATGAGCAAATAAAGCATTTGGATTGAATAATACTTCAAGCATAATATCAGACATATCGAGTGAGGTAGAAAATATGTATAGAGCCCAAGAAAATAGTGCAGTTAATGATTTGTTTGGTAAGTGAATGAGTGAGGAAGATGCTGCAAAGCTCAGATTACAAACATACACAAATAAAATTTTAAAAGATAAAGTAGATAAAGATTGGGAGAGTAAGCCTATAGAAATATGAGAAAAATGAAGCAAAAAGCAAGTAATGAGTTTTAATGGACTTAATGCAGATGATAAAAAATCAGTTATTGATGAAATTAATAAAAGTAGTGAGGTAACTCGTAAAGCTTTCGGAAAAGTATCACCTATATTGGATACAGGTGGTAATCCATACAAATTTAGAGAAACAGCTAAAAATTGAAAAGGAGATGTAGTAAAACTTTACAAATATATGACAGATGATGAGTTTAATAAAGAATATCCTAATCCATGAACTTCACAAAGTTAACAATCTGCACAATAATATTTAAATTATTTATATTAAATGACTAAAAAACATCGAATCAGAATATGAATTATAATAGCCGTCATATGTATGATGGGCTTTTCTGATCGAAGTTTTGCAGAAGATACAACAAATAATGATATCGTATTCCTCTGATGGTCTCTAAACGTGATAGTAGGATGGCTTTCTTGGCTATGGGTGATTTTTGCAAAATTAGCATGAGAACTGCTGACAAATAAGTGGGTATATTGAGAGGCGATATGATTGGATACTTTATTGCGAAAATACTGGAATATAGTCAAAAATTTTGCAAACTTTTGATTGTGATTTTATTTTGTATTCGTGATATTTAGGTGATTGATTTCAACATGAAAGGAAAGTGTAGAAAAAATACTAAAAAATACTTTGTTATGGTTATTGATTGCATGAATATGAATCCAATCTAGTTGGTTTCTGACTGCGGCAGTTATAGATATGTCAACTATAGCTATGTCTGCAGCATGAGCATTCCCATCTATGGTGATGTCCAAAAGTCCATACACAGAAGAAAGCCTAAAACAAAGTATTCGTAGGACATTTGTATTTACATGAGAGGCAGTGACTCAAGCTAGATCGATAGAAGTAGGTGAAAATTCAAAAGTTGGGAAATATGTAGATCATGAGCTAGTTAAGCTGGAAAAACCAGAATCTCTAACAGGATTGATTGATGCACTACAGCCAAAACCAGAAGATGTGGCATGACCACTATATTTTATATGACTTTCAATTTTAGATATAAAAGATATTACAAGTATAAATTCAACAAATTCGGCATGACGAAAAGCAACAATATTTAATACGATTATTCAGTGATGAGCTACGATAATATATGGTATAGAAATGGCAATTTTGTGTATAGTAGCTATAATGAGATTGTTATATTTACGGTTGTTTATTATGGTGTCGCCAATAGCAATTTTATTGCGATGTATCCAAAAATCATGAGAAAAAATCTGATGAAACGGTAAAGGCTTTTTAAGTGAATCTATTACTCAGTTAAATTTAGGAACATTTCTGACAAATGTATTTAAACCTGCAATTGTGGTGCTATGACTGTGAATTGCAGCAATATTTGCATGATTGATGTCAAATGTGGTTAAAACATTTTCAGAAAAAGAAATTTATTGAGTAACTTTTAGCTCTATAAAAAATCCTTCAGAAAGTACCCAAGACGAAGGTGATATCACATATACAAGCGATATGGACCACAATTTGTTCAAAATTACTTTGTTGAATACATGAAAAACATTTTTGGAATTGGTACTTTCAATTATTACAGTGATTATGGTGTACAAAATCATAAGTATAGCTATGAAAATGTGAAATTGAAAAGATTTCGTATGAAGCCGTATAGATAAGATACAAGATGCTGTATGAAGTGTGCTGTGAAAATTCCCTGTGGTGCCAGTGCCATGATATGATAAAGATTGAGTACCTACTACAAACTATATCTGAGCCAGTACTATCTTCTCAACGTGAGGCAATTCACTGCTTTGAAGGAAGCTCCAAGACTATGATAATGTAATTAGTGAGAGAAATAGTGAGGATGCAAAGATTATACAACGCCGGTTTGGAAATGATACAGAATATCTAACATCTGATGAAATGAATAAGATAAGAAATGCAGTAAACTATAACGGAGCCGGAGATAAAGTCCTAGAGAAAGTCAAAGCAGAAATACCAAAATCTGATAAATGAAAATGAATGAATTTGCTTGGAAATAGTGAGAGCTCAAAATTCTGGAGGGAACAATTTACAGCATTGTTAAATAAGGAAAATCTAAGTTTCACTTCTGATTATCAAGCTTTTAGAGATTATATATATAATAGATGGAAAGATTTACATCAAGATAAAAAAACGTTAGAAGAATTGTTTAAAGACAGTAATGCTAGAATGGCATACATGAAATATTTTGCAGATATAGGTAGTCGGTCTGGAGATCGAAACCAAATGGCAGCTTACGATATATCAAAAAGCAAAGGTTCCAGTGATGAATCAGGTGATGAATCAGGTGCTGAATCGTGAAATAATCCACAAGGTAGTCAACCACAAAATAATCCACCAGCAGATGGATGATGATTTCAGTGAGCAGGAAATGGATCTACACCTTGACAATGAGCTGCACCTTGACAATGAGCTGCACCTTGACAATGAGCTACTCCACCACAAACTAACTAAAAATTTTCATTGAATAATTATATCTAAAATTAAATTGCATTCAGATTTTGTTTATTTATAATATCACTCAATAGACAAAAGTGCTACATTTTAGAATAATAAATAAAATATACAGATGGACTTTGATCCCAAAAAGAATTATTATGATATACTTTGAGTGAGTGAATCTGCTTCAATAGATGAAATCAAAAAAGCTTTTAGAAAGCTGGCTATCAAACATCATCCAGATAGATGATGAAGCAAAGAAAAATTTCAAGAGATAAACGAAGCTTATCAAGTTCTCTCAGATGAGAAAAAAAGAGGGCAGTATGATGCATTCCGTAAATGATGATTTACTGGATGATTTGGATGATGAAACGGAGGATTTGATTTTGGAAATTTCTGAGGATTTGGTGGATTTGGATGATGAGAATGAGTGGATTTTGATATTGGAGATTTGCTTGGATGAATATTCGGATGATGATTTGGATGATGAAGTAAAATTCGTAAATGAGAAGATCTCAAAAAGATTATTGAAATCAGTTTTGAGGATTCGTATTTATGATGTGAAAAGAAAATTACTTATACTAGACTCAAAAAGGTTTCATGAGCAGTCGAAGAAGTTTGTCCAAACTGTAATGGAAGATGAAAGGTGAGTCAACAGGTTCAGACTCCTCTTTGAGTAATGCAGAGTTCTACAGCTTGTAGGCAGTGTGGATGAATCTGAAAAATCTACAAAAAAGGCTGAAGGACACTAGAAAATGGCTGACTAGAAGAAGAAAAAGAAACTATAGATATCAAGATTCCTGCATGAATTAAGGAAGATTCTTTCATCAAATATGCATGAAAATGAAATGCATGAATATGAGAAGCTCCTGATGGAGATTTGTATCTCAAAATACGTATTATTCCAAATAATAAGTATCGTCGTGAATGAAATGATTTGTACGTAAAAGCATCAGTAACAGTATTTGATTTAGTCTTGTGATGAGAGGTGGAAGTCCCACATCCTGAGTGAAAGCTATTGGTTAAAGTGCCAAAATGAACACAAGTC
>ODAI011283336.1_pt1 | contig 12160 bp, 6 predicted proteins | sample 1539321 | NCBI WGS metagenome assembly ODAI01 (sample SAMN02144231, study PRJEB22623) | gut metagenome | biome: sheep rumen | host: Ovis aries | place: New Zealand
GAACAGCCTTCTGGCGAAGGTCCGCTTCAGGTCATTACGGGGCAGGAAGAACATGCCGATTCCATAGTCTCCCGCTTCTCCGATTTCCATATGCATACGGTACGCCGCAGCCGAAAAGAAAGGATGGGAAATCTGCAGCAGGATACCGACACCGTCTCCGACTGTGCCGCTGGCGTCCTTACCTGCCCTGTGTTCCAGTTTTTCTACGATTGAGAGCGCGTCATCCATCACGGAATACTCCGGCACGCCGTCGATCTTCACGACCGCGCCGATCCCGCAGGCATCATGTTCTCTGTCATATGAAAGCCCTTTATTCATCTCTTCCGCATCCTTTCGTTTGGTTTCTGAAGCTTTGAAAATAAAAAAGGGCAAAGACGTCTCTAATGTCCGAAAACATCAGAGACGCCTTTGCCTCTTTAACGCATCATAGTATCTCCGTGCGGGTTTGTCAAGGGGCTGGCGTTATGAACCAGGGAGGTGAACCGGGAAATGAACCGGGAAGTCTGACGCCCGGTTCACTTGTGAACCACGAAGTCTGACGCCCGGTTCAAATGTGAACCACGAAGTCTGACTCCCGGTTCAAATGTGAACCACGAAGTCTGACGCCCGGTTCATGACGCCCGGTTCAAAATTGGTGGTTGACAAGGGGGGAACTTTCCTGTAGAATCACGTTCCATAAAGGCAAAGGCGTCTTTGAGTCATCAGGCTCAAAGGCGCCTTTTTCTGTTTCATCAAAAATAAAAGTGAAAAAACAAAAGTGAAAAGGAGACATGAATATGAAAACAGTTACAGAAAAGTTTGGCAGCCTGGTATTTGATGACCGAGTGATGCGGGCCAATCTGTCCGCTGATGTTTACGCCTCCCTCCGCAAGACCATCGATGAAGGAAGCCGGCTTGACAGCAGTGTCGCCGACGCGGTCGCGCAGGCTATGAAGGACTGGGCCGTAGCTCACGGCGCCACCCATTTTACCCACTGGTTCCAGCCGCTGACCGGTATCACTGCCGAGAAGCATGACAGTTTCATCGCGCCTTCTCCGGACGGCAGCGTCATCATGGAGTTCTCCGGTAAAGAGCTGATCAAGGGCGAACCGGACGCTTCCTCCTTCCCCTCAGGAGGTCTCCGCGCCACTTTTGAAGCAAGGGGCTATACCGCCTGGGATCCTACATCCTATGCCTTCATCAAAGGCAGAACCCTTTGTATCCCCACAGCCTTCTGTTCCTACGGCGGACAGGCCCTTGACAAGAAAACACCCCTGCTCCGTTCCATGGAAGTCCTCAGCAAACAGGCCCTCCGAATCCTCCGCCTGTTCGGAAATGACAGCGCCAGGCGCGTCGTATCCTCCGTCGGACCTGAGCAGGAGTATTTTCTGGTCACCCGTGAAATGTATGAACAGCGCCCCGATCTGCGCTTCACCGGCCGGACCCTGTTCGGCGCCAGGCCGCCCAAGGGCCAGCAGCTGGATGATCACTATTTCGGCGTGATCAAGCCCGGCGTCGCGGCCTTTATGGAAGACCTGAACGAAGAGCTCTGGAAGCTGGGCATTCTGGCCAAGACAGAGCATAACGAAGTGGCGCCGGCCCAGCACGAACTGGCTCCCATCTATACGACCACCAATATCGCGACCGACCACAACCAGCTGACCATGGAGATCATGCAGAAGGTCGCATCCAGGCACGGCCTGGTCTGCCTGCTGCATGAAAAACCCTTCGCGGGCGTCAACGGCAGCGGCAAGCACAACAACTGGTCCATCGCCACAGACAGCGGCCAGAACCTGCTCTCTCCCGGCGCCACTCCTTATGAGAACGCGCAGTTCCTCCTGTTCCTTTGCGCCGTGATCAAAGCGGTCGACGATTATCAGGATCTGCTGCGGCTTTCCGTAGCTACCGCTGGCAATGATCACCGGCTGGGCGCCAACGAGGCCCCGCCTGCAGTCATCTCCATGTTCCTGGGCGATGAGCTGAACGCGGTCCTTGAAGCGATTGAGAAAGACATTCCATATGAGGGACCCGGAAGAGTCAAAATGAAACTCGGCGTGGACGTCCTGCCCCGTTTCAACCGGGATACGACGGACCGTAACCGGACCTCACCTTTTGCCTTTACAGGTAACAAGTTCGAGTTCCGTATGCTGGGTTCCTCCAACAGCATCGCCTGCGCCAACATCATGCTCAACAGCGCTGTAGCCGAAAGCCTGCGGATCTACGCGGACCGGCTGGAAAAGGCGGAGGATTTTGAGACCACTCTCCACGAGATGATCAAAAAGACGATCAAGGATCATAAACGGATCATCTTCAACGGCAACGGCTATGACGACGCCTGGATCCGGGAAGCAGTCGAGGAACGGGGCCTGCTCAACTACAGGACCACCGCGGACTGTATGCCCCATCTGCTGGATCAGAAGAATGTTGATATGCTGACTTCCCTGGGCGTCTTCTCCATGGACGAACTGTATTCCCGGCGTGACATCATGCTGGAGAACTACTGCAAGAGCGTTGAGATCGAAGCCTGCACCATGTCGGATATGGCCCGTACTCTGATCATTCCCGCCATGGAAGCTTATGCGGCGGATATGGCTGGGGCGGCTGCTTCCAAGAAAGCCATAGCGCCCTCTCTGAAGTGCGGCTACGAGGCCGGCATCGTCACCGGACTTTCCGAACTGGCGGATACCATCGCGGTCCGGGCAGATGAACTGGACGCCGCTATGGAAAAGCTCCACGAAGCTGCGGATATTGTGGAAGAATCGGCCATGATCCGCGATACGATCCTGCCTCTGATGGATGCCCTGCGTGCCCCCTGTGACAAGGCGGAGCTGATGACGGCAAAGAGCTACTGGCCTTTCCCGACCTACGGCGACCTGCTGTTCGGCGTCCATTGACCGGCATCCATTGACCGGCATCCACTAACCGGCCTCCATTGACCGGTGTCCATTGACCGGCCTCCACTAACCGGTGTCCATTGACCGGCATTCATTGACCGGTGTTCATTGACCGGCCTCCATTGACCGGCACCGCTGGTTCATCAATACGTCAAAAAGCCGGTATTAAAATTAAAAAGGCTGATACTGATATAAGAGCTTATATAAGTACTGAATATTATGCGCTGATCGTATGTGCTGGTATTATGTGCTGATATAAGACAGACAGAAAACAGAATGAAAGGTCGTGCACTATGTGTTCCATTATGGCTTATTGCGGCAGCTGCGCCGATCCGGAAAAATTCAAGAAAGGATTTGACAGGACTGTTTCCAGAGGACCTGATAAAAGCAGGATCGTCAATACCGGTAACGGCCTGCTGGGTTTCCACCGGCTGGCGATCATGGGACTGACCTGCTCCGGCATGCAGCCCTTCGAAATGGACGGCAGCTATGTGGTCTGCAACGGGGAGCTCTACGGCTTCGCGGCCCAGAGAGAGCTGCTCCGGGAAAAGGGCTACAGCTTTCAGAGTGACAGCGACTGTGAGATCATTCTGCCCATGTATAAAGAGTACGGAACTGACATGTTCGCCATGCTGGACGCGGAATTTGCCTGCGTCCTGTATGACGGACAGACAGAAGAATTTATAGCAGCCCGCGATCCCATCGGGATCCGGCCGCTCTACTACGGCTATGATGACCGTGATGTGATCGTATTCGCCAGTGAACCTAAAAACCTGGTCGGGCTGTGTGAAAAGATCATGCCCTTTCCGCCCGGACACTATTATAAGGGCGGTCAGTTTATCCCTTACGCGGACGCGGCCCATACGGAAGCTGTATGCCATGACGATCTGGAGACCGCGTGTGGACAGATCCGTGACCTGCTGGTCCGCGGGGTCCGGAAGCGCCTGGTCGCGGACGCCAAAGTCGGTTTTCTGCTTTCCGGCGGCCTGGATTCCTCACTGGTCTGTGCCATCGCGGCAAAGGAAAGCGATACGCCCATCCGGACTTTTGCCATCGGCATGAGTGAGGATGCCATCGATCTCAAATATGCCAGGCAGGCAGCCGATTATATGGGGGCCGACCATACAGAAGTCTATATGACGCCGGAGGAAGTCATCTCCTCCCTTGAGCGGGTCATAGAACTTCTGGGCACCTATGATATCACCACCATCCGGGCCAGCATGGGCATGTATCTGGTCTGTAAGGCCATCCATGAGCAGACGGATATCCGGGTCCTCCTCACCGGTGAGATCTCAGATGAACTGTTCGGCTACAAATATACGGATTTTGCGCCTTCCGCGGAAGCTTTCCAGCAGGAGGCGGAAAAGCGGATCCGGGAACTGCACATGTATGATGTACTGCGGGCGGACCGCTGCATCTCCGTGAACTCCCTGGAAGCCAGAGTTCCTTTTGGCGACCTGGCCTTTGTCAGCTATGTCATGAGCCTGGATCCGGAAATGAAGGTGAACCGCTATGGCAAGGGCAAATATCTGCTCCGCCATGCCTTTGACGGACAGGAGTATCTGCCGGACAGCATCCTCTGGCGTGAGAAAGCCGCTTTTTCCGACGCCGTCGGTCATTCTATGGTGGATTACCTGAAAGACTATGCCGAAAGCCGTTATACAGACGGGGAATTCGGGGCGCTTTGTGAAAAGTATGCTTACGCGAAGCCCTTTACGAAAGAATCGCTGCTCTACAGGGAAATCTTTGAGAAATACTATCCGGGACAGGCAGAAATGATCACCGATTTCTGGATGCCCAACAAGGATTGGGAGGGCTGCAATGTCAACGATCCGTCGGCCCGCGTTCTGTCCAACTACGGCGCCAGCGGTCTGTGATCAGCGGAGCACCGCTGCCGGTCAATGTCCGGTTTCGGAATCCATGTGCCGGATCAAAAAAGTGTATTGCATTTATGTGAATTGCATCTATGTAGATTATTTATATGAAAAATATACGATTATCGATTGCCATAGCCCTGAGCCGGGCGGTCTCGGCGGCCTCCCGGCTCACAGGGCACGGGGGCACAAGCCTGCCCGGTAAGCTGGCTCTGCGGGTCTGTCCGGATCTTCTGGAAATGCTCTCGCAGAGCCTGGACGTCGTGCTTGTGACCGGCACGAACGGTAAGACGACGACCACCCGCATGCTGGAGCAGATGTGTGTTTCCCAGGGGCTGCGCAGCTTCTCCAATCCCTCCGGCGCCAATCTGAAGGCCGGCCTGGCCGCGGAACTCCTCCGGCACAGTTCCCTGTCCGGAACGCAGCACTTTGACTGCGCCGTACTGGAAGTAGACGAAGCCGTCCTGCATACTGTTACGGCGCAGCTGAACCCCCGGGCTGTGATCGTGACCAACATCTTCCGGGACCAGCTGGACCGGTTCGGGGAAGTGACCGGTACCGCCTCCTGTATCCGGGATGGACTGCGGCTGGCGCCGCATGCCGTCCAATGCCTGAATGCGGACTGTATGCTGACAGTATCCACAGGAGAAGACCTGCCCGGTCCAAAACTGTTTTTCGGAATGAATGAGCCTTTATCCGGGCAGTCCCCGACGGTCAGTGATGTTCCCAGGTGCCTGCACTGCGGCGGTATCTACCGGTACCGCTATCATACGTACGCCCATCTGGGTGATTATTATTGTCCCTCCTGTGGAAGTGAACACCCCCTCCCGCAGGCAGCCGTAAGCCATATCTCCTTTCTCGGAGAGGATTCCTCCGAAGTCACTTTCTGTCTGAAAGGAAATATGGTTTCCGGCGTCATTGGCGTGCCCGGCGTACACAACATTTATAACGCCGCAGCCGCCCTTACAGGCGCCATGGCTTTGGGGCTTGATCTGCAGAGTGCTGTAAAATCCCTTTCACAGACAGGGGCCGGCTTCGGCCGCATGGAAAAGCTTTCCATCGGCAATGTGGATGTCCGCATTATCCTGGTCAAAAACCCGGTCGGGCTGAGCCGGGCCCTGGATTATCTGTGTACAAGAAAAGATACCTTCCGGGCTGTCTTCTGTCTGAACGACCGGATCAATGACGGAACAGATATCTCCTGGATCTGGGACGCGGATTTTGACCGTTTCGCGGAATGCTGCCGGGAAACAGGAAGCAGTGTGTGCGTTGCAGGGACCCGGGCAGCGGATATGGGCCTGCGGCTCAAATACGCCGGTTTCCCGGAGGACTCCATCTCCCTGTTTGAAAATATGGATGACCTGGCCCGGTCTGTCCGGGACGCTGACTATCCTGTCTGCGTCCTTCCCAACTATACGGCCATGCTGGAGATCCGGGAGCGTCTGGCTGCCCTTTCCGGGAAAGGCAGGTTCTGGGAGGAAGAAGAGTCATGAAGCTGAAAATATGTCATCTGTATCCGGATGTCCTGAATCTGTACGGGGACAGGGGCAATATCCTCTGCCTGCAAAAGCGTCTGGAATGGAGAGGGATCGACTGCATTATAGATGAGAAAAATATCGGTGATCCCGTGGATTTTGCCGCTTATGATTTCTTCTTCGCCGGCGGCGGACAGGACTTTGAGCAGGCTCTGCTGCTGGAAGACTGCCGGAAGAAAAAAGAAGACTGGAAAGCGGCCATAGAGGACGGGATTCCTTTCCTGTGTGTCTGCGGTGGCTATCAGCTGCTGGGGCATTCTTATGAGACCGCTGACGGCAGGCACTGCGATTATCTGGGCGCGGTTGATTTTTATACCGTCGGATCCCATGACCGTATGATCGGCAATCTGGCTTTCCGCCTGCTGCCCGCTTCCGGCGGTTCCGTGGTCATCGGTTTTGAGAACCATGGCGGCCGGACTTTCCTGGGACCGGGCGTGGAACCGCTTGGAACTGTCCTGGCAGGATACGGGAACGGTGACGGAGCGTCTGGCGGCACCGGGCACAAGCCCGGCAGTAGAACAGTCGCGGAGACTGCGCGCAGGAACGCCGGCAAAGCGTCCCCGGCCTCCAGACACGGGACTTCCGGCAAAGCGTCCACAGCGGCGGGTACTGAAGGCATGCGATATAAAAATGTATTCGGTACCTATTGTCACGGACCTGTCCTTTCCAAGAATCCCGCCTTTTGCGATTTCCTTCTGGAGACAGCTTTGACCAGGAAATACGGCAGTGCAGTCCTGGAACCTTTGCCGGACACACTGGAACAAAAAGCAAGACAGGTAATGCTGCACCGTATGCATCTGGACAAGTATTGCTGAGAAACGTCCACTATATGAAAAAGAATATCTGATCAATATGTCCCTTCCTGAGAACATGCCTTCCCCGGGCATGGACTCTCCCTATATTCTGCGTCTCCTGTTTCCCGACAGGAATGCAGACCGAAACGCCCGAGCCTTCCCCGGCCCGGGCGTTTTTCGGTCAACTGCCTCCCGTCAGCCACCCTCGTCAGCCACCCCTGGGGTCGCTGGCACATGAGTCAACCACCTCTGGGGTCGTCGGCACCCTGGCATGTCGCTGGCATGAGTCAGCCACCCCTGGGGTCACTGGCTTCTGGAGTCAACCACCTCTGGGGTCGCCGGCACCTCAGAGGTCCTGAAACACCAGATTCTGATTTATATATTTTTTGGGATGTGCTAAAATACCTTGTATGCATACGGGCAGATGCCCGTTCACTGAATATCAATATCAACCCCGGTATCAGCATCACCGCCGGCACCCCACGCCAGCACCCCAGAGGTCCTGAACCGCCAACCGATGAACCGGCACCCCAGAGGTCCTGAACCGACAAGAGGTCCTGAACCCCAGAGGTCCTGAACCGCGCTGAACCCATCCGGATCATAAGCATCAGCTTAAGGAGAATATAATTATGTCCAGACCTAATACAGTTCAAACGATTATTTCCGTCGCGGCCTGCAAAGCGACACGCGCCATCCTCAGAAAGACCGGCAAAGGAGGTACTGCCGTCCCCGGCAAGGTGGCTATGCGGGTTTCCAAAGAAATCCTGAAACGGACTTCGGAAGGAATGGAAATTATTGTTGTCACCGGCACCAACGGCAAGACGACTACCTGCAACATGATCGAGCATGCCCTGACAGAGACCGGTCATCCCTGCCTGCTCAATAAGTCCGGCGCCAATCTGCTGTCCGGCATCACGGCAGATCTGACCTGTAATTCCACCTGGACCGGAAAGCCCAAAACGCACTACGCGGTTCTGGAATGTGATGAAGCGGCACTGAAGCAGGTCGTTCCCCTGGTACATCCCAAGGCAGTCGTGGTCACCAATCTGTTCAGCGATCAGGTGGACCGCTATGGCGGCGTTGAAAATACCCTGAAGGAAATCCGGATTGGTGCAAGCAGAGTCCCTGAAACTACGCTGGTGCTGAACGCGGAAGAGCCTCTTTCCGCTTCCCTGGCTCTGGGCCTGCCCAATAAAGTCGTTTATTTCGGTCTGGACGCCTCTGTCGGCGTACAGGGCGACATTGACCTGACCGATGCCGGCAAGTGCCCCCGCTGCGGCGGTGAATATGTCTATGATTACAATATTTACGCGCATCTGGGCGGATTCCGCTGCACTTCCTGCGGATATCAGCGGCAGCAGCCCGATGTGGCCGTGACTTCCATTGATAAAGTCAGCGCAGACGGAACCCAGGTCCATATGAAAGCAAAAGGCAAAGATTATGACGCCGCAATCTCACTTCCCGCTGTTTACAACGTCTATAATGCGGCCGCTGCTGTAGCAGCTGTCGGCGTTCTGGGCGTCACTGCGGATGACGCTATCAAAACCCTTTCTTCTGTGCGGTCCTCATTTGGCAGGCTGGAGACCTTTGACCTGAATGGAAACCGGCTGCAGATGATTCTGGTGAAAAATCCGGCCGGATGCAACCAGGCATTCTCTTATCTGACCGGCCTGGAGGAAGATTATACAGCGGTCCTTTATCTGAATAACAGGACCGGAGACGGACACGATATCTCCTGGATCAAAGATACAGATTATGAAAAGCTCTGCGCAGATCCCCATATGAAGAAACTGTATGTAGGCGGTGAATGCGCTGCCGAGCTGCGGGAACGGCTGCTGGAGGCAGGGGCTTCCGAAGAAATCATGCAGATGACCGGTGATTATGACGAGCTTCTCTCCCTCTTAAAAGAGGAAGAACGCCCCATCTTTGCCCTGCCCAACTATACGGCCATGATGGATATGCGCAAGGTGCTGAGCCAGGCGACCAATCAGAAGGATTTCTGGGAATAGACCATCCTTTGCCAGAACGCCGCAGATACGGTGCCGTCTGATACATATGGAAATCTGATTCCCGGTTTCCCTGTTGTTTTATCTGATCATTATGGCGACTATTTTGGAAATATAAAATCCCGGATTCCCACCGGCTGATCGGGTCTGTTCCGATCATACCGCGGGAATCCGGGATATTTTTATTTGCTTATCAGGCATTTATCAATTGTTCATCAGGGATGCATTTGCAGATGTTTACTCTGTGGTAACTGTAATAACTGCAAATGTTTACTCTGTGACAGCGGTTATCTCCGCGGGTGCTTCCACGCTCTCATCTGCACTCTCTGCAGGAATTTCGGTAATCTCATCCGCATGCTCTGCAGGTGCTTCTGTCTTCTCATCTGCACTCTTTGCGGGTGCTTCAGAGATTTCTCCGTCTTTCTCCTCAGCGTTATCAGCTTTCTCCAGATCCACAGTGTTTTCCGCAGTCACATCTTTTCCGGAAACTTTCTCAGAATCTGCAGTATTTTCCGCAGTCACATTTTCTCCGGCAGCGTTTTCAGGATCCACAGTGTTTTCCGCAGCCGCATCTTCCCCGGCAGCGTTTTCCGGATCCTCTGTGTTTTCCGCAGCCGCATCTTCTCCGGCAGCTCCTGTTCCCTGACCGTCGATCTCCTGTGCAGAACCATCCTCCTGCGAGTCAGATACGTCAGATACAGGTTCTTCGATAGCAGCTCCTGCAGCCGCCGCATCATCCGACAGATCTTTTTCCGGCGCCCCTGCAGAAGCGTAGGTGGAAGTGTTCCCCGGGTTTGTCTGGGATTCCAGATAGTTCTTTACATTGACATAACCATTGGTCGTTATGCTGTCGATTCCCCACTGATAGAACTGAGCGGCCTGATTGTTGCTGGTCAGCGTCCAGGCGTTGACTTTGATTCCGGACTTATGGGCTTTGTCGATCAGACCCTTGGTAATGGAGTCTGCGAAGGCGCTGATCCAGAATTCACGCCCCGATTTCTTTTTCAGTGATACAGCCAGAGAGATTGTCTTGCCTGTCATAGCCTCGGACAGGATACCGATGGCAGAGGATTTATCTGCCAGACGGTTCATTTTCTCCAGATTGGAGGTGCTGTTCTCCCATACAAGCCAGACCGTATTGGAAGACATCCCGCCGCTCCTGACGATGCTGACGATATTTTTTGCCTGCGCCTCTGAAAGGTGGGTCTTAATCTCCAGGTATTCGGTCAGCCCGTTTTCCTTACAGGTCCTGACTGTCTCCTTCAGGGTCGGGATCTTCTGGTTTCCATAGGAACTGTTGCCGAAATTATATTTTTTCGCCTGGGCCAGGGTCATATCGCTGATCCTGCCTCTGCCGTTGGAGGTACTGTTGATCGTCTCATTGTGCAGGATGACAGGCACATTGTCCTTTGTAAAACGGATATCCGTCTCAACAGCGTCGAATCCCAGCTGGGCAGCCAGTTTGAAAGAAACCAGCGTGTTCTGCGGCGCATACTGAGAAGCGCCTCTGTGGGCCACTTCATAATAACCGGAGGATTTGTGGTAACGTACGGTCTTTCTGAAAGCAGCCAGATTTTTACTGTAGTTCTGGTTCGTCTGAGAAGTCACCTGAATCTGGGACGCTACTGTATTCAGTTCGGAAGAAGAAATGGCTTTACAGTTCGCTTTCCGGACCGTAACAACGGCATACATGCTTTTGGGAACAATCATGCCGGCGCTGTAAGTACACAGGGGCTTTTCAGTATTAATGTCCCACAGGATCAGCTCATATCCCTTCCGCAGGCTGACCAGGTCCCCTTTCCTGAAGTGCATGATCGTCCTTGTGGAAGCCGCGCCGTTCTCCAGTTTCCAGTCAGAAGCTTTGCTGACGGCCGCTTTTTCCGAAACGTTACTTCTGTAGACGCCTCTTACATCCAGGTATCTGCCTTCAATATAACGTCCGGCCGCCATGGTTCCCTTATAATGGCCGTCGCTGTTGGATTTATAAAAATAGTACTTTTTCTTATTGATGGTCTGCCAGCCGGTCTGCATGGCGCCTGCAGCGTTCATATGGTATTTATAGCCGTTAATGGTCTGCCAGCCGGTCCGGATCTGGCCGTTGCTGCCGGCATAATAGGTCTGACCGCTTACGGTAAAGAATTTGGTGGCCAGTGTACTTGAATAATGACCGTTTGCGGTAGTGGTCCAGAAATAATACTTCTTCCCGCCAATGGTCTGAAATCCTCTGCGGATCTGGCCGTTGCCGCCCATGTAATACCTATAGCCATTGATGGTCTGCCAGCCGGTCCGGATCTGACCGTTGCCGCCGGCATAGTAGCTTTTGCCGTCGACTGTAAAGAATTTGGTGGCCATCGTATTGGAGTAATGGCCGTTTTTGGTGGCTGTCCAGAAATAGTAGTTCTTACCGCCGATGGTCTGGAAACCGGTCCGGATCTGGCCGTTGCCGCCCATGTAATATTTATAGCCATTGATGGTCTGCCAGCCGGTCGTCATGACGCCGTTTTTGTCAAAATAGTACTTTTTACCGGCAATGGAAGCAAATCCTGTTCTCCGGCCTTTTCTGGCATCCACATAGTAGGTCTTTCCACCGACTTTGACCCAGCCGGTCCTGACTTTTCCGGACGTGTAGTAGAACCACTTGCCGGATACCTTTTTCCAGCCGCTGAAAGCCGCTGCCTGAACGACGGCCGGCTGTCCGGCCGACAGAGCCGCTGCTGCCCCTGCGGAGCAGGCCAGAACTGTACACAGAAGCAGTATCATGACTGTTCTGAACAGATTCCTGTAAGGTGGTTTTTCCGGTCTGATGTTTTCGCTGCTGCTGTCAATGATCCATGAACTCATACGATCTCTACTCTCCAATCAAACTGTCTGTTTATCCCCCTGTATCCGCCCCATACAGCCATGCGCCGATGGTCTTCCGGTCTTCTCGCAGCGGATCATCCGAAATCATCCTGAAACGGATTCTGCAGATCATCCGGATGTCCTCCGGAAACAGATTCTGCAGGTCATCCGGATGTCATCCTGAAACGGATTCTGCAGATCATCCGGATGTCATCCTGAAACGTATTCTGCAGATCA
>ODAI011451478.1_pt1 | contig 12159 bp, 11 predicted proteins | sample 1539321 | NCBI WGS metagenome assembly ODAI01 (sample SAMN02144231, study PRJEB22623) | gut metagenome | biome: sheep rumen | host: Ovis aries | place: New Zealand
CAGGCGATAGGACTGACACGGGCTGCAGGCCCCGGATCCTCATTTTCCGCAGGCCCGGTTCCTTCCCGGAAGAGCCAGACGCTGAGATCCATAGCATAACCTGCCAGAGGATAGAGACCTCCGAAGCGTCTCATGGAAGCTTCAATCTCCGACGCGGCTGTCTGCTCAAAAGTATTCCTGGAAACAGAAGCCTGCCTGCCTCCGGCAGATGGATCCTCTTTTCCTTTCTCGCTGTCCGGGAGCTCTCCCGCAGATGGATCCGCCTTTTCTTTTCCGCTACCCTCAGCTTCTTCCCGGGGTTTGGATTCCTCCGAACCTGATTTTCCCTGGAACAGACCCGGGATCTTTTTTTCAAAACGAAGCAGACCATCCTGCAGGGCTGCAGTCAGGACAGTTTTTTCAGAAAAAATTTCTCCGGCCCGGTCGGATCCGATCCTGCTGCCGGCAGGGACATTCCACAGCGGAATCTCCCGGTCAGTCAGATCTTCCTGCCGGTATTCAAAAGGGAAACCTGCCAGGTCTCCCAGAATAGCACCATACATGCTTCACTCCTTTTCCTGACGGCCGCAACGCCGTCTGTCAACAGAAGGCTGTTGTCCGGAACACAAGCGCACAGACTGAAAAATATTGCGGAAGCAATGTTTCCTGCTGCGATATGCACAGACACTTTAATCCCGCACTTTTTTCATTTCGACATTGCCTTCCAGCACAGCCAGTACAGCGGCTGCCGCGCCGTCATGTTCATTGTCGAGGGTACAGAAATCAGCTGTCTCCTTGACAAAATCAGGGGCATTGCCCATTGCGACGGAATATCCCGCCTCGCGCAGCATAGGCCTGTCGTTGTCTCCGTCTCCCAAAGCCATGATCTCATCCGCCGTAATTCCAAGCCTCTCCCCCAGATCCTTCAGAGCCAGCCATTTATCCGCCTGGACATGGGTGATCTCCAGGTCGGTCTTCCATGGCTTCAGAATCTGGAGCGGCATGTTTTTTTCATGCTTTCCCATAGAATTCAGCTTTTGAAGTACTTCATCCCGCGCCTCCTGAGTAGGGAACATCAGCGAAATGTTCTCGACATGCGCAGTGGTATCAGATAGAAGTCCTTCAAAATCAGGTACTATTTTCCGGCTCCGGTTTATATAAGCCAGAATAGGCGGCGCCACAGAAAAACGGGCTTCCAGCATTCCCTGCGTCCGGAGGTCATGATAGCCCACCCCCTTGAGAAAAATTTCGCGGATAACATCCTCTCCTGCCGCCTGCTCCAGGATCTGCCTGGTCAGCGCATGGGGCAGATGTTTCTTTCGCAGGACTTTTCCGCTGCCGCAGTCATAAGTGTTTGCCCCGTTGGAAGTGATGACATATCTGATTCCGTGAATCTCCAGAACATCTGCCGGCACTCCCGTATAGGGACGTCCTGTCACAGGCACAACTTCAACTCCGGCCTGTATTGCTTTTTCAAGCGCCTGCCTGCTCACTGACGTCATAACCTTGTTTTTCGTCAGGAGCGTCCCGTCAAGATCGATCCCGATCATCTTTATCTGCATTCCTGGATATGACCTCCGTTCGCTAAAAAATCATCTGCCAAAAGCCGCACACCGCCCGACGCCTCGCACAATAAATAAAGGACGCCGCACTTTATTTTTAGAGAATTATTATAACATGCCATTCTAAATCATGGTATAGTATGAATAAAACAGCGAGGAAATACCCGAACGAATGCCGGGTCCGCTTCCAAAGGATATGGCGAAATGGAAAAATACTTTAATCTCTCTGGTGCAGATTTTGACATAAGGTGTAAAATATATTTCAGCCCTTCCGCTCAGGGGATTCCGCAAGAGGAAGACGGCCTGCCTCCCGTGTCTCCCTCTTTCAGTCGTGTCATCGTATTCTGCCATGGTTTTGCGGGGCACAAAGATAACAGAGCTGCTCAGCTCCTCTCTGAGAAAATACTCGAACGGCACAGCGACACCGCCCTGGTCATCTTCAACTGGCCGGCGCACGGCGATGATCCGCATGAATATATTGTTCTCAAAGATTGCGATAAATATCTTGACACGGTCGTAAAATTTGTGCAGGATACATATCACCCTGAAATTCTCGATGCCTGCGCGACCAGTTTCGGAGCTTATCTTCTTCTGAAATATCTCGCAGACCACGGCTGCAGCCCTTTCCGCAGGATCTGCCTGCGCTGTCCTGCAATCGTCATGCACTATGTCCTCACTGAAGTAATTCTACCGCCGGAAGATCTGAAGACCCTTTCAGAAGGCGGGCATGTTTTTTCAGGATTTGACCGTCTCGTTGAGATCACACCCTCCTTTGTGGAGGAATTAAAAAACGAAGACATACGGAAGCGCGACTTCAGCCGGTTCGCCGACCGCATCCGGATCGTACAGGGCACAAAAGATGAACTGGTTCCTTATCGGGAAGTCGTAAAATTTGCCGACAGGAACGGCATCAGCTGCCGCCTGGTCGAAGACGCGGACCATCGCTTCCTGGATCCTCGCAAAATGGACGTAGTCATCGAAACTTTCATGGATTTTCTGGGGCTTTGAATCCCCGGCTGCTTCCGGACGGCGCCCGCAGAGGGTTTTTTCGATTTTTCATTTTTTTCGGTTTTTTCAGATTGTATTTTCCGGTTATAAGGATCAAAAGAAATCCGTTCCGGGAGAATAAGTGTCAAAAGAGTTTTTTCAAATAACCGGATCAAAAGGTACCGGATCAGGATATTCCAAATCAGGATATACCGGATCCGGCAAATACAAAATTTCAATACGATACAGGTTTTATTCAGTATTTCAACATAAATAGAAAGAAACAGTGATAAACAGCGAATTTGTACTTCCTCTGACCAAGGATTTATTAAAATATCATACAAGGTGGAACGAGCGCTCCCTCAAGCCATACACAGATGAACTGTTCGATCTCTGGGCGGAAAACGGAATAGACGGTCTCCTCGACACACAGCTTCAGGGGCCGACTCTGACCCGTTTCGGAATCATACCCGATGACAGACGAAGCGCGGACCGCATCATCGGTCTCCTCCCCACCTACAAGGCGATCTTCAATAAGAGCGATATACAGGTCTACCGCGCCGACGGGCACATCTACATCGATGTTCCCTGGCAGACGGATCAGGTCTATCTGGGAGATATTCTCACAGACAGTGAATTTGACCGCTCTCCCGGAATTCCGGTCGCGGTCGGAATGGATATCTACCGGCAGAGCTACTTTGCGGATCTTTCGCGGACACCCCACCTGCTTGTTGCGGGGGCGGGGCGCACCGCTTTTTTGCATGGTGTCATCATCAGTCTCCTTCTCTCTCATGCTCCTGAGGAAATTGAGCTCTATCTCTGCGGCCAGCGGCGCAGCGAGTTTGACCGCTACGCTGAGATTCCCTATTGTCAAATCTCTTCCGACCCGGAAGAAGAGCTGGAGCTTCTGGAGGATCTGAACGTGGAGCTGGACCGCCGTTATGCCGCGCTCTATGAGAGCAGGTGCCGGACCATCTATGATTTCAACCGCCGGGCGGGCCTCATGAAACATCTGGTCGTGATCATAGAGGAGTATTCCAATCTGGCTTCCCTCGGCAAGCGCAAAGCTGCCAGCCTTCTCGAGCGGCTCTCGGACATGGCTGCGGACTGCGGGATCCATGTGATCGCCGCCTCGGAAAAGAGCGTATACTTCCGTTCCGTCAAGGACAGTTTTTCCTCGCGCGTATGTCTGCGCACCGACACCGTAGCCGATTCCTACGTCATGGTTGACCGCAAGGGGGCGGAAAAACTCGGAAAAAAAGGAATGCTCTATTACGTCGACGGCACCTCACAGACACCCTATCTTCTGCAGAGCGGGATCGTCACCACAAAGGAAATCCGTGCGGTCGTCTCGGCGATCATGGACAATTTCCACGGGCCTTCCGACAATAACAAAGGTCCTTCTATCTGGGAGAAGCTGTTTTCCAGATAATGAAAGATCCGCACGCGAATCCTGCGCAATAAAGAATATTCAGAACCCGCACGCGGATCCTTGCGCAATAAAAAATAAATCCCCCGCCTTTTCTGACGTTCAGAGGCGGGGGCATTTTCCCTATGGAGATAACGTATGAGATATAAAGCAGTGATTTTTGATATGGATGGAACGATTCTCGATACAGTCGACGATCTGACTGTGTCCGTCAATTACGCAATGGGGCGCTGCGGACATCGGAATGATTTCACGAGAAAAGACGGATTCCGCATGTTCGGCAGCGGAGCGCACACAGCCCTGCAGCGGGCGCTCGCCATGGAGGCGGGCATTGACGATTCCGCAGAACTGAGACGCATCGGGACTCCCGGCTTCATGACGGTGGCGGGCATCGACGAGGCAGAGGTTGCCAGAATCGAGGAGGTTTTCCGTCCTCATTATCTGGAGCACAGCATGGACAGGACCGGCCCCTACGACGGGATCCTCGATCTTCTGCGCGCTCTGCGAAGCAAAGGCTTTAAAACCGCTGTCGTCTCCAACAAGCCTGATCCCGCAGTTGTAAAGCTTGCAGGGGACTGCTTTGAGAATCTCTTTGACGAAGCTGCCGGTGAACAGGCAGGAATCCGCAGAAAGCCCGCTCCCGACATGGTCGTCTCGGTTCTGAGGCGATTCGGAATCACCCCCCGGGAGGCTCTTTATGTCGGAGACTCCGAGGTGGACGTCGAGACCGCGGTCAACACAGGCATGGACTGCGTCTGTGTCTCCTGGGGATTCCGCCCCAGGGATTTTCTGGAAACGCTGCATCCTTTTGCCATCATCGACCGCCCGGAGGACCTCCTCCCCCTGCTTGACTGACATCAGCCCGCGCAAAGGACCTGACTTACACATGCCGCACAAAGAGCCGGGCCGGCACATGCCTCACAAAGAGCCATGCTGACCCATGTCCTTACAGTGAGCCATGCCGGCCCATGTTCCATGTTCACCCGGAGACCCTTTTTCAGTTAACTTCGATTGTATAGGACGCCTCGAACACTTCACCGGGAGCGGCGCACTGTTCGCCGTACTTCTGCGGCAGCTCGCCGTCGAATCCCATATTGTCACAGCGGCCGATCCAGGGCTCCAGACAGACAAAGGGAGCGTCCGTGTGAGGTTTGGACCAGACGCCGAACGAGGGAAAGCCGGGAGCGGAAAGGGTAACGAAAGGCTTTTTATCCGGGTAGCAAAGGGTCACGGTCTGTACCATCCCTTCATCAAAGATATAAGCATCCCGGTCAAAGGTCGTGTCTGTGATGGCCATAAATCCATCGTCAAGCGAAAGCTTCTGTACGTTCTCTGCATCGACTCCCTGTGAGGGCTGGTCGATCAGCACATAGGGGATTTCCGCGTCTTTTTCATGACCGTCAAAGCGGATGAAATAGTCGGTCTTTTTATCCCCCTCATCCACAGGGCAGTTGAACGCGGGATGGCCGCCGATGGAAAAATAGAGGGGTTCGTCGGCAGAGGGATTTTTCACCTTCCATTCGACAGTGACCTTGCGCCCCTGAAGGCGGTGAGTGATCTCGAGTTCAAAGGAGAAGGGATATTTTTTCCGGCTCTCCTCGTTGTCACAGAGGCGGAAGGTGACGGAGTCCGCGGTTTCACCCACAAAAGTAAACTCCATATCGCGTGCGAACCCGTGCTGTCCCATCGGATAGCTCTGTCCCTTATAGTGGTAGAATCCTCCGTTCACCTTTCCCACGAAGGGAAACAGGACGGGCGCGTGGCGGTTCCAGTAGGCCGGATCCGCAGTCCAGACAACCTCGTGCTGCTTCTCCTTGTCATAGATGCTGCAGAGCTCAGCGCCGTGCTCAGCAATCTCCACTTTCAGAATATCGTTTTCGATAATGTGCATACTGTTCTCCTTCCTGTAGCAGGCAGCAATGATACAAGTGACTCTTAGCTTTTACTGAATTTTTTTCCGGTCTTTATCTTAATTGTTTTCTTAATTATTTCCTTAATTATTTCCTTAATTTTCTTCCGGTCTTTTTCTTGTCTTTTTCCTGATTTTTTCTTCCCCTGTTATTTCATCCCCAGTACACGTTTGATTTCCACAAGTACGCCGAGCTCATCATAGGACCCGCCGATAATATCCGCCCTCTCCTGCACTTCTGCCCTGGCATTCGACACTGTGGCCGAGATTCCCGCCTTCTCAAAAGCGGGGAGGTCATTCATATTATCTCCGAAATACATGGTCTCCTCCCTGGTCACCCCCAGATAATTCTGAAGCCTGGCAAGAGCCTCCCCCTTGCCGCTCTCACGGGAGCAAATGTCAATCCACTGAACTCCGGAGGAAGCCATGCTCAGATCTGATGCCCAGTGAGATTCGAGCAGACTTCTGCATCTTTCCTCGCAGTTTTCACAATGAATGGTCATCTTCAGGACACCCTCATGGGGGAGATTCATCAGATCCGGTACGTTTTCAATCCTGTAACGATAACTCTCTTTGAGGAAGCGGTACACCACACTGTCTTCCCCGCTTTCCACATAGGACACATCGGGATAGGAAACGACTGCCGAAGCGCCGTCGATCCTGCGGATGTCCTCCAGAAGGGGACCGTAGTCGCAGGTCCTGAGTTCCCACCTGTGGATGATTTTTTCCTTGCTTCGTATAAGTGTTCCGTTCTCTGTAATACAGAAAATGTCATCCGCAACCGGTGAAAAAAGCTTCATCATGCTGTGATACTGTCTGCCGCTGCAGACACAGAACCAGATTCCCTTTTTCTTCAATTCCCGAATCAGATCATAGTAAGCAGGATCAATATGGTCTGAACTGTCCGGAACAAGCGTCCCGTCTATATCACTCGCGATCAACCTGATCATTTATTATCCTTTCTTAATTGAACACTGCCCCCTGATCCGCAGAAAGAGCTTCCAGGACGCAGCCGGCCTCCGCCCAGTCGGGCAGGGGCGCCTCGAGAAAGATTTTTTCTCCTGTAAAGGGCTGAATCAGTTCCGCTCTGAATGCGTGAAGCATAAGGGGAACCTCCGGAAACTCCGGCATTGTTCCATGCCCGGTTTTCCTGTTTTGATCCGGACCATGTCCCCGCAGGGGCAGGTCTTCCTTTGAACCCGGGGCACAATCCTGGCCGCGATGCCCGGCAGGTTCCGGGACATGATGCGGGGTATGATCCGGGGCATGATCCGGGGCATGATCCGGGGCATGATCCGGGGTATGATCCGGGGCACAGCGCTTTTTGGAAAATAAGGCGCCTTCTGCCTCCCTTCCGTAAAGGCGGTCTCCGACCAGAGGATGGCCGATGGAGGCCATGTGGACGCGGATCTGGTGCGTGCGCCCGTGCTCGATCCGGCAGGCGACAAGAGAAGTTCCGTCTTCCTCTTCCGACAGCACCAGGTAATGGGTGCGCGCCTCTTTTCCGTCTGCTGCCGTCACCATGCGAAAAGAATCGGGACTCTCCCTGCGCAGCGGTTTGTCCACCGTCCCCCGGATCGGAACATTTTCTTTCTTCCTGTCCGTCCCTCCGGCTGAGGCAGACTCCTTCTGCTGATCCGTCCAGCGGACCAGGGCATGGGTCTTCTTCCGGTCCAACCCGCCGGCTGAGGCAGGCTCCTTCTGCTGATCCCGCCCGTCGGCCGGCTGCGAAAAGTGACCGCGCACACGGGCAATATAGAGCTTGCTCATCATAGAGGCTTTCCGCTGTTTGATCAGCTGGGCTGCCGTCTCGGTATTGAGGGCGAAAATGACAATCCCGGAAGTGTCTTTATCCAGGCGCCCCGTCACGCGGACGTCCAGTTCCTTCCCGATTCTCCCCAGATGCTCTGCGACCTGGTTTGACAAAGTGTCGTCAAAATGTCCGGGACTGGGATGACAGACCACACCGGACGGCTTGTCCGCTGCCAGGATATCCTCATCTTCATAAAGGATATGCAGAGGGTAGTTCTCTGAAAGCCAGGGAACAGGCGATACCCAGATCTTCTGCAGGCGGCCGTCTCTGGCCGCCAGATATCCTCCGGAAGAGGCTGTTCCTTCATCTGCCTTTTGATCTCCGGCACAGTCTTTTGACAGCATTTTCTCTCCGTCACAAGCCTGGTCCGGTCCCGGAATTCCGTTTTTCCCGGAACCCGTTTCAGCCTCCTCCACAGGTTCTCCGCCCCGTGTCAGGCTTATTTCCAGCAGGTCGCCCTCCTTCAGGGGATAGTTTACATAGCGTCTCTCCCCGTTGACCATGATCCCGTTTTTGCGGTATTTGAACCGGCTAAGCTGTTTGGATGAAAAGCCGACCCTTTTCTTTAAATATTCTTTTATCGTCTCTCCCGCTCCGTCTTCCCCGATCGGAAAGCTCAGAATGCGGGGTTTCAAATCACCTGTCAATCTTTCACCGCCTGTATTGTTTTAAACCGTCCCTTCTGCCTCCGGATTCCGTCAAATACGCACAGGAGGATCCGCAGAAACAGATTCTCTGTCAGATTCCTTCGGACATCCGGTCACCGATTACAGGCCAAACCAGCCGAGAATTCCGGCGGACTGGAGGAACAGAACGAACATCATCACAGGGACGATGTAGCGGATCATGACGGCATAGAGCTTTTTGAGGCCGAACTTCTTTCCGCCGGACTCCACTTCCTCCACGATCCAGTCGGGGCCGATGACCCATCCGATCAGGATTGATGAGAGCAGGGAGATGAAGGGCATCATGAAGCTGTTGCTGATATAATCCATCAGGTCGAGAATCTGAGCTATGCTTCCGTTGGGAAGGGGAATCTCAACATAAAAGGAACTGTATCCCAGCGCAATGATCACAGAAGCGATTGTGTAGACTACGGTCAGGACCAGGGTGGTTTTCTTTCTTCTGGTGTGGAAGATTTCCATGCAGTTGGCCACAATGGTCTCCAGCACGGAAACACAGCTTGTCAGGGCTGCAAACCCTGCCATCAGGAAAAACAGAAGTCCTACGATATTCCCGATAAATCCCATGGAATGAAAAACTTTGGGCAGGGAGACAAACATGAGGCTGGGTCCCGCCCCCATTCCCTCGATTCCCTCGAACACGAAGATCGAAGGGATGATCATCATACCGGCAAGCAGGGCAACACCCGAGTCAAAAAACTCAATCTGGTGGACCGATGAATTGATATCCACATCTTTTTTAATATAGGAACCATAGGTGATCATGATTCCCATGGAGACACTGAGCGAGAAGAAAATCTGGCTCATGGCGTCGAGAAGGATCTGCATCAGACGGGCAATCGTGATGCCTTCAAAGTCCGGCGCCAGATAAACGTACAGACCCTGCAGACCTGTCCGGGTAACTCCACTGGGGTCTGTGAACTTCAGGGTGAGGGAAAACACCGCAATCGCGACGATCATCAGCAGAAGGACCGGCATCAGAATTCTGGAGTATTTTTCAATGCCCTTCTCCACTCCGTTGAATACGACCCAGGCTGTGATGAACATGAAGATCACAGCGAACATGGAAGACTGTACCGGATTTGTAATGAAACTGTTAAAAAAGGTGTCGACAGAGGCATCACTGCCCTGACCCGCCAGGTAGACCACGATATATCTTCCGATCCATCCTCCGATGACCGCGTAATAAGTCATGATCAGAACCGGAACCAGAAATGTGACAATTCCCAGAAACTTCCATTTGGGGCTCATCTCCGCATAGGCGTTAATCGAGTTTTTGCCGGTTCTGCGGCCCACCGCGATGTCCGAGGTCAGCAGGGTGAATCCGAATGTGAGTGCCAGGATCAGATAGATCAGAATAAAAAGTCCTCCGCCGTCCTGTGCTGCCAGATAGGGAAATCTCCAAAGATTCCCGACTCCCACCGCGCTTCCCGCGGCAGCCATTACAAAACCGATCTGGCCAGAGAAACCGCCTTCCTTTTTGCCGTGTTTTTTGTGTCTCTTCTTGCTGTGTTCTTCCAAAATTAAATCACCTGTACCTTTTTGAAACATTGTAAAACTGCTGCGGCCAGTGAGAAATCCTCAGTCGGGACTCAGGCCTGTCAGGAATTCCCTGTCCGGACTCCAGTTTGCCGACAATCCTCAGTCGGGGTTCTAATCTGCCGGGAATCCCCGTTGGGACTCCGACTCCGGCCTGTCAGGAATCCTCAGTCGGGACTCCAGCTCTCCTGGAGCTTTTCAATCTTCAGTTCACCGGGAACTTTGACCGCCACCTGATATTTGTCCTCGTAGACAATTTCCCCGGGTGTGTTCGTGTACACCAGAAAATAGGGATGATGATACCGTTCCAGCAGCCACAGGGCAGGCCGGATCATTTTCATCATCTCCTCGGAATTCTCGGTTTTGAAAAAACAGACGACCTTTTCCTGGTTTTTGCACGGCGGAGGCCAGGGGAGGTTCTCCGCGAACCAGCTGTCGATCTCCAGATACAGGTCCTTGTCCTCTCCTTCCATCACCTTATCCTGAATCATCTGCATGCACATACTGAAGATTCCTTTGGCATACATGGTATTTTCCGCAAGCTCGAGTCCCTGAATCCGGCAATACTTGTAATTAACCATTGACATCCGCATTACCGCCTTTCTCTTATGTCCGGGTAAACCCGGGTGGATACACTATACACTTTTTAAGATAACCGCAGGATCTCAGTGCCCTGAGGCACATCATCTATATTGAAAATATAAAGCATAATGGGCCTGTTTACAAGAAAAGGTGTCTGCAGGTCCTTATTTTTTCCATCCCCCCCCCGGGTCAAAGCCACATTTCCCATCCTGCAGCGAAGTCTCCCTTTAACTCTTTTTTCATGATCTTTTGTGTGTTTTTTTCAAATATCTTTTTCGTAAATAATGTTCAATTATTGATGATTATTAAAAGTATTATTGTATAATAGTAACAACTAATCTTTTTATTCATTTTCAGAAGGAGGAATCGTTATGAAACGCTATTTGAAACAGTTGATCTGCGCATTGGCTATACTCTGCCTGGCAGCCGGATTCGCGCCCGTTCAGGCAGAAGCTGCTACCACCATCAAAGGACAATACAGGATCCATACCATAGAGCAGAAGAAATGGTATACTTACAATTATTCAGAGAAATATCAGGACTACTATAAATTCACAGTTCCGTCCACAGGATATATCAAACTGGATCAGGATACAAGCAAGACCACAAGCCACCACAATGCTCCCAGATTATCAATCGAAACCAATTATACCGATGCCGGTATAAGGACAATGAATGTCTACAACGACACAAGTTACATTGCCCTGCCCAAGGGAACCTATTATATTTACGCATCTCACGATAAAATGCGGTTCAAATATGAATTCGTAAAACAGGCCCGTACTTCCAACTACTGCATGGCAAAGGCTGAGGCATTGAAGGCCGGCAAAAACAAGATGCTGGTATTTGACTACGGATATGAATTCACCAAGTGGTATAAAGTAGACCTTACAAAGAGCAAAAGGATCAGAATCTGGGCGGCCTCAAAAGACGGATATGGTGATTTTACCCCCATCGTAATCGACAAAGACGGGGAGATGTACGATGTTACTTTCCTCTATGCGAATAAGTCCCAGACTGAGGTTCTTCCCAAAGGAACTTACTACATTTTGCTTTCCCGTGATCTGCAGGCAAACAGACGCCACCACAGAAACGCAAAAGGCTATTATGTGGAACGTACTGTCTCCTTCACATGGAATGTTTATTGATATTCCTTTTATAGGGTAGAGGCAGCCGCGCCGCCCTCTAGCCCCTACCGGCCCGTGTCCGCCGCATGACGGAAGAATATATTGCACAGGCCGTGACCGCCGCAGGGCGGAAAAATACATTGCACAGACCGTGTCATAAACAGAAACAGAAATGCGCCGGGCTTCCGGCGCATTTCTTCTGTCCAGGCCGCTTCCTGCTGACAGCGGTCATTTCCGGCCGCTTCCTGCTGGCAGCAGTCATTCTCATTTCTCTGTTTTGACATTGACATAAATGTCTCCGACAGCCTTCTCCTCAACAGAAAAGCCAATCATGTAGCTGCCGGGCTCAATCTCGTAATAATCTGTAACCCCGCCATTCCCGTCAAATGTGTAGTCAATCGTTGCCGGGTGATCCTCCTTTACCGGAGCGGCATTCACGTCATTTCCTCCGGCTGTCACCGTGACATGTACTCCGCCTTCTTTGAGTTGGTTATCAATGGAGAGATACTGTCCTTCGCCGATTGTGATGCCGGAGCCTCCTGCCACACC
>ODAI012301205.1_pt1 | contig 12159 bp, 7 predicted proteins | sample 1539321 | NCBI WGS metagenome assembly ODAI01 (sample SAMN02144231, study PRJEB22623) | gut metagenome | biome: sheep rumen | host: Ovis aries | place: New Zealand
TGGCTGCAAATGCTGAAACAGCAACCAAAATAGAGGAAACAAAGCCGACAGAAACTGCAGAAACAGCAGAGCCCGCGAAAGCCGAAGTGACTGATACCGCCGCGACCGCAGCAGGATCAACTCATGAGATTTCTGAAGCCGCAGCAGCGGGCACAGCAGCAACAGCCGCAACCGCTTCCGCCGGCACAACAGCAACAACCGAAACCGCCGGCACAGCAGTGGCCGGCACACAAGCCGCCGCGCCGCAACCCGCAAGCACAGCCGCAGACGTCGCCGCGTCCGCGGACCCTGCCCCGGTGCCGCCCGCGCAGCCGGATCCCGCGCCGACGCAACCGGATCCCGCTCCGACGCAGCCCGCTCCGACGCAGCCCGCTCCGACACCGCCCGCCGCCCCCGAGCCGCCGGTCCCGGAAAAACGCACGTCGATCTGGGTCAAGCTGTTGCGCACGACCCTGCTCCTTGCAGCAATCATAGGCGCGTTCGTATTCTATTATGTGACCCAGTCCTACCAGTATAACGATAAGTTCATGATCGGAACGTATGTCAATGGAAACGACGTCAGCGGTCAGACCGTAGAGCAGGTCGAGGAAGACATCAGGGAACGCGTTGAGGACAGCTACAGCCTGACGCTGACCTTCCGCGACGGTTCGAAGGAGACGATCACACCGGAGGAAATCGGCTATAGATATGTCTCGACAGGTGAGGTCGAGCAGGCAATGAATGATCAGAACCCGCTGACATGGGTCCTCAGAAATATGGGCAAGACCGTTGAGATCGACGTCCCGGAGAACCACACCTTTGATGAGGCAAAACTCGCGGAGATCGTGAAGGCAATGCCTGAATTCCAGGTTGAAAATGTCGTCACCCCCACCAACGCATACCTCAACATCACGGACAAGAACGAATTTGAAATCGTTCCCGAGACTCAGGGCAATGCCCCGATCGCGGATGCCATACTCCCGACTTTGAATGAGCTGGTCACGAATTCGGAGACGGAAGGCGATCTCAACGATATCAAAGGATCTTATGAGACGCCGACGGTCACAGCGGACAACCCGGATCTCGTCTATCAGTGCGACAACCTGAATAAGTTCCTGTCGACAAAGATAACATATAAACTCCCGAAAGATGTGACGAAGACTATAGACCGCGGAATGCTGATCAACTGGGTCACGAGGCAGGACAACGGGTATTATTATCTGGACGATACGACCATACATGATAACTGCGCGAAGTATGTCGCCGATATCGCAAAGGAGGTCGATGAGAGACACAACTCGATTCCGTTCCCGTCGACAAATTCCGGAACGATCAACCTGTCCTGCGCAGAGTACGGCCATGTGATTGATCAGCCGGGTGAGACAGAGGCCCTGTTCAAGGAAATCAAAGAGTGCAAATCCGAGGAGAAGGAACCACTGTACTCTCTCAATAAGAATGTGGATGCGAGATTCGGCGGAACGTATGTCGAAGCGGACCTCTCTAATCAGCATGTCTACTACTATGAGAATGGACAGCTGGTCCTCGATACGCCGTGTGTGTCCGGTACGAAGTATGATTCATCAAGACACACGGTGCTCGGACTTTATTCGATTTATTATAAGCAGAGGAACCGTACTCTGAGGGGACCGATGGTAAACGGTGTTCCGTCCTACACGTCATTTGTCAATTTCTGGATGCCGTTCTATAAGGGCTACGGTCTGCATGACGCATCCTGGAGAGGCAGCTTCGGAGGAACCATCTATTACAGTTCCGGTTCCCACGGCTGCATCAATCTGCCGTACAACGCCGCGGCAACACTCTATGAACATACGGAGGTCGGCACTCCGGTCATCGTATTCGGCGGATATTAATGGATTTTATGTGGACGGTCCTGCATGCATGAACGCGGGATCGTCCATGTCGTTTTTCAGGGCAGAAAATCCGACATTCTCCCGGGTAATGAGGCGAATTACATGCCGTCACCCCATCGCCCAGTGGCAGCGAGTTTCCGTTATTACAACCGAAAGGATAGAATTATGAAAATCAGAGATTTGCTTGAAAGAGACAAAGAGCGGCTTATGACGCGTCTTGCAAATGCCGATAACCCCGAACAGGCCGCCCGCGAATGCGAGGACGAAATCGGCCGCCTTCTTCTGGAGTACAACGAACAAGCACCCAGCGACCGGGTCGGCGAGGCGGCTTACTACTCGATGCAGACGGCCAAAGCTGCGATATCGCTGGTCGACAGTACAGGTGAGATCCGCGCTTATGAGCGCACAGGCGGCACTCAGGTGAGCGGGAAGAATTACGTGATCCCCTTAGCCGGCGGCATAGGCGGCATGGCAGCCGGCGGACTTGTTCTGGCGCTTGCCCCGGCAGTATTTGCCCCGGTCGGCCTGATCGGCCTGATTGCGGGCTTTGCTGCGACATTTGCAGCGGGCGTGAGATTCGGCGGAAAGCGTTCCGTGCCCGCTAACCGCGATCAGATTTTTGAGACCAGAGTGGATGGAGGAAAAATCTACTCGAATCTGCTCCGGATGATGACGGTCATCGATCGAAACCTTCAGGACATCCACGGCCGGGAGCAGCAGGAAGCTCCGGCGATCGCGATGAAATCCGAAAAGGCTGAGTCGGAGGAGCTCGAGCTTCTGTCCGGTATTCTGGAGTCGGCCTACGCGCGGCGCGATGAGGGCGATGCCGAGGATACCATTTCCAATGTAAAGTTTTATCTGCATCGGCAGGGAATTGATGTCGTCGATTACTCGGTCGAGACAGAGCGCTGGTTCAATAAGATGCCATCGAAGAGGCGAGGCACGATCCGGCCCGCGCTTGTCAGGGACGGGGCAGTCCTGGTCAGGGGAATAGCACAGGGAGGAATGTGAGATGGAGAGATTTTTCGGTTTTGACCTCGGCGATGCCGAGAGCGCAGTCACCAGACTAAAAAATGACCCGTCCGCCATCCCCGAGGTGCTGTCTGTCAGGGACGCTAAAAGCTTTATCACAGCGTACGCCCGGCTGGTAAATCAGGACATTCTTATTGGGGAGAGTGCCTGCTATACGGCTGAGGCGATTGAGCGAAAAATCCGCTTTAAGAGCCGCTTCCTTGTCGACCGGGACTGCGAGCGGGATATCAAGAGCTTTGCCGCCGGTGTTCTGGGAGAGCTGATAAGGAACGGAGATTACATCCAGGGCGAGGATTGCGGTATGTATATCGGCTGCCCTGCCGGATGGGACGCGCAGACGCGAGAGCGCTACCGCTATATTTTCGAGCAGATCGGCTACCCGCCGGTAAAAATTATTTCCGAATCGAGGGCAGCCCTTGTCTCCGCCTGCCAGTCGAAGCATCTGCAGGTCGGCTATGATATCCTGAGCCATCCTGTCCTTGTCGTGGACATCGGATCCTCAACGACGGATTTCGCCTATATCTCCGGGGGAAAGGAAGCACCGCTCCACACAGCGGGTGAGGTCTTCCTGGGCGGCGGAATTATGGATGAGCTGCTCCTCGACTGCTCTTTGGAGACGTCGAAGGATGGGAAACGGCTCCGGGAAGTATTTGCTGAGAGCCCGTCGTGGCGGAGCTACTGTGAATTTGCCGCACGCAGACTCAAGGAAAAGTACTTCTCGGATGAGAGCTACTGGAAGGACAATCCGTGTGTGAAGACGGTTCAGGTCTATTATGACAAGCCGCTAAGGCTCGTTCTCAAGATGGATGCCTCCGTGGCAGACCGGATCCTGCACAAAAAGACAGACAGGCTGAACGGAAGGTCCTTTAAGGAAGTCTTCATCGAGAGCCTTCGGGAGACCAGGAGACATATAAACGGAGATATGCCGGACCTCATTTTCATGACGGGCGGCGTCTCCAAGCTTGCGGAGATCAGAGACTGGTGCCGGGAAGTCTACCCGGAGGCGGTCATCATCACAGAGATCCAACCGGAATTTTCTGTGGCAAAGGGACTTGCCCTTGGCGGCAGGATCGACGAGGAGCTGAGGCTCTTCCGCAAGGAACTGCAGGACCTCATCGATTCCTCGGTGATCGAGCGTATCGTGTCCGAGAATGTCGACGGTCTCTATATGCGGGCGGTCGATTCCATGACAGGACCGATTTTAAAGGAGGTCATGCTGCCGGTGATCCATCGCTGGAGAGACGGAAAAATCAAGAGGCTGAGCGACATCGACAGTGAGCTTCAGAAGGATATCGAGGCATTCCTGCACACGGACGAAGCCAAGCAGCTGCTTGTCGAGCCTGTTCAGCAGTGGCTGCGGCCGGTTGCCTACGAGGTAGAGGAGCACACGGTGCCGATCTGTGTGAATCACAATGTGCCTTATAAAGCGCTGAGCCTCTCATCATATCTCGCCCTGTCGGATATTGATATTCATCTTGATACCAAGAATGTGTTCAATGTGGAGGAGATGACTCTGCTCATAGACACGATCGTAGCCCTCATCATCGGGCTTCTGTGCGGCGGCAGCGGGGTAGCCCTTATTGCCGAGGGCTTTATCGGCATCATTGCGGGCTTCGTCATCACTTCTCTGGTCCTCATACTCGGAAAGAACCGGATGCAGAAAGCGATCATGGATCTGGACATTCCGCGCCCGATCCGCAAGCTTGTTCCGAAGAGATACTTCGAGGAGCATCTTGATCAGCTGAAGGATGAGATCAGGGCGAGCTTCTATGAGAGTTTTGAGAAAGAAAAAAATGAGGAGATATCAGAACGCCTCGTGAGAGAAATTTCCGATCAGATTGAAGAGTGCCTGACCAACATGGCAAGGGTGGTAGAGATCCCGCTCGGATGATTTTCCGGTGCCATTGCCGTTGATTCCCTGTTTTTGTATACACTCCGAATTTGTCAACAAAATCGTGCGACAGTATTTACAATTGTTAAACATTTATAATATTATCAAGATTACTATATACAAATTGGTGATTTTGTAAGATAATATAACTCAGTATGGGTTAGCCGCTTCCGCAATCATGGACTGATACATGTTCCGGCGGCGGGTGCCTCTCGTGGGGAACGGATGTTTATCTTAGTAGGGGGAAGTCCATGCTTCTATAAGCGGAAGAACAGTGATACCGGAAACAGACGGGAATCGGGGGACTATATGGGCAGACTTGAAGAAGAAATTATCGATTCCATTTTATCCAGATATCTTCTGATTTATGCAGTGGATCTGGACAATGACTATATGGAGGTCGTGTACGAGACCGAGAAGTACGGCACATTCGGTATGGAACGGTCCGGCAGGTATTCCGAGCTCAACAGTAAGTATAGTCAGGAGCGTGTTGACATTGAATTCTCCAAGTGGAGAGAAGAAGTCGGCAGCATCGATAATCTTAAAAAAGAGCTGACGGACAAGGATTATTTCGATCTGGCCTTTCCCGTGAATTACGGAAAGTGGCGCAGTGTTGAATACAGGGTCGTAGCCAGAAGACGGGAGATTCCGACGAAAGTCATCATGTGCTATAAAAAGGTAGATGACGATCGTGCGGAAGTATTTCTGATGCGCCAGGAGCGGGAGCGAAACCGCAGCCTCCTTGAGAATATGCTGAATAAGGAGCGGGAAGCAAGTGATTACCGCATGGTGTTTCTTGCAAATATGTCCCAGGAGCTCCGAGTCGCCATGAACAGCGTGGTCGGAGACGCGGCCATGGCCCTGCAGAGCGACGAAGACAAGCTCGTCAGGACGAGTCTTGAACGCATATTGAAGAACAGCACGCAGATGCAGCGGCTGATCACCAATACGCTGGATCTTGTGCGCATTGAGACCGGCCGCGTGCGCATTGATACCACGCCGAATGACCTGAAGACCATCATACGGGATATTCAGGAGATCGTAGAGCCGATGGCAGAAGCTAAAAAGCAGAGCTTTTCTGTAGAGATGGGGCATCTTGAGCACTCCAAGGTCATCTGCGACAGAGGCAATCTGTCAATCGTGATCCTGAATCTTCTCCGGAATGCCGTGAAATTCACGCCGGAAGGAGGAGCGATCAGGCTCGCGGTGCAGCACAGGAAGAGCCACGAGGTGGACGCCCTTTCCTATGAATTCCTGGTGGAAGACAACGGAATCGGAATAGGTGAGGAGTTCCAGAAGAGGCTTTTCGAGCCGTTCGCGAGGGAACATGTCAACGAATATGAGGGGGCCGGCCTTGGTCTTCGGATCGCTTATCGGCTGACGCAGCTCATGGGCGGCACAATCACCGTGCGCAGCACGCGCGGCATCGGAAGTTCGTTTACGGTCATTCTCGATCTTAAGCTGCAGGATCCTGTGGAACTGCTTCCGAAGAGGGCGGAGGACGAGAAGGTGCCGATTGAACAGTTGATGGCGGGCAAGCGGTTCCTTGTTGTCGAGGACAGTATGATTAATACCGCAATCATGACAAAGCTCATGAATCATCTGGGTGCATATGTCGAGCACGCCGAGGACGGTATGCGGGCCATCGCTATGGTGCGCAGGAACCCGGCGGATTATTACGATGGGATCCTCATGGATATTCGGATGCCGGTGATGAACGGCTATGAGGCGACGGAAGCCATTCGAATGATGGATGGCGGAGCATCTTCGCGCAGCTCAGTTCCGATCATCGGAGTGAGCGCGAACGCCTACGAGGTCGATCGCGAGAAGGCGCTTGCTTCCGGTATGGACGCATACCTGGCAAAGCCGGTCGATATAGAAGAGCTGATGTCAGTATTGTCTCAGGTTATGCATTGATTATCTCGGTGGGGGAAGGCTCCCGCTTCTGCAGGCGGTGGGCAAGTCAATATCCCGCGCCAAGTCTCGCGAGAGAGACTTGAATGAATTACGGGGCTGTGCGGGCAGCCCCGTTTTTAAAATACAGGTCTGTAAAACCCCGGGGCGGGTCCTTTTGACTTGCTCATGCGGGTGGATCGCAAGAATTTTGAGATGATGGGAGTTAATTGAACTGAATTGTGATGAAAAGAAAGGAACTGGCAGGCATAGCTCTGGCCGCGGCCACAGCGGTTTTTCTGTTTTCCGGCTTCACAGTGCGTATCGGCATTGTCGCGGAGCCGACAGCGCCTCTTTATGAGTACGAGGCGCTGACGGAGAAAGACTTTAAGGTCGAGACAAGAACACTTTTCGGTATAAAAAAAGAGGTCCCGGAGTTCTCCATGTCTTATAAGGGCGCGGCGGATACGGAATCGGACACACCCCCGGCGACCGTCACGGAATATACATTTTCCAGCGACAGATGGACGACAAGCATCAGCGTCCCGTACGTGAAGGCGGAGAAGGTCACATCCGGATATGACGGAGAGCTGTACCAGAGCGACATAATTGACCCTGAGCGGGTCTTGACATACCTTGTGTACGAGGACGGCAGGAAAAAGGAGATCCCGGAGGAGATCACTGAGCTGCCTGAGGAAGGAATATTCGAGAAGACGACCCTGCCGGTCACGACCGTGTACGGGGACGCGCAGGCGGTGATCGATCCGGTGAAGGCCGTGGGAGTGAGGCTCGTGCAGGACGGTCCGTTCTACGAGACCACCCTGCCGTCGGCGGAGAATCTCACCTGCGTCATTGAGTACAAGGATGGACATGAGAAGGGGACAAAGGTCTTCACCGTCAGGGATCCGGAACCTGTGAGGGAGGACAGAGAGGTGACGGTGGATACATTTGCAGGAGAAGCCTCCGCAAAAATCACGGTGGAGCCTGTCACAGGCGCGATCGCGGACACGGACCCCGGCCTGCTCTTTCAGGAGGATATGCTGAACGTGACAGGCATCCGACTGCAGTATCAGGACGGGCACGAGGAGCAGGCGGAGATGGATGAAGTACGCCTTGAGCCGGAAGCCTACCTGCCGCTGGTCTACGGGGATACGGAGATCTCGTTCGACTACCGGGGAGGGACCTACTCGTTCAAAGTGAGCGCGAGCAGGGACACGGAGATCCATCGGGCAATGAAGGATTACGCGGATGAAATTGAGACAGCGAAGTATCTGCACCTCACGGATACGATCATGGTGACGATCAATGAGTATGAGACGGATGAGTATTATTATCTGCTGACCCATATCGTCATCGATGACCCTTCCCAGATCCACGCGGGTCTTTCAAATGACGACTACGGCGGATCGAGGGAGACACCGACCAGCGCCGCGGAGAGGCTCGGCTGGGTCGTGGGCATAAACGGCAGCAATTTCAGCTATGTCACGAACACCCCGACGATGGCGGATGTCTCGATCAAGAACAGTCAGGTCATGCCCGACAGTAAAATGACGGCCAACGGCATGGAGATCTGTCTTACAAGAAGCGGAAATCTGTTCTCGCCCCAGCAGGGGATGACAGTGCAGGAGCTTCTCGCAATGGGTGTCACGGACACGTGGTGCTGCGGCGATACCCTGCTCATCTCCAACGGTCAGGCGGTGAATGTAGGAATACAGAGCGAGCAGTACAGGTACCCGAGAACTGCGATCGGAATGGTCAGACCTTGCGAATATTATATTATCACCGCCGGCAATGGAGGGTATAATAAAGGTATGACTTACGATGAGATCCGAAGCACCCTTATGTCCCGGGATTGCGGCTTCGGCAAATGTCTCGACGGCGGAGGCAGCAGCTCGCTGGTCTTCGAAAAGCAGCTCCTGAATAATCCGGCAGCAGGCTCAGAGAGACCTGTCACTGATTTTTTATATTTTACTGAATGAGGAATGACATGCTGGCACAGGGAATACGCCTGGCGGACCGCTATGCGGTCCGCGACAGAATTGCATACGGGGGAGAGACGGTAAGCCGCGCGTACGATATGAAGACCGAGCGGTTCGTTCTCGTCCGCACAGTCTCGAATGTCAGAGACAGTGAACTGCTGCTGCGTGTCAAAGCCCTCTCCACCGTGGAGGGAAGTCATCTCCAGGCGGTCCTCGATGCCGCCGTGTACGACGGGACCCTCTATGCGGTCTGCGATGATGTAAAGGGCGCGTCCATGAGGAGCGCGTTTCTCATGCACGGTCAGTATGGAGAGAAGGAAGTCCTCCGGTGGGCGAGGGGAATCGCGAAAGCGCTGTCGACGCTGCACGGCCGCAGATATCCGATCGCCCACAGCCGTATGGATATGGCCCATATTCTGATCGACCCGGAAAAGAGCAGCGCGAGTCTGGTCAACTACGATATTCAGGAGGCTGTCAGACTGCAGGACGCTTCCAGGGTCGAGGAGGCAGCATGGCTGCAGAATAAGAAATTCTATCAGCGACGCAGGGAGACATTTGTATCGCAGGCGAACGCGGACGCATTTGCGCGCGATATCCGCGCGTTCGGTGAGATCATGTACGAGCTCCTCACCGGAAAGGCGCCCGGTTCTCCCCATGAACCGCTTGTGAAGTGCCTGCCGGAGATGTCGGAGCCATTTGCAAATGTCATAGAAAAGTGCCTTGCGGATGGCGACACCGGATACAGGAACGGACTTGAACTTTCGGACGCTCTGCGTCATCTCTACCGCGAGGATTCCCAGTACAAGAGGTACAGGCGAGAATCCCACAAGAGGATGATGGCAGGCCTTGCCTGCATTGCCGCGGGCGCGGTCCTTGTCGGAGCCGGATTCTTTGTCCGCAGCTACGGGAAATACGCAAGGTATACAAAACTGGTCGAGAGCGTCAGCACCGAGGAGGATCCTGAGACGCTGGAGAAAAATATGAGTCTCATCGAGGAAGCGAAAGAACTCTTGCCGGGAAAGCTCAGCGCATACGTCCTTGAGATGGAGAATCTGTACAGGCAGGGCGAGTATCAGGCGGTGGTCGACTGCGGGAAAGCCGTGAAGAGGAACAGGCAGATCGAGGCGAGCTCAGAGAATGCCGCCCTCCGCAGCGAGATGTTTTTCACCTGGGGAGAGGCCGAGTTCGAGCTGAGTGATTATAAGGAGGCGGAAAAAGCTTTTTCGGACGCTGTCTACTACATGCCCGAAGATAATGAAAATCTCTATGCGAGAGCCCTCAGGGACGAGGCGGTAAGTCTCATCAGGGATAGCAGACCGGAGGAGGCAGAGCCTCTTTTGGATGAACTTTCAAAACTTCTGGCAGGGCAGTCTGTCCTCACATACGTGAACGCGGAGAATGCCTACATGCAGGGTGAGTATGAGAAAGCCATGTCCCTGTACGGGGAGGCCGCTCTGGTGGGAGATCCGGATATGACGAGACGGTCTGTCCTTATGATCTCAAAGCTCTACGGAATCTCCGGGGCAACGGAGAAACGGATCGAATTCCTGACGCAACAGGTTGAATCCGCAGACGGTCGGTTCTATATCATGCTGGTCTCGGAACTTGCGGATGTCTGGACCGAGCGGGCGGAATCCGAGAAAAATGTGACCAAAAAGGCGTCTTATCTGAAAAATGCCTATGAGCAGTACATGACGCTGAAGAAAGAAGGCAGCGCGTCAGCCCACACGCTGGACCGGCTGGCCTATATATCCGAGACCCTCGGCAATTACAGCGAGGCTGCCGATTTTGTCTCGGAGCTTACAAGAAATTATCCGGAGGATTACCGCGGATTTAAGCGAAAGGCATTCCTTGAGGCGGCCATCGAGGAGGAGCGGCAGGAGAGTGAGCGCACCTACGATGAGTTCCGGGATGCCTATAACCGGGCCAATACTCTCTTCTCCTCAAGCGGCAACCTTGCGGATGACGAGATGTTAAAACTCCGGGAGCTTCACGAGAAACTGAGAAAGGGCGGATGGTTCGGATAAATAAGCTTCACGGGAAACTGAGAAAAGGCGGATGGCTCGGATAAAAGGAGGAGATAGTTATGATTGTCGGAGGAATTGTCCTTATTGTCGTCGGCATCGGACTTGCCGTCGGCGGAGCTGTGATCCTTGTCGCGGAGGCCTTTCTCATGCAGAAGCGTGAGAAACAGATCATTGATAAAATGAACGAGAAATACTGATAAGCGAGGAAATAACTATGATGCCTGACGGAAAAAAGAACGTACTTCTGGCTGTGTCCGGTTCGATCGCGGCCTACAAGGCGTGTGACATCGCGAGGGCCTTTGTGAAGGAGGGCGTTAGCGTCACGGTCACCCTGACCCCCAACGGGGCAAAGTTCGTCACGCCGGTCACGTTTGAGACACTGACAAACAGCAAGTGCCTCATCGACACATTCGACCGGAACTTCAAGTTCGAGGTGGAGCACATCGCGGCGGCAAAGGCGGCGGATGTGTGCCTGATCGCCCCGGCTTCAGCCGATATAATCGGCAAGATTGCGAACGGCATTGCCGATGATATGGCCACCACCACGATCATGGCGGCGACCTGTCCCAAGCTGATTGCCCCGGCTATGAACACGGCCATGTATGACAACCCGATCGTTCAGGAGAACCTGGCTAAGCTTGTACGCTATGGCTATAAGATCATCACGCCCGACACAGGTCTTCTGGCTTGCGGCGATGTCGGGCGCGGGAAGCTCGCTCCGGTCGAGACAATCGTGGAGGAGACAAATAAGGTGCTGTCCGGGACGGGAAGACCAAAGGATCTCGCCGGAAAGAAAGTTCTTATCACTGCCGGACCGACACAGGAAGCGATCGACCCGGTCCGCTATATCACGAACCATTCGAGCGGGAAAATGGGATACGCGCTGGCGGAAGCTGCCAGGGACCGAGGAGCGGATGTGGTCCTTGTCTCGGGTCAGGTCGCCCTTACGCCGCCTCCCGGCATGACCGTTGTGAAAATCGTTTCGGCCGCTGACATGGCGGAGGCTGTATTTGCAGAATTTCCGGATACGGATGTGCTCATTATGGCGGCGGCGGTCGCCGACTACAGGCCGAAGACCGTAGCTGACCAGAAGATCAAGAAGTCGGGCGGAGGGATGACGATCGAGCTTGAGCGCACGACCGACATCCTGGGCACTCTGGCCGACAAGAAGACGCATCAGTTCGTGTGCGGCTTCTCGATGGAGACGGAGAATCTGATTGAGAATTCGAGAAAGAAGCTCGTGAAGAAGAAGCTCGATATGATAGCTGCCAACAGTATACGTGACGAGGGGGCCGGATTTGCCCACGACACGAACAAGGTGACTGTCATCACGAAGGAGGATCTGTGTGACCTGCCGCTCACGTCAAAGGCGGAGACAGCGCATCTCATCCTTGATGAGATCGTAAGGAGACTATGAAAGACCGTAACAGCTCAGACAGGCTGTGCCTGGTATCATTAACCAGCTCAAACATCATCTTCATCGAAAA